>Ga0209777_10005424_pt1 | contig 14698 bp, 26 predicted proteins | sample FrelakmetHBP12HB_FD_187147 | JGI IMG/M metagenome (GOLD analysis project Ga0209777, IMG submission 187147) | Freshwater lake sediment microbial communities from the University of Notre Dame, USA, for methane emissions studies -HBP12 HB (SPAdes)... | ecosystem: Environmental > Aquatic >... | reverse complement strand
CAAAGTCCTTAGACGGCAGGGAGTATTTTTAGAAGTTCCAGAACAAAAATCAAATGAAATTTGTTCTCACTGTCTGAAAGAAAGAGAAACTAAATTAACTTTAGATATTAGAGAATGGGTTTGTAGTCACTGTAATACTCTACTCGATAGAGATATTAATGCTGCTATAAATATTCTCCGTTTCGGAAGCGAAATGCTTAGGCTTTATCTCCTAAGAAGCCCCTGGGCAGGGGAGGCTTCACATCGATAAACGAATGCCTGTAGATCAGCCGCTTTTACCTCATGAACGGATGGAAACAGCATTGTGGGTACAAGGGAAGATTACGCATAAAAAAACACAGACATTTGCAAATGGCTGTGTGCATTTACTGCATACGTCTGATGGTTACCCAATCGAGACTACCGATACCTTTTTACCTTTTTACACAAAGCAGGCAAGTAGTGTAACGGGCAACTTCTTGGTATCTGATGACTACACCAATCGAAGCGAACGTTGGATGGTCGGGGTAAGCACCATGAGCGGATGCCCGGTGGGATGCAAGTTTTGCGCTACTGGTAAACTAAAAAAATGGCGAAACTTAACTGCGGATGAAATTGTTGCTCAAGTAGAGATGGTGGTACTTAATAATCCAGATTTTGATCCCTGTAAAAGTAAAGAATTTAAGATCAATTATACCAGAATGGGAGAGCCTTTTTTGAACCTTCAGAGCGTCAAGGAAGCGATTGCTACTATTAGTCAGCGGTATCCTAATGCCCACCATTACATATCTACAATTGGAATAGCCGGAAGTGATTTTAGCTGGATTACGGGAAATATCACATTGCAAATTTCTTTGCATTCGGTGGATGAGACTAGGCGTAATTGGTTAATCCCGTATAAGAAAAAGATGACTATTGCTGAGTTAGGGCAGGTACGAACAACAAGCAGCCTTAAGACAACGGTGAATCTAACCCTAGTCGATGCACAGGATTTTGATATTAATGCATTGAAATCCTATTTCGATCCAGACAAGTTTTTTATCAAGTTATCACCTATTAACCCTAACGACATTTCTGAAGGAAACGCGCTAGGGAGTGGGATTATCGAAGGCACAAATTTAGCTTAAAAGGAGTACAAGGATGAATGAACAAATTACGCAACAATTGAAGAACGCAGGTTATGATTTTGCTATTGCCGTGGCGACACAAGCTGAGATAGCTTCTGGTGCTGCATGTGGGCAGTTAGCTATTATTGAGTAGAGAAATTGCGGACAACTTCGGACAACATTAGATAACCAATTGAATATAAAGAAATTAAGTTGTCCGATTTTCTCCGTTAATTTCGGATAAAAAGGATAACTTTAATTTAGGTAGAAGTGGCATGCCATTATATGATGTAACGAACAAGGACAAAGAAGTCGATCCAGAAGATCTAGAGAACGTGGACTATATGGTTAAAGCAAGAGAGACCATGGACGCCAGGACGTTTGATAAGATCATTCGTACTACTGATACTGCGCTGGATAATCTGAAGCCAACCAAAAGTTCTCGGTTTATTTGGACCAAGGCCGGTGCAATATTTGGCTACAGCAGCGCGGAGCCAACGCGAGATGTAAACCATTTCTGGGATAATGCAGTTGAAGTTTTTGGTGAATCATCAAAGCTACTACATAAGTTTATGGGTATCATGGTGATGTGGCGTATCTCCCTGCGTGATGAAACATGGCTGATGTTCCGAGAAGATACTGATGAAGTAGATCCCGATACAGGTAAAAAAATTAAAATAGCTACATACTGGATTGATAATAGTTATGAATACCCAAACAAGCTGCCGACCGTGAATGATCTGATGGCAAAATTTAAAAGGTTTTAATATGATTGATACTTCGATTAAAAGACCAATTTTGACGGTAGATGCGTTTTGCCTAAACGGTAGTAATAAAGTCCTATTAATAAGAAGAAAAAACCCACCTTACGGCTGGGCACTTCCTGGTGGCTTGGTTGATTACGGTGAGACAGTGGAAGAAGCCGTAGTGCGAGAACTAAGGGAAGAAACTGGGCTTATTGCTGACATTAAAGATTTGCTTTATCCCACTGTGTTTTCTGCCAAGAATCGAGATCCTAGATTTCATGCTGTTTCTGTCACTTTCGGTATCTTAGCATTCACTGGCGTAGCAAAAGCAGCAGATGATGCAAAAGAAGTTGGGTGGTTTAGTAAGGAAGAAATGGGCGATTTAACTATTGCGTTTGACCATAGATCTATTATTAACACATTTTTACCTTTTATGAGGGGTGCCTATGAGTTGCTGGGTTATTAATAGTTTGTTAGATCAAGATTTGTATTCTTTTTCGCAGCAACAAGCTATTTTGCATCACTTTCCAGATGTAAATGTAGAATACAAATTCAAGTGTAGGAACAAGGATCATAATACTCTTTGTGCGTTGGCTCTTGTTAAAGATGAAATTTGCCGACAAATAAACCATCTGTGTACGTTACGATTTGACGATCTTGAGTTAGCATACTTGAAGTCGATTCATTTTTTAAAAGAAAACTATATAGAATTTTTGCGCAATTTTCAGCTTCAGCGCGAGCATGTAACTGTTTCTGTGGTGGGTGGCGAGTTGGATATTCGGATAAAGGGGAACTGGTTTCACACTGTGCTATTTGAAGTCCCTATCCTTGCTATTGTCAATGAAGTCTATTTTACATCAACTCCCTATGGACCAATTGCATCATGTGATGATTCTGCCTTAGCTGAAGGTCGTAAGCGTTTGTATAAAAAGATTGATTTAGTAAAAAAAGATAATCAGAAAAAGGACGAGCTGCGTTGGTGGGATACACGAACAGTTTCTTATGCAACATTACCCAAATTTAAGTTTGCTGATTTTGGCTTGAGACGGCGGTATTCAGGGCACTGGCAAAATGAGATTGTCAGAATATTGAAGAAGGAATTACCAGAAAACTTTATTGGTACTTCCAATGTCTATTTGGCATGTAAGCATGACATTACGCCAATTGGTACTATGAGCCATCAGTGGATTCTGGCTAGTCAGGGATTACCCAATGTCAGGATCTCCGAGAGCCAACGCTACATGCTCGATAAATGGGTACAGGAGTATCGTGGGGATCTGGGTATAGCCTTATCAGACACGCTGGGCTTTGATGCCTTCTTGCGTGATTTTGATGCCTTCTTTGCGAAGCTATACGATGGCTGTAGACATGATTCAGGTGATCCCTACGCATGGGGTGAGAAGTTAATAGCGCATTATGAGAAGCTGAAGATCGATCCCAGGACTAAGACGGCAGTATTTTCTGACGGATTAACCTTCCCTATTGCTCTAGATCTTTGCAATAAGTTTAGTGGTCGAATCAAGACATCATTCGGGATTGGGACGAACCTCACAAATGACACTGGCTTTGAGCCACTGCAAATAGTGATTAAACTTATTAAGGTAAATGGGTATCCGGTTGCTAAAATATCTGATAGTCAAGGTAAGGGCATGTGTGAAGATAATGACTATTTAAATTATTTGAAAAGTGTGTTTAAAATTGTGTGAGTGCAGATCACAATCGAACGGACAAGTTGTATGAGTTACGGTTGTAAGCCATTATGTGATTCAGCTAAATTCATCTACGATCCCTTGTCTGATCGAATGGAATGTCCTGAGTGTGGACTACAGTATTCAAAAGAAGATGGAGTAAATATGAGTAAGAAGCCTTTATTAATCGTTGAAACCGATCCCGAATTTATTTCACTGAAAGAAAGTTTGGATAGCGGCTATAAGATGTACGAAGAATCAAAAGAATTCTTGCAAGAAGCAAGCAGAGAAAAGTTGGAATGAGTTGGTACGCAGTCAGTGGAGCCTAATTGAAGATGCACTTAAGAAGCGCAATCTTCTTCCCCGATGTTATAACGATACGGACTATGGCATCCAATTTCAGGATGGCGTTTTATACCTAAAAGATAAGAAAAACGATTCTAAAGAGCAACTGTCTAAAAGCATATTTGAAATGATTTTTAACCATGATTGAACAAAGTAAAACTTATGGGTGCTTCTACTGTTTTCAACAAAACATTGCAGCTACCGATATTCAGGAATACACAGGTGATTCAAACCCAGAACCAATATGCCCGTACTGCGGCATAGATTCGCTATCACTTGATGTGGATATGAACACATTACTATATCGCCATGTAATGTCTTTTCATGTTGGCTCTATCATCGACAACAAAGGTGTTACTAGGAAAAGTTTATTATCGTGCCCGCATCTTAGATGTTTAGCCTGGAATAGTTTCTTAGCCAGTAATAATAATAATAGCTAATACAATTAAATTTCCTTGGGTTACCCCATGTGGATTTTGTACCTTCTTTACCATCAAAAAACCAATCGTACCTATCTTGGTGTAACAACCAATGTAGAAAGAAGACTACGTCAACATAGGTGTGAGATTGTTGGTGGTGCGCGATTCACCACCCGAATTCAAAAAGCACATCCCGATTGCCTATGGCAACTTGTCGTTACGCTATCTCCATTTCCTACCCAAAGTGACGTAACAAGGTGGGAACGACTACTGAAACTCAAAACAAGGGGGTTAAAAGCGCGACTTGCTGCGATGGAAGCCATAGCTCAAGGTGAGTATCCGAGAGAATTCACTAAAACTATGCGTGACAAGTATCCGCTTCCTGTACTTATAATAAAGTTATGATCAAAATTATCCAAATTTCCTTCTCTCCTTTTTTATCTACCTTTTTCAATTCTAAATAACTAAGTAAAATCAATAAGATAAAAAATAGCTAAAAAACTTCTAAGTTTTTTTATCTAAATTCCGACATGTCTTTTGTGAGCAAAGAAAATGCTCGCAGGAACAAAGGGGGATTGTCATGAATTTTGTTTCAAAACTAGTAAACCATTTCAAGGCTGGATATCCCTGCATTGCTATTTTAACTGGGGAAGAAAACCGCGCACAAAGTGATGTTATGGCGGCTGCCAAAACGCTCGGTCGCGCAGTTGTAACTTGGTCTGCAGGAGAAGGCATTGTAATGCTCGATACTGCACAACGCATTCCAGATACTGAAAATTTAGGTGCTGCTCTTTTTACACTTCGCGCAGATAAACAAGAAAAAGTAGTATACATCCTGCGTGATATTCATCAATCTCCATTAACATCCGATCCAATACTAGCGCGACTTCTGCGTGAGATGATCACAGATGCACCGACAAGGTTTTGTTCGGTTGTACTAATCGCGCCAGCGTTCACTCCATACGATTCCATTGAACAACTTGTTACTGTGATGGAATACTCCCTTCCTTCTCCTACTGATCTCAAAGAGATGGCAAAGAACATAGCAGAAAGTGCGCCAAAGAAAGTCAAGAAAGCCACCGATGCTGTGATAAAGGCACTATCGGGGCTTTCTACAACTGAAGCAGAAAATGCCTTGGCGCTTTCAGTTATCGAAACAGGTGAGTTTTCACCTGAAGTTATTTACCGAGAAAAAGTTACGGCTGTAAAACGTTCTGGTTTACTTGAAATCATTGAGCCAAACCCCGCAGGACTTGATTCGGTTGGTGGGCTTGGTAACCTCAAATCTTGGATCTTAAAGCGTAAAAAAGCATATTCGGCTGAAGCTGAAAAGTACGGGCTGCCTACCCCTAAAGGTGTGCTGATTATCGGGGTTTCAGGTACAGGAAAAAGCCTCACAGCAAAGGCAGTCGGAACAGCACTTGGCATTCCAACTCTGAAGCTGGACATTGGCGCACTTTTTAATTCTTTGGTCGGTGAGTCAGAAGCAAGAACTCGCGCTGCCCTTCAACTCGCAGAAGCAATCTCCCCATGTGCGCTGTGGCTTGATGAGTGCGACAAAGGATTGGCGGGGATAAGCGGCTCTGGATCGAACGACTCTGGTGTCACCAAGCGCGTCTTTGGCACCTTATTGCAGTGGATGCAGGATAATCAAAAGCCGGTGTTTCTTGTTGCTACGGCTAATCAAGTAGAATACCTTCCGCCAGAATTTTTGCGCAAAGGTCGCTTCGATGAAATGTTCACCGTTGACCTTCCCACACAGAGTGAACGCGAACAAGTCGCTGCGGTGGTTATCAAAAAGTTAAAGAGAGATCCCAAAAACTTTGATCTCTCAAAGATAGCCGCTGCTACCCAAAATTTCACTGGAGCAGAAATTGAAGCGGTAGTATCTGAATCTCTTTTCGCTGCATTTGATGATAATGCGCGAGAGATCACTACGGCGGATGTAGTCTCCGCAGCGTCAAACATTATCCCAATTGCCAAAACCATGTCGGAAAAAATTGAAGCAATCAGGCGGTGGGGTGAAGGACGTGCGCGACCAGCAGCGGCACCACAGCAGCAAACACAATCAACAACTCGTAAACTTACGGTCTAACAGGGGGATTTATGATTACATGGAATGACTTATTTACTCAGGGCACTTTGATTGACTTTTCGATTCATCTTTGGCGAGCAAGAATCAGGCTTACTGCCGAAGACTTGGGTATTGATTCCACTGAAGATGTGCAAAAAGCCATCTCCTTTGGTTGCCATCGCCTTGCACCTGCCAGTGCTTTTGAAACAATTAATGCAATTGTTCATGCCTGGGAGAGAGATATTTTTGATCACTCTTTAGCTTTCCCGATACTTGAAGGGGTAAGGTACGTGCCGGATGATCAGGTTAAAGTTCTTCAAACAAAACTTGATATGCACCTTCGGGATTTTGGAATAGAAGTCGCAGCATTTCTTGAAACATATGAAGCGATGATGCAAGAACAACTGCCAGTAATTGAAAAAGCGCTGGCTGGTGCAGCCAAAACCCCAGAATCTGCTGCTGCTGCTCTCTCTCGCATAATCAGCGAGTACCCATCTCGCCAACAAGTTGCAGAGAAATTTGGTTTGGATTGGAACTTCTTTACGATTAGTGTTCCAGCCAGCAAAGCTGCCGCACAGACAGCTAAGTCGGCTGTTCCACAGATCCAGAAAGTGGTCAGTGGCATGGTTGAGCAGCTTCGCACAGAGTTGGCAGGCAAGGTTGCTAATTTGATTTCCTTGGCAAAGAAATCACAGGACGGCACCGCGCAATCTAAAGATGGATTTGGCAAGCGGTCAAAGCAGTCTGCTTTGGATGTGCTAACTAAAGTTGACCGGCTGAACTTTCTCGATGATCCTACGCTGCGCGAGCAAACCAAGATCTTGCGTTCACTTCTAGAATCAGATCAAAGCGAGTTAAATGGCGTTGTTCGCGATTTGAATCGAGTTCAAAACGCGCTGGAAAGTGATATTGCCACTGCCACTGCCGATGCAGAAAAGCGGTTGACAGGATTAGGTAACAGGAAATTACAGTTTTAATACAGTAATTTTACTGGACTTCAAGCTTTTGCTAAAGTTTCTGGAAAAACGGTCGAATTATATATTGTGTATGTACACATACACAGAAGGAAAGGAGAAATAAAATGCCATGTTATTCAACAGTTACCGAGACGCAAATAACTGACGCCACAAGGCTTCAGGAAGCGTTGAAGGCTCTTGGGGTTGATATTGGAACATACAGTACATCCACACGCATGCAAACCTCTATTGGGATCTTCTTTCGTGAGAAAGTTGGCGATGCTTTTAATTTCTCCGGCACAAAAGAGCAACTGACACCTGTTGGGATTAAGTATGGTGAGTACACCTTATCTTCCTGGGCACTACGAAATGGCATGTCAATCGTTCGCAAAGAAGGTCAAAAAATAACTTTACGGACGAGGGGGTAACACACATGAAATCAGGATCACAATTAGTTGTCGAAATCATGCCAGATGGCAGTCTCAAGTTAAATGCTACTGGCATGATCGGGACAGAGCAAGAGTTGATAAAGGATCTGGACTCCCTTGCTAAAGCCTTTGGTGGCAAGCTCACGGTTGAGAAGCATGTGCATTCTCACAATCATAGCCATGATCATAGTCACACAGAAAAGCATCGGCATTAAGGGGGATTATGCAACATTTGATATTAAAAATTCAACCGAACGATGCTTATCGGATTTGCATTTACCAAACGGAGCATGGATACAAGGTGAATTCGCAAGTTAAAAAAAGTAAGGAATGGCGGCGATCAGACAATGATGCAACCTTTCCTGATGACTATCAGGGCGCGATTAACGCCATCAAGACCGCAGGTAGTATGCTTGTGCAATACATCGATAAGAAAGGGAAGAGCTATGACAGTGCAGTATAAAAGGCGTGAAGTTGAAATCAATGTGGCATGTAGTGGTGATCCCTGTGATGCTTTCATTGATTCTGCTAACTATTGTGATGGTGCCGGTGAACGACTGACAGATGACGAGTTGGATGAATTGCAGGGATTAATAGATTTGTATCCTTACTGGTTGCATGATCTTTTGGATTAAACAAAAAGGAGAAAACCATGAAACTTACAATCCCTGGCGGAACAGCACTAGAAGACAATACGTCATACACAAATCGTTTCGAGATCGCGTCAGAAACGTCAAACAAGTTGTACATAGTCGCGCAGAACAAAGTTACTGGCGAATGGAGTTGTTCTTGTCCTGGCTGGATTATTAAGCGTCCAGGAAAACCGCGTACTTGCAAACATTTACAATCTCTGCTGCCACTTTTACAAGAAGCACAAAATCCCGCGCCAAAACGGATTGAAGAAAAAAAGACCGAGAAGTATGAAGCAAAAAAGACGGGACGTAAACTTCAGGCATGAAGGGAGCAGCATGAAAACTGTCGATTACATCTTGGTTATGATCGCAAATCTGGCAGAAGTAGAAGATGAATTGAAGCGGTTAAATGTAGACACTAAATCATTGCGCGTTGCGATAACAATGCTTAAGTTAGCGTATGATGAAATCGAAGAACAAGGAGAGGAAAATGAACACAACACGTTATTGTCATAAAGCTCCTAGTCAGGCAATGACAGAATTTATGGCGAGACGCGAAAAGCAAGGGGCAAAGAAGGCAATTAAGGGATTAGTAATTTGTTTGGGCATATGTACCATATTTTGGATCATAGTTTTGTCGATAATTTATTTTTAAATGATGGGATTTAGAATGATAAAAAAAGAAAAAGAAAAGAAAAAATTACCTGATTACAAAACCCATGATGGTCCAAAGGGGTCTCCCACGCAGTGGGAAGAAGCTGCTAGACAGGCTTTGATGCTAGAAAACCCAGAAGCGACTAGGGAAGAAATTGAAGTCAAGTTAACCAAGCTAACCAAGTTGGGTATGCGAAAGATCCAGCTATAAGGAATTACATGAAAAAAGATCGCCAACTTATTTATGAAAAGCTACTCGATGCATTAAACGCAATGTTGTTTTTTGACCTAGACGATCTGGCTGATGAATCAGCCGAGCGCAAGGAAGAATTCTTAGTTGAGAAGAGAAAAGTCAGAGAAGAATTGCAGAGATTTGCTAGGGGGGAAAGACCAAAGAAAAGTTTTAAACTCCCACAATATAAAACCCATGATGGTCCCAAGGGATCTCCCGACCAGTGGCGTGAATCCGCTAAAGTCATTCTCAATGTGAATGATGAAAATTGCCTGACAACTTTAGGGCTATCTGGCGTACCGCCAACCGAAGCCGCCTTAAAGACAGCATGGCGAGCCGCTATCCGTAAAGCACATCCTGACCTTGGTGGATCTGAAGATGATGCAGCGCGGATTAATGCAGCATATGAATTATGTCTGAAGTTATTCTTCACTAAAATGAAAATGACTAAGGCTGGGCGTAAGGACACAGGACTGCGGCCACAACTTCTTACCCCGATCACTGAAGAAGAAGCGGTAAAATATCTGACAGATGATTTGTGGTGTGCGCAGGAAAAGAAGGATGGCAAACATTGTATAGTCAAAAAGACAAAGGATACGGTGATTGCAGCAAATAAACAGGGGTTAGAAATGTCTATTCCTTCTGCTATTGCCGATGTCGTTTTGGATTTATTCCTTGGTGTTGATGCTGTGATTGATGGTGAGTTGATTGGGAATAAATTTTACATGTTTGACTTACTTGAGTATGGCGGTACTAATTACCGACAGTACAACTACAATACACGATATGAAAAACTTAAATCCTTGTTTCCTAACGGGCAGCTTAACTGTCTTATACTTGTTCCCATGTATGTTGGGACAAAAGCAAAAACTGATTTCTTTTATGCGACAAAATCTGCCAAGAAAGAAGGAGTAGTTTTCAAAAGACTTGATACTCCTTTCAAGGAAGGTAGACCAGAAGTCGGTGGTGACATGGTGAAGTGCAAGTTTTGGGCAACCCTCTCAGCTATCGTGGATGAAACCGAGACCGGAAAGTCTAGTTTTGTGACTTATATTTTAGATAAGGATGGCAAGCGTATGTATCTAGGGCATTGCTCCGCATTGGGGAAGATACTTCCACGACCGGGGGATGTCGTGGAACTACGTTACCTTTATCTCGGTGCTGGCGGCAGATTGATCCAGCAAAACTTCTTAGAAATCCGAGATGATGTTCGACCGGAGGAATGCACAACAAAACAATTAAAGTTTAAGGCGAAGGATTGAAATACCTCCCAACAAAAAATTAGTGAATATCAAATATGTATTTTTAGTCATCTATTTTTCTTTAATATTAACTAGTTATAGTAAACGCTAAAGTTTTTCTCTAAAATCCCGAAGAGAACCTTAGAAGGTTCGCTTCTAACGGGGGATTTTATATGCGAATTTTATTTTTAGTTATTGTGTTACTTGGCTGCGGTAAGAATGTGGCAGTATCACCAACACCAACATCAGCTACTGTAATCAAAACATTAAAATCTATTGAAAAAATATCTAGGTTTAGTTTGGTAATTAGTATGCCAAAACCATTTGGAATATGCTCGGGCGCAGTAACAATTGAAGTTTTTGATGCCGATTCTTCTCAACCTTTTTTAGCTGATTCACCTATTACCATGCTGGTGGAAACTTCATCAACCACGGCTCATTTTTTTTCCGATAATAAGTGCGAAACACCAATCGATATTAGCTCTATGACACTTGATATTAACCACTCATCCATCTCTTTTTACATAGAAGATAGCTTAGATGAAACTATTTTATTTACGGTCATAGCACCGCCGCTAATTACACGTAGCGCAAGTGGAACAGTTAATGCTGTATCAACTATAGATCCTGCTCTTGTAGGAAATTGGATTAGTCCTTGCCAAGAAATAAATGATGATAATTTGTATACAGCAAATATTCTCACCATCACATCCAATGTCATGGGTGATGGCGTATGGCAATCGGCAACACAAACATACTCCGATTCTGATTGCAATACTCTTGTTACTACTAGTGAAGGTATTGCTGCTTTTTACGCAATTGGCTTACCAATTATAACTAAAACAGCATTAGCATCGACGTACATTGATTTATATTCTTTTTCTGATACCAGCACTATTACACAGCATGATGTATACAGAATAACAAATGATACTCTTTGCTACGGTGCTGTGAATGCTAAAGATTTAACTGGTTTTTTTACTCAATGCTATCAAAAACAGGTCAAACAATAATGATGATTTTTATACTCAAAAAGCATTTGATAGCCAAAAGTTGGCTATCAAATGCTTTGAGAAAAGGAAGAGATTTACCAACGAGTTCTATTAGCACCACCACCGCCATTACCACCACCAAAGTCGCGACGACCGCCACCTGTTCGCGGTGCTTGTGGTTTTGCTTCATTAACAGTAAGACGACGACCATCTAATTCTTGACCGTTGTACTTGTCGATGGCAGCTTGTGCGCCTTCCTCAGTCTCCATTTCCACAAAACCAAAACCCTTGCTTCTTCCAGTTTCTCGGTCCATGATAATATTTACAGATGCAACATTTCCTACCTTCTCAAACAGAGTTTGTAGTGCTTGTTGCGCTGTACTGTACGAAAGACCGCCGACATAAAGTTTCTTTTCCATTCTAAAAAATCCTCTCTCTATTTTTAATGATCTACTAAGAATGCTACAACTGTCCATATAAGTAAAGGCATTTAATTATCATACTGATCGCTGCAAAAATTGTACTCTATTTCCTACTTTCGCCCTTTCCGAAAATCCAGCTACTTCTCCTGCTTTTCCTTCGATGAGCTGTAGGGCTTGCATAAATTGGCTATCAATCATATCGATCTGATGCAGTAAAACCGCTTCTAAACAAGAAGGAAGGGCAGCACTACCAAATTCATGAGAGCCATGGTGGGATGCAATAAGATGCACTAATAGATCACGATTATGTTCAAATTGCTCTTGGGTAGGTGAAAGGGAAGTGGATTTGAGAGTTGTATACCAATCTGTCGCGGCATCATGCACTAAGATCGGTCCCCTAACCAGATGGTTTGCAAGAACACCTTCTGGTTTCATTTTAAAAGCACCAGGAATAGATGAATCATACTCGAAGATTTTTCCTATGTCATGAAGTATTACGCCACAAAGTACAAGATCCCTACTGAAGTATTTTGCACCGTACTGCTCTTGATACAATTTAGTGATCCGCATTGCCAGCGCGAGCATATTGTAAGTGTGTTCGACAAGACCGCCATACCAAGCATGATGCATCCCTAGCGCGGCGGGAGATCTATAAAATTCTTCTTTATGTTGTGATAAAAGATAGGTTGTCACATATTTCAGCATCGGATCTTCAAAACTATGTGCGACTTCCAGCATCTTTGTGTAAAGAATAGCAGTATCAAAACGCGATTTGTGTATAAATTCTTCGACACTTCTATTACTTGGCTCAATCTCAGTAATTGTTCCCTGCAACTCACCATTATAGAGATCAGCCGTACCCACAACTTTTATGACTTTACCCACAGATAGTATCCCATCATACTTCTCTGCCTTATAACTCCACTTCTTGCACTTAAGTGTTGTATCGCCAGAGCGTAAAGTTATATCTACGTATGTCTGCCCGGTCTTCGTTGTCCCAAGTGTTTTTTGTGATACTAAAGCATGTAGATCACTAAATGCCATCCCCGGTTTAATATCTGCTAATTCCATCTAGAAATTCCTTTCAAGTGATATTTAAAATTCTTTTACCATATCCTGCTATAAGTAATGCATCAATAAAACCTTCATCCGGTTTTTTGCACCTTGATGTTCTGAGTAGTTGAACATTTGGATATAGCCTTCTCGCAGCTTCTAGGGATCTCTCCTTGGCTTCTCCCGCTGTAGTTCCTTGATGCATAACCTTACACCACGTCTTGGGGTGAACGAGGGTATGGGGGATCTTTAATGCCGCAATGATGCCAAGTAATGTGCCGAAACCTACACCGTAATTGAACATTGAGCTTACGCCCTGCTTGCTCCCACTAATACTCATAGCCTGCGCTTTTTCCAGAAAGACATGGCATTCACCTTTAGCACAGTAGGATTTTAGAATATCAACAGTCTCAAGTGCATCTTCAGGCATGGGATGGAGGGTGATCTCGCTACCATTCATTGTACATATCGCACCTTTTTTACCTGGGTCGATTCCAATAACTATCATCGATTCTCCTCCTGCTTTAGCATGGCAGATTCTAATTTGAATAATGCTTTTACTTGATCTATTAGGTTGGCAGTTTGCAGGTTATTTAGTAGCCGCATTTGCGATAAGATATCTTCTATCTTTATTTCGGGCGTAGTATCCACAAAACTCACCTATAGTAACACAGATCAAATTAAAACTAATTTGAGTTTACTCTTTATACTAAAAAAATGTCTAGGGTTTTAATTTAAAACATACTAAAAATTTGGTTGCTCTCGTGCTCTTGCAAATCTGTTTCTATCGCCTCAATAGCATTCATTTGCTCTTGAGTAAGAGTATCAAAACGCAAGAACTTAGCCTTTTGCCATATTTTAGATGCTGTATCCCAGGTAGGATCTTGTTGTGCTAACTGTTGCAATAAGCGTTCATTGATTCCATATGCATCTTTTACTTGTAGCGCTGCCATTTTAGTCCACTCCATCCGGTGTTAAAAACAGTTCTTTTTCTTTCGCTCGTCTTGTAATCAAGCCTTCCAAAACTTTACCATCAGCATATATCCATCGACCAAACTCGTTAGCTGCTCCATTATAATCTCTTTGGTTAAGTTTTTTCAAGAGAGTGCTGGAACGAAACTTCGTACCGCCCTCATTATAAATAAAACTGGCCAATGCAGCGTACTGATTGTCCGTTAGTGGTACTTTAACATAGTTAGTGATTTCTCGCTCAAATTCCGCCATATCAGCATTGAAATATTCAATAGCTTGATCTCTAGTGATAATCATTCCTTCAGTAACAGGCTTACCATTGATCCTAGTCGTCCCCCAACCGATTGTCCAAACCTTACTGCCATCCGGGTATGCTGTTAGCTGTAGCCCTTCGGAGCTACCAATCAAACATCTACCAGCTTGGTTAATCTGTCGAAGTGTCATTGTTTTCTCCAGTAACTAGGGATAGTGTGGGAGGTGAAGATGGTATATTATATAATCTCTCAATATCTTTTTTATTTTTTGCAATAATTGGTCTTGGTGGAAACCAAGTCGCTTCTGGCGGCACAGTGGAAAGAGATTCTCCGCGTTTCATTTTTGCAAGGATTCTTGCATTCTCGTGTTGTCTTTTCTTTTTATCCTCTCTCTTAAGACCTCCGGCTTTAGCCGGAGGTGAGAAACAATCAGGCAGTAGGGCATTCCGGCATTCAGGTGGTTTACGCATAAAACACCTCTACATTTCTGTGTTGATAACCTACT
>Ga0209777_10005423_pt1 | contig 14698 bp, 17 predicted proteins | sample FrelakmetHBP12HB_FD_187147 | JGI IMG/M metagenome (GOLD analysis project Ga0209777, IMG submission 187147) | Freshwater lake sediment microbial communities from the University of Notre Dame, USA, for methane emissions studies -HBP12 HB (SPAdes)... | ecosystem: Environmental > Aquatic >... | reverse complement strand
ACATCTCGTTTCACTAATGTCGACTTAGTAAGAATATGAACAGGGAACTTTTTTTCAGAAAGAAGCGAAAGCGTTTTTCGGGTCAATTCATATTTTTCCTCAACAGGCTGATAGCTATCGCTATCACTAATACCACAGGTTGATAGCAATATTTATATAGGGAGAACGCTATGGAGGGGGAAGGCGAAAAGCATGGAAGAAAAACAGATATTGGAATCAAAAGCAATCAAGGATTTTATGTCTCAGTATACAGCAAAACAAACCATACGACAATACAAGATTGCAGTAAAGAAATATTTCATGTATATCGACAAGAACCCTGACCGCTATCTTAAAGACCTTAGATTCATCGACAATGGAAAAAAACTCAAAGCAATTGATGAATATGAAAAAAATATTTCAGCCTATCGAAACAGCCTCATTGCAGACGAATACAGCCCTAAATGCACCCATAACTATGTTTCAACAATTAAACTCTTACTGGAGCATAACCACTGTGACCTCGATGTATCCTTCTGGAAAAAACTCAAGGAAAGGGGTGCAGATAAAGTAGTAGAACCCATCTGTGATTTCAAGATACCAACAACAACGGAACTTAGGACAATACTTGCACATGCGACAGCACAAAGCCGAGCGATGTTTCTCTTACAAGCGACCTCTGGTCTTCGTATCGGGGAAGTAGTCAGCCTTAAACGAGGAGACATTGACCTTGACTATGATTGCCCTCATATTATTATAAGGGGAAAGACAAGCAAAACAAGGATGAAGGGACGTACACGGTGCTCACAAGAAGCAAAACAAGCCATAATAGACTGGTTGAACGTAAGAGCCAAGGCGATTGAGACAATTAACAAACGGACGCCACCAGAATACCAAAAAAGCACGACCATGAACAAGGACGATTACATATTTCCTGTCACTACGAAGTCTGCTCGAAAAATGTGGAACCGATTACTAGAACGTGCTGGTTTCACTGGGGAAGATACCTCTGGAAAATACGCACGGCATCTCATGTCGACCCATACCCTGCGAAAATTTTTTAGGAATGAATTATCTAAATACGACAACGGACTTGCACAGTATCTCATGAACCAACGAACAGGACTTGACAAACGATACCGTGATTACACCGATGAATACCTCGACCAAGAGTATGCGAAGGGTGTTCGATATCTTATCCTGAATGAAAACTATTCTGGGGATGTTGAAAAGATAAATGAAAGTCTCAAAGAAAAAGACGAGATGATAGAAAAAATGCAAAAGCAAATCTTAGAGTTGAACACAAAAATAAACACTATCAACATCGATACCATAGCAGAACTGTTAAAGGAAAATATTCTGGCGAACAAAAAACCCTAACCTTTCTTTTTTTTAATTTTTGTTCATTACAACCGTGAAGTATCTGAATTGGAAGTACTCTTTCAGTCTGTGTTCCCAGATTTTTATTTCTAATTCTTCAGTGAGTTTCATATCTGGTTTTTTAATAATACGATTCTTCGCCATATCAGAAACCACACGCTTCCATTTTTTAGAATACTTCCTTTTCTCCCAAGTTCTTTTTATTTCTGCTACTCGTTCATTAATAAGTTCCCGTTCATACAAATTAAACACCTTATCAAGTTCAGTGTAGTTGCTCTCCATCCGATTGAGAATATCATCGATATATCGATGATATCTTTCAGGGATTTTCTGTTTACTAATGAGATATAACTGAGTATTACCTGATGGTGAAAAATATGTTAATATATCTGGGTCAAACTCCTTTGGAGTTGCCCTATGCTCAAGAGCATATATCACATATTTTTCATAATCATTGAGTAGGGAGATATTCCTTTTTAATGTTGTAAGTTCTTTGACTTTATCTGCTAAACGATATTTCTTTCCATCTTTTATTACCAATCCCAAACTTTTTAATGTAGTTAATTTATCAAGAACTCTCCTACTCTCACTAAAATCTTTTTTTAATTCTTGATATATATCGTCAAGAAATAACCCACTTTCATAATTTTGTTTTGACAATAAATCGAGGATGAGTTTGAATTTTTCTTTTTTGAATACCGAATCTTTGTCATCTTTTCTCATGCATTTTACCCCAGTATCCGTAAATAATCCGAGGATAATGATGATATGTGAGGAGATATTTATATATATATGCATTTTATTTTTCAATTAATGACTGAAAAATTTAATAAAAAAATCATACAAATGGGTCGTTCTATGGGCATTACTTTACCTGTCGGATGGACTCGTTTTTACGATGTCAAACACGGTGATACAGTAGAATTGGTTGTTGATAAAGATATCAAAATTACTCTTAGGAAGGGGGATGTTGAATGAACTGGGAAGAGTTTGAGAGCCCTGATGATTTCTTAAAAAAAACGGGAATGAGTCCTGAAGACGGGATTAAGTTTTTACACAAAGAACTGCAAAAAACCATCGAGAAACTCAAAGCGAGGGATACTACAAAACACTGAAGGAAGGGATAAGATATGGTGCGTTATAAAATCGTTTTTAAAGATGAAACAAACGAGAAATGCGTGTATGGTGACGTGACTTTCGAAGACACACTCATCAAAGTTTTAGGTGATGAGGGGAACCTTCTTTACATCAATAAAAACAGCATCGTTTTCATGAAAGAAATCAGAGGGGAGAGGAAACGATGACCGATGAGATTCTCGAACCAGTTTATAACGACAATAACGAATTATTCTGGTTAACGAGACACTATGAGAAACATAGTGTAGGAAACATTAACCAGTCAATGAATGTCACTGTTAAAGAAAAACTTTCTCTTGTGGATGTTCCGATTTTCACATTAAAGCCACAGGGAACGTGGCAGTGTAAAAAATGCGGTGCTATGATACAATCAAACCCAGACATCCCGATAATATGCTATGAAGACCAGGGGGGTTGCGGTAGAGCAAGTTCGTTTAAAGTAGTTACGAAGATGATTAACCCCGACTTCTGGAAAATACCACACTGGCAAGATATACCCGATACAAATGGAATATACGAAGAACTGTTCTCTCTTATAAAGAAATGCTTGGTGTTTGTCGAGGATATTCAATACAAGATTTACACACTGGATATCATCTCAAGTTATTTTATGGATGAATGGGAGACAATCGGCTACCTCGCATTTATTGGACTAATCGAAAGTGGAAAATCCCGAGCATTAGACATCATCGCAGAGACAGGATGGCGAATGATTAATGCAGGTTCTGGTGTCAGTTTCCCTGCAATGGTTCGTGGAACACACATCTACGGAGCAGGAATATTAATTGATGAAGCACATGATAAATTAACCATAAAAACAGAAACAGGGCAACTGATGATAGACTTCCTGAAACCAGGATATCGAAGGGGGAGTCATTATCTCATAGCAGACAAGGAAGACCCAGACAAGATAATTTCCTACAGGAACTTTGGTTTCAAGGCATTTGCAGGGGAACGGGATTTTGATAGAGCAATGATGTCACGATGTAAAGTCTTTGAAATGGAGCAAGACTATCCTGAGATACAAAACCTCAAAGAGATTAGAGATAAGTTCAACATCATACAAACAATGTTGCTGAACCTTAAATATAAGAGAACGACAGCAATACCACAACTCCCACAGGATATCGGTATTAACGGAAGGAATCTTGAGATTTTCAGTGCAACGCTCAGAACAGCGATGTTTCTGGGAATTGATTATCATGATATAGTTGAGTTTGCGAAACAGCGTAAACAGGAAGAGATTGAATCATTTCGAAATACTGCAGAGTGGGAAGTACTACATGCAATCAGAGGTGGAGAAGAAAACGAGAAACTCATTGATGCACCAGAGGAAATAAATTATTCAGATATAATAAGGAGACTTGGATGGGAGAACATCGAAATTGATGGGAAAGTAAAATCACCAAATCAAAGACTTGGATATATTCTCAAGAAACTGCAATTAAAATCAAGGCATACAACAAAGGGAACGGTTCTCTTATTGAACGACCCGAGGAACAATAGGAAATTGAAATATTTATATCGGAGGTATAAGGTATGAATTATGAACACTTTGATGAACACTTTATGAACACTTTTATGAACACTTTTCTCCGAGAAATGCACACTTTGAACACTTTACGGGTATTTAATTCTCTTATTAATAAAAATACTAACTATCTTACTACCGTGTATAAGTACATTCGTAAAGTCTTCATAGTGTTCATCAACAGATACAAACTGTTCATGGAAGTGTTCATCAACTGCTCATTAAACTAAACATGGGAAGTAAAAAAATGAAAGGAAAAGAAGACTTGGTATTTGTAGGCGACCGATGTAACACATGTAAAGAAGGTCATATGAGATATTTACCAGAAGAGGTATTGAACGATGGCACAGTAGTAAATACAGCAAGGTGCAACCACTGTGGGAATATTGAAGAACTTACTTGGGAGCCCTTTCGTTCTACACGCTATACAGGTGTTTCACGATGTGAAAAATGTCTTTATGAATACTACTACGTCTCAATTGCTGATATGGATGATTTTTTAGAAGAAATAGAGCAATTCTGTATTTGTCCCAACTGTGGTGTATCAGGGTATCAAGAAAAAATAACTGAAAAGTATGGAGTTTTAAAACATAAGCATGGGGAACTATAAAGTGCATCCCATCACCCAAAAACACAAAGGGTGAAAACGGGTGAACAAATGAAAAAAAACAATTGGAGGTAAAATAATGGAAAAAAATCAAAACCAGAAATTAAAGGCAAAAATATCACCAATTCAAAGGTGAAAAACACGGATGAAGAATTAAAAGACATTGAAGAAATGCTTCAAGATGCATTACAAATTGAATTAATGAAAAAGCATCCTGACCCTAAAGTTCTTGATGTGCTTGAAAGGATGGGGATTATTACTATTAAAAAATAAAGCGGTCAATTGGCATCTGACTTAGTTAATGGTTGATTTGAACCCAATATCCCGGTAAACAAAGGGTCCCCCTGCAAACGACAGATATTGTCCAGTAGTGAGGTTTAAAATAAAAAATGGACGTTTTTTCTGAACTCCATAATGTGGAATATATACTAAGAATTTAAGCTTTATTTTGGTAATTTTTCTACTTCGTCCAATCTTCTTTGTAAAGCTTCAATTAATGTTGATTGTTTATAAATTCCGTCAAGTAACAATATCAGAACTCCCCAGCAAATGAAAAAAATGACTACTGTAATAATTATAAACGAGACTATACTCAAATAACTAAGATTAATTATTTTGGTTGCTGGAATAAGTATTGTTATAGAAATTATAAATGATAATAATGCAGGTGGAATGAATTTCAAAAATGTTTCACATATTAACCGATAAGATTCTAATTTCGAAAGTTGTTTTTGAATTTTTCTTTTTATATTATATATTTCCTTTTGTGTAGTCAATTTCTTAACTTCATCAATAACATGTTCATCATATCGTCCTAAAGGGGTTGCCCTTGGTTTTATCACATCTGATAAATCAGCCTTTCGAAATTTCTGTTCTATCTCCTTATTTAGAAACTTTGTCCATGGCAACTCGGTTTTATCTGAATCTACGACAAGGGTATGAATTGCTTTTCTTGAAAATGCTCTAAAACTTGATTCAGCACTAACCATTGATATATCAACATTTTCCTTTTCAATAGGGACAATAAGTTTAGGGATGAATTGTGGGTCATTTGAATAATCTCCGTCTATGGTAATGGTAATATCAGCATTTAATTCTTCAGCTCTTTTAAATCCAGCTTTAATAGCCTGATATTTACCTTGGTTTGTAGGATTTCTTATTACTTCCGCACCCGCCATCTTAGCAATGCTCGCTGTATCGTCACTACTTCCATCATCTACAACAATTACTTTATCAACATAATTTTTTGTTTTTAATACGAGACTCCCAATGTTTATCTCCTCATTGAAAGCAGGAATTATTGCGATTTTCATTTTCTCCTCTTTTTATCTTCGGTAGATAGCGGATATTCAAGAACAGCAACACTGAGTGATGCACCAAGGTTCAACTCATTCATATTCTGGACGGTCAATCCTGCTGCGATGAGAAGGTCATCAATCTTTTTCCGTGCTCTTTTCTCCGGTTTCATGTATGCCTGCCATGTTGGACGCATGTCCTGAAAATCCGTATCTGTCATTCTCTCTAAACATAAAAAGTTATTTCAAATTATTATGAACCGTGTCTCTAAATTACCCCTTCCAGACCAAATGGGGCATCTCATGGCTTTTATGGATTGGATTCATGAATGGATACCTCATTGAGTTCAGAGGGCATTAAACAGGCCCATAGTTAGGACACGTTTCACCCCCATACAAACACCCATTCTATCATCATGCATCTATCCCATGATGCCCCATCATGATTCCTACTGTTATGTTTATGTATATTTTTTATAGATAAAGATACTCCATTAAAACTCAAAGGGGACCCATTATTTTTATAAAGAATAGGTGGTTATGAAATCATGATACGGAGGGAGATAAATGAAAATTAGAAAGATGAGTGTGAGTTTCAAAAGAGACGACAACGTAGAACTACTCATACGGTTTCTTCTGTTCTGTAATCAGCATGGTTACACGAAAAATATCGCTTTTCGTCATTACGGGGACGGAACATTCTCTGTCGAAATCGAGCATCGTGACACTGGAATCGAGAGAGCTGAATTAACAAACGATGCTCTACAAAATCCCGAAGGGGATGATGCTTTCGTCTGCAGAGACAAGGATAATTACACGTGGACGATGAAATGAATTATATTAGCACAAAACAATAGTTCCCACTTGAAGCGGGTAACCACTTCGTCATTACCAGGGGTGAGATAATGCGTACAAGCTCTATCCATCGTTAATTTATAAGTATAATAAAATAAAGAAATAATTCAGTTAATAGTAACGTTGAAATGAAATCAGTCTAGTGAATTTTTGTTACCATTGTTATTAAAATTATTCTTACAATACTTTTATATGAATCTATAGAATATATGACTATTATAAAATCTAATATTTAAGGGAGGCAAAATTGAATATGAATAAGAAAATAATTGGTATGTTTGTTTGTTTGCTGTTGTTATCTACTTTTTTCTTTGTTACCCCAGAAACGGTGTTCGCAGATAAAGATGGCGACTATTTCTATACCGTTAGCGATGGAGTTGCTACTATAACTGGATACATTGGTGCTGGTGGGGCAATCATGATTCCCTCCACACTTGGTGGGTATCCAACGGTGCATATTGGGGACAATGCGTTTGACAACGATAGTGGGCGTTTAATTTCATCAGTAATCATCCCCAACAGCGTTGCCACCATCGGGAACTATGCATTTTATCGCTGCTCCTCATTGTCCTCCGTGGTCATCCCTGACAGCGTCACCACGATAGAGAACTATGCGTTTGCATATTGTAGCTTGACCTCGGTTACCCTCCCTGATAGTATCACCACCATAGGTAACTATACATTCGAATACTGCATCCCCTTGACCTCGGTTACCCTCCCTGATAGTATCACCACTACCGGTGACTATACCTTCATCTACTGCATCTCATTGACTTCCGTGACCATTCCTAACGGTATCACCACCATCGGGTATCAATCATTCTTAAACTGCATTAACCTGAAATCTGTAACCATCCCTGATAGCGTCACTACCATCAAAATTGATGCGTTCACTTTCTGTTCATCCCTTGCCTCCGTGAATATCCCTAATAGTGTCACCACCATCGGGGATGATGCGTTTAACCACTGCGACCTTCTGTCAGTGGCCATCCCTAAAAGTGTCACCACCATCGGGGATGGAGCATTCGGTTTCATAACCGCACTGACCGCTATAAATGTTGATGCTGCTAACGTAAATTATGCCAGCATCGATGGTGTACTATATAACAAGGCTATCACCACCTTGATTCAGTGCCCGAGCGGAACAACCGGAGCGTTCACCATACTCAGCAGCGTCACCACCATTGAGGGCTCTGCTTTCATCGGATGTACCTTTCTGACCTCTGTGATTATCCCTATCAGCGTTACCACCATTGGAGAGCATGCGTTCCAGGATTGTTCCTCCATGACCTCTGTAATCATCCCAGATAGCGTTATCTCCATCGGGGTTGCTGCATTCGAGTATGATGGTGCCCTGACCTCAGTCAGCATCGGAAACAGCGTTATCTCTCTTGGAGACTGGGCGTTCTATTGCTGCACCTCCTTGACCTCTGTGAACATCCCCAGTAGCGTCACAACTATCGGAGGATGCGTGTTCTGGTCCTGCTACGCCCTCACCTCAATAACATTCCTAGGACTCGTTGCACCAACTACCGTTGGTGGGGATTGGCTTCATGGAACACCAGTCGAAATAAGAGGACATGCATATGCTGACTCGAATTTTCCGCCTCCAGGGAGTGTTTGGTATGGATTGACGATGGGTGCGTACATAAATCAACCAGATATTGTCTATGTTGATGATAATTATAGCTCTTCTACTCCTGGCTGGGGACACGACCATTTCAACCACATACAGGATGGAATAAATGCTGTTGCTGAACACGGGACGGTGTATGTTTATAGTGGAACGTATTATGAAAATGTTATTGTAAACAAAGCAGTCAATATGGTAGGTGAGAATAGAGACAATACAATAGTGGATGGTAGTAATAGGGATGATACTCTAAGAATTACCGTTGATTACGTAAATGTAACTGGATTCAGTCTTACAAACAGTAGTTACGCAGCATGGAGCAATGGGGGTCTTGAGATAACTTATGCATCAAACTGTAAAATCATAAATTGCTCTTTCTTTAATAATGGATATGCTGGGGTTCGTTTATACGATGTTCACAACATCAATTTTTCCGATTGTGAAGTCTATAACAACTATGGCGAAGGTATTTTCATGGAATACTCTTCAAATATTCAGATAATAAATTGTACTTTGCATGGTATTAGTGGGACAATTCGTGTTGACCATTATAGTAACCATATAGACATTGTTGATTGTATAGCTTATGATGGTGGTAGTTTCCTTCTGCTTCAAGGTGCAAATAATAACATTATTACACGTTGTGTTTCTTATAATAATTCATATGGTGTATCGATGATTGGGGGTTTGGAAAATAATCCTCAATGGGGGAATAAAATCTTTGATTGTACATTATATGACAACTATATCGGAATTAGATTAAACTCTGCACATGACAATTTTATTTTCAATAATTCCATTTGTAATAATGAGTTTGGAGTAAACATTATTGGTGAGTCAAGTAGCAATCATTTTTACCATAACAACTTTATTAACAATACCCAACAAGCAAATGACCCATTCTCGAACACTTGGGACAATGGATACCCTTCAGGAGGAAATTATTGGAGTGATTACACTGGAAAAGATATTAACCATGATGGCATCGGTGATACGCCCTACAATATTTCTGGTGGAAGTAACCAAGACCATTATCCTTTCATGCAACAAGATGGATGGTTGTTATCATCAAATCTTCCACCTGTTGCCAACTTCACCTACAATCCTTCTTCCCCTACCGATTTAGATGTTATCCACTTCACCGATACATCAATTGACCGTGATGGAACGATAGCCTCTTGGAACTGGGATTTTGGTGATGGAAACACATCAGCTTTACAGAATCCTACTCATAAGTATACTGATGAGGGGACATATCATGTGACGCTTACTGTTAAGGATGATGATGGTGCAAGTAATTCTCTATCGAAGGATGTTATTGTAAACAATGTTCCACCTGTTGCCGATGCTGATGGTCCATACAATGGAACAACGGATTATGCTATTCAATTTAATGGTTTAGGGAGCTACGATTCAGATGGAGTAATTGTTTCGTATGCATGGAATTTCGGTGATGGGAATACAGGTTCAGGAGTACACCCAACTCATAGATATAGCAAATATGGTGTCTATAATGTGACACTAACTGTTACAGATGATGACGGGTTTATAGATACCGATGGAACTCTTGCCATCATCAATAAAGGGACTCCACCGATTGTGCAACTTCTCTATCCCACTGATGGCGAGATAGTGAAGGGCACCGTAACGGTGAAATGGTATGCTCATGATACGAAAGATGGTGACAACCTCCCGATATACATATACTTCAGAAATGACACTGCAACAATGTGGTCAGCATTCAAGGGTAATCCCTATTCTAACAATGGCAAATGTGATTGGGATACCACTACTCTCTCTGATGGAGCATATAAATTATTGATAGAAGCAGTTGACAGTGATGGGAACATTGGAGCAGATATTGGTAATTTCCAGATAAAAAACCATGAGCCACCATCTAATAATACTGCACCATATCCACCTAAAATTACTGGTCCTCTTTCAGGAAAAGTAGGAAAGTCTACAGATTATGTATTCACGACAACAGACCCTGAAGGTGACCAAGTACTCTATTACATTGACTGGGGTGACGGCACAAACACTGGATGGATTGGTCCCTATGCATCAGGGGTAGAACAAACTCAATCACATACCTGGTCCACAAAGGGAAATTATAATATTACAGCTAAAACAAAGGACATCTATAATCATCAAAGTGACTGGGCTACATTAAAAATAACGATGCCGTATTCATATAAGCCGACACTACAGTTCTTCGAGTGGTTGTTCGAACGATTCCCTAATGTATTTCCAATACTACGACACCTATTAGGGTATTAAGAATCCCTCTCTTTCTTCTTTTATTGTATCTTCTTTATTCGTAGTTCACCTGCACCGATTGGTTCAATGCTTCTGTTACTAAGGATATGTTTTTAAGAGAGAAATTGTTACAAAACTGTAAGGTGGAAAGGAAATGCGTGGAAAATTCGTAGTTATTGGAATAATCGTCCTACTTATAAGTGTAGGATTGTGTGGTTGTACAAATCTTTTAAGTGATAAAAACAAATTTGTTGGAGCATGGAGTGGAACATATTCATACGGAGGCATTGGTGGTTTATCTGTAAGTATTACTTTTCTATCTGATGGAACATATACTGCCCGTCTTCCATTAAAAACTGAAAGTGGAACTTGGGATGTGAAAGATGGAAAATTAGTAAAAGCTGGTGGTACGAATCCAGCAGTTGCATATACTTATTTGTTTTCAAATAATGATAACACAGTAACCCTTACATCTACTACCGAAAATGAACAATGGGTTTTGACAAAATAATAAGAAATGAAATTGTAGAAGGGAGGAAAGAAAGGTAAATAATGGGGAAAAAATATCATCATAGAGTATGGTTTTGGAAACCAAGAACAGGTGTAGTATATAGACCAAAACACAAATTTAGGTCACAGATTCATAGAGGAAAAATTCGTAGGGATTTAGATGGGGATTGTGAATGGGATACAAATATATCAATAAAGGAAAACGATAATTTATGGTATGAGGGAAGTTTTCAAGTACAAAATAATGGAAAATGTAAAATTATTACCAATACTATTTATGAAAAAGATTATGGGGGGCAACCTTACAAAGAACTTATTATAATTCCTAAAAAGCGAGTGAAATTTAAAAAATATTATTATAATCAAAAAAATGCATTTTCTATAGGGGGATTTTGGAAGGTTTGGAATTATGAGTTAAAATTGAATAGGCAAGATATTGTTTTTCGAAAGATGTTATATAAAAATAAGGTTCCGTATGTCTCATAAACGAAGGAGAGCTACGATAATTGTTCAAATGGATGAGGGGATATTGTTAGTCAGTCACTCAAGACGTAGAAAGCCAATATACATGTTACCTGGTGGAGGGATTAAACGGGGAGAAAAATCTATCGATGGTGCAAAGAGGGAACTATATGAAGAGACAGGATTACATGCTTCAAAAATAATGTTTCTTTTTAACTTTGAATCAAAACATCATGACCATAGAGTTTTTTTGGTAGAAACCTATGGGAGATTAAGGAAAAGACATGAAACAACACATATACGGTTTTTTAATGAATCCACAAGAGATAGGTATAGACTTGCTTGGCATGTTATTCCAATAATTGAAAAATATATATCTATGATGTGAAGAAATGGCTGAATATCTCATTGAAATACGATTGTATGGGTATGCAAAAACTTACGCAAAAAATTTAATTTGGGATGTCGCAAAAAAATTCAGGGTAAAAGGTGCTATTAGCAAAAGACCTGTCCCACACGTTACATTAGCAGGGGAGTTCACATCATCACGTATCGGAAAAATTATTGAAGAAGTTGAATCAGTCGGAAAAAAATATAATAAGATACCATTTCAAATCAAAGGATATGATTGTTTTACAAGCACCAAAGGTCATAAAGTAATCGCTCTTCATATCAATCCCTCGAAAGAACTTGAAAACCTCCGATGGGAATTAGCACAACGAATTGAGCATTATGCAATACTAAAGGAATACGATAAACAGAGGTATTACCATTTCCATGTGACTATTGCCTTCAAGGATATTGATAGGAAGTACCGTAAAATATGTAGGTATCTACAAAATCTAGAAGATTATGAAATAAATACCCATATGCTACGGATATGCATCATTCGCAGTAGTAACCATAAGATACTCTACGAATACGACCTGCATTCACAACGATTTTTAAACAGACAACAAGCAAAGAATAAAAAAACTCTAGGAGAAGAAATTAAGGAACTGCATGAAAAACCAATAAAATTTTCCCTGGATAAAATAAATCCTAATAGAATTTTTATAACTGGTGACCTCCATTTGAACCATGACAATATTATCACATATTGTAATCGACCATTTCCATCCGTAAGAAAAATGAATAAAACACTCATACACAATTGGAATAAAACCATTAAAAAAGACGATATTGTATTTTATCTTGGAGATTTAGCGTATGGAAGAAACAAAAATAAAATATTATACTGGTTGAAAAAACTAAACGGAAGAGTTTTTCTGATAGAAGGCAACCACGATAAAGAAGCGAAATTCAAATCAATATTGCATTTTACTAAAGGTATTATCACATACAAAGGAAAAGAATTTCTTTTAATTCATGACCCTAAAGAAGGTATAATAAAATGGAATGGATGGATAATCCACGGTCATGAACATAACAACCATCCCAAAACATATCCATTCATCAATCGGCAAAATAAGACGATTAATGTGAGTACAGACCTAACTGGATTTAAACCAATTTCTTTGGACTATTTGATTAATCGTGTTGAAAACATGAGTTAAAACCGTGCTAATACTCATGTAACAATGGGTTCTGAGGATATGTTTTTTATCTATAACATGTTTAATATCTTGACCAGACGGTTCTAAAAGTGGCTTTCATGACAATAATAACTATCGAAGATATGAAAACGATTGCAGAACAGCGAGGAGGAAAGTGCTTATCAGAAAAATATGTCAATACCGATACGAAATTAACATGGCAATGCAAGGAGGGACACATATGGTATGCAACTCCATACCATATTAAAAACATAAAACAATGGTGTCCAAAATGCTCTATAACAAAAAGAGCTAATAGCCAACGGTCTACAATCGAAAGAATGAGGGAAGTCGCTGAAAAAAGAGGGAAAAAATGTTTATCTGAAGTTTATGTGAATAACCATACGAAGATAAAATGGCAATGTGCTGAGGGGCATACATGGTTAGCGAGACCTACTGATATAATTAGGAATAAATGGTGTCCAACATGTGCAAAAAATCGCAGGAAAGGAACTATAAAGTATAATAGAAATTATAAGCTATTTCCACATAAACATGCATTCTAAAGATTTTTAAGGAAATAATTGTTACAAAGATGCAAGGGAGAGTTAGGTTATGGCAGATATCGGGACATCATTGATTTATTTTATTGTTGGAATTATTTTCATAATTTTGGCGATTATATTATATTTAGCTATCTTAAAAATTAGGGATAACACCGAAGAAACAAATGTCTTATTACGAAAGCTAATTGATTCACAGGATTCTACTACACCTGTAACTTTGAAAAGAAATAAAATTCTCTTAGATGAAAATACTAAAACTCAAAGATTTATTGAAATATTAGAAAAAACTGATAAAAAAGATGAAGCAAAAGAATTTACTCCTACTGAAAAAGATTGAAGGAAGGAAAGGAAATGGATGATTCAAAATATAAAGTCATAGAAACAATTTTTGATAGATGTCCTATATGCCAGACAGGGAAAGTTCAGAATTTAGAACCAACTGGTTTTTTGGGATTTGCTAAATCAAACAAAATAATATGTGAACATTGTCATGCAATTTTTATAAATAAGGGATTAAGAGAAGAGGAGTGTGCATACAGTGTAGATTTATCAGAATCAACAATAAAAGAAAATAAATTTCATGGACAAGTATTGAAGAAAAGTGAATGGATAAGAGGAACAACTGATTTAGAAACATGCCTTACTAACAGAGAATTGCCTGTTTGTAATATAAGAGATTCGGGTTTTGTCCTTTCTGAAAACGAGAAAACTCATTATTTTTCATTAGCAAAATTATATGAAGAACGAGCAGTAAGACAATATGTAGGAGGCAGAATAAGAATTGGTAAAGGAGCTTATTACGGAGGGGGAAAATCAGAATCACAACCAGAGTTGAAACAGTTGGATGAAGGAAACTTATTGTTAACAAATCAGAGATTGGTTTTTAATGGTTTAACGAGACATAATGAATACAAATTATCAGATATAACCTATTTAAAAGCTCAACTTG
>Ga0209777_10005422_pt1 | contig 14701 bp, 18 predicted proteins | sample FrelakmetHBP12HB_FD_187147 | JGI IMG/M metagenome (GOLD analysis project Ga0209777, IMG submission 187147) | Freshwater lake sediment microbial communities from the University of Notre Dame, USA, for methane emissions studies -HBP12 HB (SPAdes)... | ecosystem: Environmental > Aquatic >... | reverse complement strand
CGCGGCGTAACCGATATTCTCCATCATTAAGGAGAAGCCCGGCCCGCTCGTTGCCGTCATCGACCGGGCACCGGTCCACGCTGCCCCGATGATCGCCGCCATGCTCGCGATCTCGTCCTCCATCTGGATGAAAACCCCTCCCATCTTGGGGAGCTTGACTGCCATGTGCTCGGCGACTTCTGTCGATGGAGTGATCGGGTAGCCGCCAAAGAAGTTGCAGCCTGCCGCGAGCGCCCCCTCGGCGCAAGCGGTGTTGCCCTGCCAGAATTCAGTTCGCGTCAATATTCAATCGCCACCTTGTGCCGTTCGTACGGCTCTTCCTCGATCCAGTGGATTGCCTGGTCCGGGCAGGTGAGCTCGCAGACTCCGCAGAGCCTGCGCCCGTACAGCTTCTGCAGCCGGCAGTTCGCGCACCGCTCCGGTCGGTCCAGTTCCGGCACAAGGATCCCCCGGTCGTTGGGCTTTTTTCCCTCGGAAAATATTTTGTACGGGCAGACTTTTATACAGAGGTTGCACCCCTTGCACCGTGCCTCGTCGATGGCGAGCTTCATGGAAAAAGTATCCTATCGTATAATGTGAAAGCCCTGATGAATAAAACCTATTTATGTAAACGATCGAGTTCAGGCCTTCCGGTACCGGTCGAATGCCTTCCCGGCAGCAACCCGCACCACCTCAAAAATGTCGCCACCCTTCGCGTCCATCCCGACAGTAAGCGGCAGGTGATCCAGCTCAATGATCCAGACCGCCTCTGCCATCCCGAGATCATCGTAATAAACTCCTTTGAGCGTCATGTGGGACGCTGCAAGCGCAGCACACCCACCGGTGAACGCAAGATAGACGCCCCTTCCTTTGAGCTGCACACGCACAGCGCTCCCCATTCCGCCTTTCCCGATTAGGGCACGGACGCCGGCATCGATGAGGAACTTTGAGAGGTTGTTCATCCGTGCCGAAGTCGTTGGCCCCGCAGCGATGATCCGGTTATCCTGCACGACCGGCCCGCAGTGGTAGACTGCTGCACCTTCAGGATCAAAAGGGATACCGTCTTTCATCATCCGCAGGTGCGCCTCGTCACGTGCGGTATACACAATGCCGGAGAGCTCAACGTGGTCACCGGCTGACAGGGCCAGCACCTCATCAGCGAGAGGTATTTTCAGCTGTACCGGCTTCTTCATTCCCGCTTCACCTCCACAGTCGCCCGCCGGTTCGCCCAGCACTGGACATTGACGGCGACAGGAAGCGAAGCCGTGTGGCATGCAGCGGTCTTCACCTTCACCGCAAGCGCGGTTGTATCGCCTCCAAGACCCATGGGACCGATCCCGAGCGTGTTCACGGCATCGCAGAGCTGCTGCTCGAACGCCGTCATCTCATCAATAGGGAGGAGGAGAGCTTCCTTGGCAAGTGCTGCCACGCCATCGAACGTCCCACCGATCCCGACACCCAGTACGACCGGTGGGCAGGGTTTCCCCTCCGCGAGCAGCATGGTCTCAACAACGAACTTCCCGATTTCATCCTTCTGGGAGGAGAGGAGCATCGCGATCCGGGAGACGTTCTCCGCACCCGCACCTTTGGGGAGCACCGTGACCGTAAGCTTATCGCCCGGCTTCACATGGATGGCGGGCATGCCGGCACCGGTGTTGTCATGGGTGTTATGCCGGGTGAGCGGATCAACGACATTCGGGCGGAGCGGCACGTCAGTGGTCGCCCGGCGCACTCCCTTTGCAACTGCATGGTACAGGTCAGGTGTCAAAGGGATATCCGGCGGGATCGTGAGATACACCACCGGCACACCGGTATCCTGGCAGAGCGGGACGTTCAGCCGTTCTGCCTCTGCAATATTTTTGATAATGTTGGATAACTCGCCCTTTGCCACCGGGTTTGTCTCTGCTGCTGCAGCCCGGAGAATCGCACGCTTCACGTCCGAAGGGAGGAAGATCACCGCTTCGCGGAATGCTTCTGCGGTTGCTCCTGCGATCCGTTCGTACAGGATTCTTTTGGTGCTTTTCACCATCAGAACATAGTGAGAGAAGGGCGGTGATAATGATTTGGGAACGCGGGTTCGGCTGCCGTACGATTTAGAACCGATCCGGTGCTGTCAGTGTACAGAGTCAGGAAGAATCTGCTTAAAAAATCAAAAAAACAAAAAAGAATGGGGAAAAAATTACCTCTTACCCCTTCCGCCCTTTGCGTGTTCTGCGCCTTTCTTCTCTTCAGCACCCTTCTTCTCATCGCCTTTTGCCGGCGCGGCTCCCTTCTTATCATCAGCAACCTTTGCCGGCTCCCTGCCGCCCCTAGCTACCCTGCCACCCTTGTGGTCATCCGCGCCCTTGGCTGCAGCCTCAACTTCCTTTGGCTCTTCCACAGCGACCACCGGTGCGGCGACGACCTTCTCTTCAGAGAACTTGGCGGCGATGATCCTTCCGCTCACCTTGATGGTGCTCACCTTGAGGTGGGACGGGGACGGAAGCTTGTGCGCACCGTTGCGGAGCGCTTCCTTGACCTTCTCTAAGTATGTCGGGGTGGAAAAGACCGTGAAGATACGCTGGTTTGACGCGACGCGTGCAGCGGTACCGACTGCCTTGCCGAATGCGAGGCGCATCCCTTCAGAGACACGGTCGGCACCGGCACCGGTTGCCTGCTTGTTCTCGCGGAGGACATGATGGGGATAGACCCGGACCTTGAAGTGGAAGTTCGCCCGGCCCACCTCCTTCATCAGCCGGCGGTTGATGCTGATGCGAGCGGCTTCAAGCGCAGAGTGACGGATCTGGCACGCTTCTTCGATGATGAGATCGACCTGTGTCGGAAACTCCTGCGTGAGGTTGCCCATCTCAAACTGTACGATCTTGCTTCCCGGAACACCGCCCATATACTCACGGCGCGTATAGGCCTTCTTTGAAATGTTCCTGTACATCCTTGCCGGTTTTCTAACCATCGCGTCCTACTCCTTATAATCAGCACTAACGGACATAAACATCCAAAAAGGGATCGGAAATTCATGCCGCACGATATCGTAAACTGCTTTTATAAAATGGAGATGTAGCGTATTAAACCTTACTGGAGAGGCCATCCTGAAGTGTACATTTTGGCTGGTTAATAAGATCGAGGACCAAACGCCTCACTTTTGCAAATTCTACACTCGTCCGGTCCCGTGGCCTGGGCTGATCGATTGAGAAAACCTCGCAGACCCGGCCGGGACGGGGGGTCAGCACCACGATCCGGTCAGCGAGAAAAACCGCCTCATCTACGCTGTGGGTGATAAAGACAATGGTCTTTTTGGTCTTCTCCCATATCCCAAGGAGCTCGTGCTGGAGCATGTTCCGGGTCTGGGCGTCGAGCGCCCCGAACGGCTCGTCCATTAAGAGCACCACCGGGTCCAGCGCAAGCGCCCGTGCGACAGCGACCCGCTGCCGCATCCCTCCGGAGAGCTCGGATGGATAACTGTCACGGAAATGCGTCAGGCCAACGAGAACAAGATACTGTTCAGCGACCCGGTACCGCTCATCCCGGGCAAGACCCTGCATCTCAAGGCCGAACGCGATGTTGTCGATCACGCTGCGCCACGGGAAGAGCGAGTATTCCTGGAATACGATCCCGACTTTCGGGTTGGGCCCGGTGATCCGTTCGCCATCCAGCAGGATCTCCCCGCCGGTCGCCGTATCGAGCCCTGCAATTATGCGCAGCAGCGTGGTCTTCCCGCAGCCGGAAGGGCCCAGCACACAGACGAACTCCTTGTCGCTGACGCTGAGATTGAGATGCTCAATCGCCGTCAGTGCCGAACCGTCATCGCGGGAAAACCTCTGGTGGAGGTCTTTGATAACAAGATCGCCCACTCATACCACCTCCCCGGTCCGCCACTTCAGGAACTGCCGGTCGATCCAGTATCTGAACAGCATGTCAATCAAAAGGCCAATCATGCCAAGGAGAATCATGTACACGACCACGGAATCCATCTGGTGGAGATCGTAATAGTGCCAGAGGTTCTTGCCAAGGCCGTAATTTGAGACTCCGAAGAGCTCTGCCGCAACAAGGCACATCCACCCCACGCCGGTTGCGATCCGGATTCCGGCAGCAACTGAAGGCAGAGCAGATGGAAATGCAATGTACCTGATGAGATTCAGGTTCTTGATGCACCCGAGCATCCTTCCAGCTTCCACATATATCCGTGGAACGCTGCGGAACCCACTGTAGGTGTTGAGAAGGATAGGAAAGACTGCTCCCATGAAAATGACAAAACCTGCTGAGTACGATGTAAAACCAAACCAGATAATGGCAAACGGGATCCAGGCCAGAGGGGGGATGGGCCGGAGCAGTTCAATAATGGGATCGAGAAATGCATCGAACCGCCGGCTCCATCCCATGGCAATTCCGATCGGGATGCCAATAAGAAGCGCCGTCCCAAGGCCGATACCAAAATGAATAAAGCTTACCTCAAGGTCGGTCAGCAGGATGCCTTTGTTTAACAGAGCGATGAACGCAATCAATACGTCATACGGCCCGGGGAGAAGAAAAGAATCCTTTACGATAAAGGCAGAATAGAAACCCCATATAATGAGCGCCAGAACGATCGCAAGGACCCCCAGCCACCGGTTCTGATGATTCTGCGCTGATGTGCTCATGGATATCCTGTCCGACCCTCACCTTTTTTTACAGAGTTATCCGGGCGAAGGACTGTTTCACCATTCGTTAATCCCTCTCCCTTTGTCCTTTATAATAAAGATTCTTAAGAGAAAAAATAGTTGGTAATGGTTTCATCAGTTTTTCTTATAGAAGCTAAAGTCAAAGAGCTGGTCCCGGGTCAACGGCGTCTTGATATACCCGAGATCGTGCTGGATCTTTGCATAGTCAAGTACTGAATTAACGATGAGATTGGGGTCGCTGTTCCAGTTCCCGTCCCATTCTTTTAACGATGCCTTCACATCGTCCAGTTTTGTTCCGGTCTTGTTTGCAAAGATTGCTGCCGCTTCGTCAAGGTTCTTCAGGTTATAATCGACTGCCTTATCATTCGTTTTGACGATCTGTGCGACAATCTCCGGGTGCTCCCGGATCAGCTTGCCGCTGACGACTAGCACACAGCAGGTGTGGTTGGGATACATCTCCCCGGAATGGACAACGATCTTGCCTTTGCCCTGGTCAACAATGACGCTCGGAGATGGAGTGGGCAGGAATACGGCATCCACCTTGCCGGCGGTAATTGCGGTGATTGCGTCACCTGGTCCCATGCCGATGATCTGCACATCATTATCGGGAGAGATATTGTTCTGCTTGAGCCAGTTGCGCAGGATCGTGTCCTGTATGGTGCCTGCCTGGTACGTTGCGATCTTCATCCCTTTCAGGCTCTGCGGGCCGGTGTAGTTCAGGTCAGGCCTGATAACGAGATCCGAGCCCTGGGTATTTACGCCTGCAATAATCTTTGCGTCAAGCCCGGTGCTGATTGCACTCAGGACAGGTGCTGCCCCGACATAAGCGACATCAATGTCACCGGCAAGCATGGCCTGCATCTCAGGAGCGCCGGTCGGGAAGACCTTGTCGCTGACATTCTTGACACCATAGGGTGCAAGGTCCTGCTGCCACCAGCCCTTGTCCATGGCGGTGATCTCCGCCATCTGGTGGGTGCTGGGCTGGTAACCGATGCGGATCTCGGTCACCTTGGCGGTTGTCTGCGGCTGGGTGCAGCCGGCGGTTAACAGTACAAGTGCAACTGCCAGAACGGCGAGCGTTGCAAGAGAGATTCTTTTCATGCGGGAACTGTTGTGCGGGCACTCTTAAAAAATATCCGATTTGGACAATTATTTTCTCTTTTTGTGATAGTTTATCCAGATAAACTTCACAATTGGATAATATTTTTTTACAAAAACGTTGATGGGGCTGGTATCTTTTTGATCTCTTTTGGCACAATAATGAAAAAATTTTTCAGGATTTATCACAATTGTACTGAGTATATGGCACAAGTGGACCCTATCGACCGGCTCGTGCGCGCAGCGCTCATCTCTGATGATGAATTTGTCGGTACGCTCAATAATCTCCTGAAGCATGAGCTCAGAATCAGTGTGCGCGAGCTCTCGGAAAAGAGCGGGATCTCCCAGAGCTCGCTCTATAAACTCCTGCATGGAAGGCGTTCCCCGAACATCTCTACGCTCAGGGAGATCGTCCGCGCCCTCAAGAAGCTCTACCATGTGAGTGATGAGGAGTTCATCGGGCTGATCGCAGCCCGCCCGGTGCTGGAAAGCGTGGAGGAGCGAGTGGCAGATATTGACGGGCACCGAATGCGGGTGCGCGAATATCCTGTCCACACCATGGAAGATGCAATTGTTGCGGCAGTGCGTGCAGAGCGTGAGGGGGCGATCGCGATCGTCTGCGCCCCGATCGTCAGCAGCATCATCGAGCAGCTTGTCCATGTGCCGGTGGCGACGATCATCCCCCGCGAATCGGTGCAGCGGGCGATCGAACTCGCCGCACGAAAGGCGTGGATTTAATCAGCCCGGTAACCAAAAGAGAAAAGTACATACCGGATGGTGAAAGGATGCGAACCGATGTTGTGAGGCTGGGGCGCCTCTCCGGGGAGAGGACGGGCGAGATGATGCACTTCCTCTCATCGATGCGTGCAGACCGCTGTATTGCCGATGCGGACGTGCTGGTGGATATTGCCCATGTGCTGATGCTGGATAAGCAGAAGATCATCGACCGCGATATCACGAAACAGCTCCTACCCGCGCTCCTCGAACTCCATGACGATGGGGTTCCGGAGGAGGTGTTTGATGACCGTTTCGAGGACATCCACGCAGGCATCGAGGCACTCCTCATCGAAGCGGTCGGGGCGGAAGCCGGCGGGCGCCTGCACATGGGGCGTTCGCGCAATGATGAGGTCGCCACCTGCATCCGGATCAAGCTGCGCGACGATGTCCTCAAGCAGATGGCAGCGCTCCTCAAAGTCCGGGAGGTGCTGGTCGCGCTAGCCGCACAGCATATCGAAAGTGTCATGCCCGGTTTCACCCATATGCAGCACGCCCAGCCGACCACGCTCGCCCACCACCTCCTCGCCTACGAGCAGGCGTTCTCGCGGGACTTCGACCGGCTGAAGGAAGCATATATCCGGATCAACCAGAGCCCGCTTGGCGCAGCCGCATTTGCATCAACCGGCTATCCCATCAACCGGGAGCTCACCGCACGCTTCCTGGGGTTCGATGGGCTAATCACCAATACCATGGATGCGGTGGCAACCCGGGACTTTGCCCTTGAAACGTTAGCCGATCTTTCCATCTTGATGGCAAACGTGAGCCGGCTCTGCGAGGACCTGATCATCTGGAGCACCTGGTTTGTTAAGTTCGTCACCCTTGACGATGCGTTCTGTTCGACGTCCTCCATCATGCCCCAGAAGAAGAACCCGGATATCGCAGAGATCATGCGGGCAAAGACCGGATCGGTTTTTGGTGCGTATACGGGTGCGCTCCTGACGGTCAAAGGGCTCCCGATGAGCTACAACCGGGACCTACAGGAACTCACCCCCAACATCTGGCGCGGGATGCGGGACGCAAAAGAGAGCCTGCGCATGCTCGTGGACATGCTCTCGAGCGCAACCTTCGATACTACACGGATGCGGGAGGAATCTGGGAAAAACTTCTCCACGGCGACTGAGCTTGCCGATACGCTTGTCCGGAGCTATGGCCTTGCGTTCCGCACTGCCCATAATATTGTCGGGAGAGCGGTGCAGAAAGGATACCTCAACCTTGAGACGCTGGATACTGCGGCGCAGGAACTCGGCGTGGAGATCTCCTTTGCCGAAAAGGGGCTCACGCAGGACAAGATCAATGCGGTGCTGGACGTGGACTATTCCCTTTCGCTGCGGAAGGCTGCCGGGGGCCCGGCGCCGCTGGCAACCAAGATCGCAATCGAAGAGAGGAAAAAGCAGCTCGACACCGATTCGGTGCTGATCGACGAACGGCTCGCAAAACTTTCAAAGGCACGCGACGACCTCATCGCTGAGGCGCGGAGGCTGGTAGTATAACAGCAAAGTTCACTCCAGGAGACATCGTCACCTGCGTGACCGGCGGGCAGAAGAAAACGGGGACCTACATCACCGGCCGCGATGGGATGGCGGTGGTAAAACTTGATTCCGGGTATAACATCGGTGTGGACCCGGATTCCTGCACGTTTATCGAACGCCCGGTACCTGCCTCACCAAAAAAAACCCCTTTAATACCGGACCGCAGCCTCCCCGATCTTGCAATCGTATCGACCGGGGGCACCATTGCGAGCCGGATCGATTACCGGACCGGTTCGGTCACCAGCCAGGTTGACGCGGGCGATATTCTTACGGCGATCCCCGAACTGGCAAAGGTGGCAAATTACCGTACAACGTCCCTATCCACAATCCTTTCCGAGAATATGACACCGTCGATATGGCAGGACCTTGCCCGTGCGGTGTATGATGAGATTAAATCCGGAGTGGCAGGGGTCATCATCACCCATGGCACGGACACGATGGCATACAGCGCATCGGCGCTCAGCTTCATGCTCGAGACCCCGGTGCCGGTCGTCTTTGTCGGTTCGCAGCGATCAGCCGACCGTCCCTCAAGCGACAATGCGATGAACGCAGTCTGTGCAGCAAGCGCGGCGACATCGGATCTCGGGGAGGTGGCAGTCGTAATGCATGCGACCACAAACGACGACCGGTGCGCAATCCACCGCGGCACCCGGGTGCGCAAGATGCACACGTCGCGCCGGGATGCGTTCCGGAGCATCGGGATCGATCCCATCGGTTTTGTGGACTACCCCTCCCGCACCGTAACCCTTGGAAGTATGGCGGTGCGGCGCGGGATAAAAAAACTCGCGCTCCATGAAAACCTCGAGGAGCATTGCGGGCTTGTCCAGTTCTATCCGGGTATGTCACCCGGTATCCTGGATGCCTTTTGTGGGTACCGGGGGCTTGTTATCGCCGGTACCGGGCTCGGGCACACCAGCACAGACCTCATACCATCCCTGCGTTCGCTGATCGATGGCGGCACGATAGTGGTGATGACCTCCCAGTGCATGAACGGCAGGGTCTGCGACCGGGTCTATGATACCGGACGGGACCTCCTGAATGCGGGTGTCATTGAAGGCGGGGATATGCTCCCGGAAGTAGCGCTTGTCAAGATGATGTGGGTGCTGGGTAACGAGAAGGATCCAAAGAGAGCGGGAGTGCTGATGCAGAAGAACCTTGTCGGCGAATGCAACCGGAGGAGCGCCCATGGACTATAAGAAGACCGGTCTTGTCGCAGGCATCGAGATCCACCAGCAGCTGGACACGGACGAGAAACTCTTCTGCCACTGCCCGACACTGCTCCGCGATACTGCCGGGCATTCCGGAGAGTTCTTCCGGTACCTCAGGGCGACCGAAAGCGAGATGGGAGAGATCGACCGGGCAGCACAAGCGGAGATGAAGCGCGACCGGAAGTTCCAGTACTACACGTACGATACCACCTGCCTTGTGGAGAACGACGAGGAGCCGCCGGCGCCGCTGAACGCTGAGGCTCTTGCCGTCTGCCTCACCATTGCAAAGATGTTCTCCATGACACCGGTCCCGCAGGTGCATACGATGCGCAAGCTCGTTATTGACGGTTCGAACACGAGCGGGTTCCAGCGCACCGCGCTCGTTGCGGTACACGGCGCACTCCCCAACGGCGGGCAGATCGAGACGATCTGCCTGGAAGAGGAGGCAGCGCAGCGCGTAAAGGATGATACCTTCTCCCTTGACCGGCTGGGGATCCCGCTCATCGAGATAACGACGTCGCCCTGCATGCACACTCCCGAAGAAGTGCAGCAGGTGGCAGAGCACATCGGCATGGTGCTGCGCTCCACAGGAAAGGTCAAACGCGGGATCGGGACGATCCGGCAGGACGTGAACATCTCGATAGCGGGCGGCGCCCGGGTCGAGATCAAGGGCGTGCAGGAGCTCGATCTCATCGCGGAAGTGGTACGGCGCGAGATGCAACGGCAGCAGAACCTCCTCGCTATCCGGGATGAACTGGTACAGAGGAATGCATCGGTCGATCCCGGGACACGGGTGGATGTTACCGGCCTGTTCAAAGAGACGAAATCCTCCATCCTGAAGAAGGCAAAAAGGATCGAAGCGGTAAAACTTTCCGGCTTTGCCGGCCTTGTCGGGCGGGAGATCCAGCCGGACCGCCGGCTCGGGAGCGAGATATCCGATTACGCAAAAGTCTGCGGGGTCGGCGGCATCTTCCACACGGACGAGCTGCCCGCGTACGGCATCACCGCAGATGAGGTGGCACACCTCCGCCAGCACATGAACGCAGGCGAAAAGGACTGTGTGGTGATCATTGCAGGGGCAAACGAGAAGCAGGCGGGGTGTGCCGTAAACCAGGTGCTCATGCGGGCGAAGATGGCTCTTGGGGATCATCCGGTTCCCGAGGAGACGCGGAAGATGCTCGAGAGCGGCAGCACCGCGTACATGCGCCCGTTGCCCGGTGCGGCACGGATGTATCCCGAGACCGATGTACTGCCGGTGATCATCGATGATGCACGGTGGAATGCACTTTCTGTCCCGGAACTCCTAGCCGCGAAAACACAACGCTATGCACAGGAATATGAAATTGACCAGAACTATGCCGCACAGCTGGCTTCATCAGAAAAACTTCCGCTGTTTGAACGTGCGGTCAGGGAGGGAATTAAACCAAGGCTCGCCGCGTTTTCCATTCTGTCGACAACCACGGAGCTCCGCCGGGAGGGCGTAAAAGTTCAGGACATTTCTGATGACGCATATCTCGGTATCTGGCATGCGGTGGAAAAGGGGAGGGCAGCAAAGGAGGCGGTCCCGGACCTCCTCCGGTCTGTTGCATCGGGCACAGCGCTTGAAGACGCAATCGCAAAGCTCGCCCCCGCGGTCTCCCGCGAAGACCTCGAAGGCATTGTAAAAAAGATCATCGCTGACAGGTCAGATTTTGTCCGGCAGAAGCAGAAGGCGGCGCTCGGGCCCCTCATGGGTGTGGTCATGGCGGAAGTCCGAGGCTCGGTGGACGGGAAGGTTGTCTCTGAGATACTGAAAAAGGAGATCGAGCGGGTGCTGGCGAAAGGGAAGTAATCCTTAAGGGACGTTCATGGTGCAGATCCTCTTTTAGGGCAGCAAATAAGAAATTACACTATTTTTTTCAGCCTTTGCCGGAACGACTCCTTCTTCTCATTCGTCAGCCGGGCGATTACATCGAGCAGAACCGCGTTGAATGATTCCGCATCTCGGATAAGCGTGACAGCATCATCGTGGACTGGTACTGACGTGACATAATACTGCTTGTCAATTCGTTGGGCCTTTGCGGATTCTATTGCGGAGTTGTCGATACCAAAGATGTCCTTTAGGATCATGATCGCTGCCGAATGGTTCTCGCACTTGATACCCGCGGCAAAAAAGAGTGCCAGGACAGAGTAGTACATGCTGTAATACCCCATCGACACCGACTCCTCATACCGTTCATTGTCGAGTAAAAGTTTTGCTGACGCAAGATAGCTCTCTGACTTTTTCAGGTAGGCATCCCTGATATCATCGCTGGGTTCAACCAGCAGGAGCGCCTTTTCCTTATGCAGTCTTTTAAAAAAATTCATTACCATTTTTTCAGCCCCGTAGTGTATGAATTGCTACACCCTGCCTGCATGAAACCCTGTTTGGTAAAAGTATTCCTCCACACCCCGGATGACGATGTGGTCCCTGATGATCTCGCGGATAAGCGGGCTTGACGGGTCGAACGTTCCGATCTTCACGCTGAGTGATGCATGCCGCCGTTCGAGCTGTTTCTTTATGTCTCCATCGAGCGTTTCGACAAAGATGTCGATATCGCTCTCCTTTGTCGCAAGCCCTTTTGCATAGCTGCCAAAGAGCAGGGCGATGTGAACACCGGTCAGTTTTGTAACTGAGGCAAAGACGCCCCGGAGCACCGGATAACGGCTGATGATCCGGGACTGTTTGTAGATTTCCGCAATCATTGCGGCATTTCTTCCTTCGATGCTTTTTTTCAGGAAGTAGACCTTGTTCTTTCCCTCAGCCCGGTAATCGACAATATTTTCTTTGACAAGATCGCGGAGTTTCCGGGAGACGGTCATATGGTTCGTCTGAAGTTTTTCGGCGAGTCCCCTCGGGTGGAGGTCTCCTTTCATGAGGAGATGGATAATCTCGTTGGATAGATTCTGTTCCACATGGAACATTATTGTGCCAATGGGGTATAATTGTTCTGGTCAATGGGAGGGAATACGGTTGAGGAAAAAGCCCGGTGTACCTGCCGGAAGTGCCTGTGCCGGGTTACGTCCAGACCCCCCTTCAGCGCTAGCATATCATTTCCTTGCGGGAAATGCCGGATTATGGTCAATGCATTAATATCACCCTGATATCCCGTGGAAGGATATCATCGCGATGCGGCACAACGATTCCTTGAGAAGAGAGGATTTCAAAATGTTGAAATCGCCAGGTTTTGTGTTCATTCTTTGTCCAAGAAATTTTCTGTGTAAAATAAGGCATAATACCTTTGTAAAGAGACAGCAATACATGAGATAAGGACAGGATATGAGCAGCAAGGCCGTATCGATCAATACCGTTCTCGAATACGTGGACAAGCTCGACAGCGACGACCAGCAGTACCTCTCCGAATTGCTGCACAAGAGGCTCATCGACTCAAAGCGTGCAGCGATCGCAAAGAGAGCCACGCAGGCAAAAGAGAACGTGGGTAAGGGCCGTTGCAAAACCGGATCAGCAAAAGACCTGCTGGCGGACCTGAATGGTTGAGATCGTCTGAGACGATAAATTCCGGCGTATCTATCGGAAATGGTGCAGACAGCATCCCCTGAGCAGAACTGCCATGCCCTAACCTTTATCACTTGCACCACAGAATTAGATAAGGAGTTTAATTATGGGTAAGACAGGGACAACCATCTGGGCACAGGTCAAAGGGGTCAAGGGACAGATCCGGCTCGTGCCGAAAAAAGAGTCGGAATTAAAAACCCCCGGGCCGAACCAGCGGTTCAAACAAGGGGCAACAGTCAAGAATGTTGACGATGCTGCCGAACAATTCGGTGGTCGTGGCGGCAGGCGCGGTGGCGGACGCGGCGGCAGCCGGGGTGGCAGCCGGGGCGGAGACCGGGGAGCTCCCGAACGGACCGGCAACCCGCTGATCCGAAGGCGTATGCGCCGCGCAAAGGTATCGGCACTCGGCACCAAGGCAAAGTCCGCGCGATAACACCCTCGCGCAAAGGTATCACTGACCTCTAATAATCAGCACTAACGCGGGGCCGTACCAATGGCCCCCGGTTTCCCGATCCAATAATTCCCTTTTTCATCCGGCAGGTGACATTTTTTCTCATGGCAACATTCACGTATGGTGAGTATCTATGGTGACTATGGATCTCCCGACAGCAATGAAAAGCTACCAGTATGGCGAACGGGCGAAGTCGGAACTGATCGTTGCATCCCAGCTGACAAACGCATTGGAAGGGTTTCCGGAAAATGAGCGGGCTGGCGGGCGGCGGATGCTGCTCATGCTCATGGAAGCGATCTGTTCTGAACTCCAGTTCGCATTCACCAGCACAAGCCAGCAGGACTTCCGTCGCTCTGTCGACGCGCTCAACGTAGCGATCTCCTTAATCGAGAGCAACCAGCCGGAACAGGCGTCAGAGAAGATCGCCGCTGCAATCAGTGCTTCAACCACATCTGCACAACATGCATGGCAGGTACTATCGGAACATGGACTCCTCTGATTTCCAAGGGTTTCTGACCAGCAGGTCATCGGTGCGGGCATATACTCCGGAGTCCATTTCAGAAGAGGATATCAGCTATATTCTCGACTGTGCGGGCACCGCACCGAGCGCCGGGAACCTTGAGGCATGGGACGTGGTTGTCGTCACCGATGATGGTGCCAGGATCGAACTTAAGGACGCAGCATTTGAACAGGAGCACATCCGACAGGCGGCAACGATCCTCGTCGTCTGCGCAAACTACATCCGCTCGATGTCCCGGTACGGGGAGCGGGGCATCCTGTACGCGGTGCAGGACGCAACCATTGCCTGCACGTACATGATGCTTGCAGCACATGCACGGCAACTCCACTCGTGCTGGACAGGGGCATTTGACGAGGAAGAAGTCAGGAAGATCCTCGGACTGCCCCAGCACGTGAGGCCAGTCGCGCTCCTTGCAGTCGGCAGGGGGCAGGCGCCAGTTGCCCTGACGGAACGGCTGCCGGTCGCAGAGCACATCCACCGGGATGCATGGTAAGGTACGGGAGATAACGACAATGCCGGATTATCTGGTAACACTTGAATCAGCATGGGTCATACGGGATGCAAAATCACTCGATGATGCAATCGGGATCGCGATCAGCGAAGCAGGAAAACGGCTCAACCCAACCGCGAAGTTCGTGGAAGTCGAGGCCGGGATGCTCTCCTGCCCCCATTGCGAAGGGGAACTCTCCAGCGCGATTGTCGTGGCAGACACCGGTCTCGTCGGGCTCTCGCTGGAGATGAAAGTATTTCGCGCCGAGTCACCAGACCACGCAGAGAAGATCGCAAAATCTGTTGTGGGAAAGGCGCTGCGGGACGTCCCGCTCAAGCTCGTAGACGTGCGGGAATTATGATCTACATCGTCGGGCATACTGCAATCGACCACATATCCACCGTACACCACCTGCCGGACCGGAACACTTCGACGCATATTTCCGACCGTAAGATCTTC
>Ga0209777_10005421_pt1 | contig 14705 bp, 11 predicted proteins | sample FrelakmetHBP12HB_FD_187147 | JGI IMG/M metagenome (GOLD analysis project Ga0209777, IMG submission 187147) | Freshwater lake sediment microbial communities from the University of Notre Dame, USA, for methane emissions studies -HBP12 HB (SPAdes)... | ecosystem: Environmental > Aquatic >... | reverse complement strand
TACAGTTTGATGCCACCAGTTACATAGGGAAGACTATTACGTTTACTGTGGGCACAGGCACTGCCAATGAGACAGCTACTGCTGCCTATGGTTTGGTCAAGCAAAACCTGACGGCCACCAGTGGTGCTGTCACTCCCACTCCTACACCCACCCCTACGCCTCTGCCAAGTGGTGGGATAACGAGTGTGACGGTCACTGGTATTTCTGCTGGTGCGACCCCCAGCGCAAATTATGATCCAAGCACCGGTGTGCTTGCTCTGGGCATCCCCAAGGGAGACACTGGTGCAGCTGGCGCAGCGGGCGCAGCGGGCGTAGCGGGCCCAGCGGGCCAACCCGGCTCTGGTTCACAGGGACCTGAGGGTCCGAAGGGTAAGAGTGGATCAGCAGCGTTGGGCATTGTTGCTTTGATCATTGCCATTGTGGCGTTGCTCGCGGCTGGTTTTGTCATGATATTCAAGCGAAGAGCAGCCTAACAATCTGTTTGTGGTAACAATAAAGAAAGCGGGCCTTTCAAAAGGCCCGCTTTCTTTTTAACCTTGTCACCCTGAGCGAAGCGAAGGGTCTTTTTCTCCCGTAGGGAGAGATTCTTCGCCTGCGGCTCAGAATGACACCAAAAGCATGTCACCTTCTTAGCGGTGTTCCAGCAGTACCACCTGGGTGTTGGCGGGCAGGTTTGACTTAGTCACAGAGAGCTTGGCCTGAGGCTCATGATCTTTGAGTCCCATCTCCTTGAGGAACCTGTCCACAGGCTCTAGATCACGAGTGGTGGCTGGTGTCTTGAAATGCATAGGAATTACCAGGCGTGGCTCCAGGAGTCGTACTGTCCTGGCAGCGGCAGCGCCATCAAGGGTTGATTTGCCACCCACCGGAACTAACAATACCTCCACGCCGCTTAACTCCCCCACCTGGTCGGGGGTAAGGATGTGGCCTAGGTCACCAAGGTGGCAGACCAGCACTTGGTCAATTTCCATTAGATAGACGGTGTTCTTGCCCAGCCTCTTGCCCTGCTCATCATCATGGAAGGTGCTAAACCCGTTGATAAGCACGTTGCCAATCTCGTACTCACCGGGACGGCGCACCACTTTGGGGTCGCCAGCTACCCCTTCCAAATAGCTGTGGCCAGGGTGGGGATGGCTCACCGTAACAATGTCGGCCGTGACCCGGCCCAGGGAGTAGCCAAGATTCTTAGGGAAAGGATCGGTGATCAGGTTAGTCTCTTTGCCTTTGATACGGAAGCAGGCATGTCCTAGCCAGACAATTTCCAAAAGCTTAACCTCGCTATTTGAATTCGTTCATCGTGGTTTAGCAGAAGTATATCAAGACCAAACAGTTAGGTCAACAGCTTGAATCTGAAAGCTCTGAAAAAGTCTTAATCAACCCCCACACCCCCATAAAAGGGGCTTTGCCACTTTGGAACCCCCCTTTTGTATGCGGTTGAGCTATTCCAAAAGGGAGAAAATAAGGCACGCATTGTGTCCCCCAAAGCCAAAGGAGTTGGATAGGACATTGCGTAAACGCATGGAACGGGCTTGGTTTGAAACTACAGCCAGGTCGCACTCCGGGTCCGGTACAGAGTAGTTAATGGTCGGAGGAAGCATTTGTGCCTGAAGGCTTTTGACTACGGCGATTGCCTGTACGGCACCTGCGGCTCCAAGCATGTGTCCAAGCATCGACTTGATAGCCGTTGTAGGAATGCTGGGTATCACGTCTCCTAGCGCTAGCTTAAGCGCCAGAGCTTCTGCGCGATCTCCGGCGATAGTGCCGGTAGCGTGAGCAAAAACGGCATCAATGTGATGTCTGGAGAGATCTGCTTTTACCAGTGCTCTGGTGATGGCTCTGGCGGCGCTTGTCCCATCTGCAACCGGTCTGGTCTCGTGGGAGGCATCGGAGGTGGCGGCGTAACCCTTTAGCTCGCAATAGATATGGGCATGTCTTGCCAGAGCGTGAGCCAGGTCTTCTAGAACCATCACTCCTGCCCCTTCGCCCAGGACAAAGCCATCTCGGTGGGCGTCAAAGGGCCTGCTGGCTTCATGGGGGGAGTCGTTATGAGATGAGAGAGAGCCCAGCGCTTCATCACCGTGGAAGGTCAGTGGCGTGAGGCAAGCGTCGGTGCCGCCGCAAAGCATGATTTGAGCATCTCCCCTTTTAATGAGTTCAGCCGCTTCGCCGATGGCATGGCTTCCTGTTGCACACGCCGAAGATACGGCAAAGTTAGGACCATGCAATCCCAGGAGCATTGCCACTTGAGCCGAGGCCATGTTGCTTAGCATTTTGGGTGTAAGAAAGGGACTAACCCGGCTACGGTCAGATAACAATAGCCGTTTCATCTCCTGCACGGCAGTGGTTTCCCCACCGTGAGCAGAGCCGATTATGACTCCTGTTTCGAAGGGGTCAATCTGAGAATTGTTCAGGTTTGCATCATGCCAGGCTTCCAGGGAGGCGGTGATGGCGAACAGGGCAGATCGGTCAAGGCGCTGTGCCTTTTTGGGCTTTATTTGGGCGGGAACCTGAAAGTTACGCACCTCGGCAGCGATGCGCGTCTTCAACTGGGAAGCGTCAAAATGCGTAACAGGGCCGACACCTGAGCGGCCTGACTGGAGGCCAGCCCAAAGTTCTGGAACGCTATTACCAAGTGGTGTTACTGCACCGAGCCCAGTGATGACAATGCGCCGGCTGTTCATTGCTGCTCGATTTCGAATCCCATGTCTTGGATCATCTTGAATGCGTCTTCCGGGGATTGCCCGGGAGTGGTTAGATAGCCAGAGACGAAGACCGAATTTACTGGGTATAATGCCAAAGGTTGCAGAGAACGTAAATGCAGTTCACGGCCACCCGACGCTCGGATTGCCTGACTGGGGCATAAAAACCGGAACAAACAAAGGATTCGGAGGCACTGTAGCGACGTCAGATAGTTGAAGCGCTGGAAGGGCGTTCCCGGAATCGGGTGCAAGAAATTTATAGGCAGGCACCTGGGGGCCAGTGCCCGCAGGGCGAAGGCTGCGTCTACGATGTCGTCCTCTGTCTCTCCTTGGCCAAAAAGTACACCGCTGCACAGTTGCATGCCTGCTTCTCGCGCTGCCGAAATAGTGTTCATTCGGTCTCGATAGGTGTGGGTTGTGCAAATTTGCGGGTAGTAACGCTCGCTGGTGTTCAGGTTGTGGTTGAGTTGATCTACACCAGCTTCTTTCAACTGGCGCGCTTGATCTCTGGTGAGCAGACCTACGGAACAACAAATGCCGATGTCCACCTGGCTCTTGATGTTTAGGACTGCCTGAGTGAGGTATTCCAACTCTTGTTTGGAAGGCCCACGTCCGCTCATGGCGATGCAATAAACCTTGGCATTAGCTTTTTTGGCGCGTTTTGCCCCTTCCAGGAGTTCGGACTCGCTTAATAGAGTATACCTCGGAATATCGGCTGTAGATATCTTGGACTGAGAGCAATAATTGCAGTCTTCCGGGCATAACCCGCTTTTAGCGTTAATTAGCATGTGGAGGTGTACGCGATTGCCGAAGAAGTGTCTCCTAACAGCGTAGGCGGCATCTAAAAGCTGGAGGATTTCGATGTCAGGAGAATGTAGAACAGAGAGGCATTCCTCCCGAGTAAGTTCTTGTCCGGAGATAGCCTTTTCAGCTAGTCTTTGGTAATTCACGTTAGACCTCCAAGCCGGATTCACAACAGTAATTTCAATAAGTTATCTAGCTTCAGATTCTTTTCTGCAACTTGACGCAGAGAATCGTAGTTCATGTTCGGTAAGTAGGGCACCTCTCCTAAATAAGGTACTGCAACCCATCTTTGTAATGACGCTGCATTAGTGCGGGTTGCAGAGTGGGCATCGGGGGAAGGGTTGTTCAGCACTATTCCGGCGACCTGAACGCCGGCTGCTTGCGCAACACGTACGGAGAGGTCTGTGTGATTGATTGCCCCCAGCACGTTCTTGGCCACAACTAGGACGGGCAACTTTAGAGTGCAGGCCAGATCGAGCATGCGCACTTCTTTTGCCAGTGGGGCGAGAAGACCGCCAGCCCCTTCTACGATGACGATATCGTGAGACGCGGCCAAAGCATGGTAGGCAGCTATGATGGTTTCTATTCGAATGTCTACGCCTGCCAGCTCGGCAGCCAGGGCTGGGGCCTGAGGTTCTTCAAAGGCATACGGGTTGATGATCTGAAGGGGATCTGTGCTCTCAGCCACAGCCTTGAGGAAAAGTGCGTCTTCTGGTATCAGGGAACCCCTTTCATTCTTGTGGCACCCTGATTCCGCAGGCTTCATCACGCCTACATCTAGGCCACGGGCCTTCAGGGCGCCAATGAGTGCAGCGGCCACTATTGTTTTCCCGACCCCTGTATCAGTGCCAGTGATAAAAAGTCCCCTACTTTTATTATTTAGAAAAGGCTGGTGATGCTGTTGTGAAGCCATTGCTCTCTATAGTTCCGTGATGGCTTTAATAGAATCGTAAACGGCGTCAAGCAAGGCCTTCAGTTCGTCAAGCGAGATGCTCAACGGTGGCATTAGGACAATAACATCGCTTAATGGACGGATGATGACGCCGCGTTTGCGCGCATCCATTATGACACGATGACCAACAAGCTCTCCAGCCTGATAAGGCTCTTTCGTAGTTTTGTCTTGCACTAGTTCGATACCTACTATGAAGCCAGCTTGACGCACATCGCCCACATGTTTCAGGCTCCAAAAGCGTGCAAGGCCCTCCTTGAGAAAATGAATCTTGGTTTCCAGTTGCTGCAGAGTTTGTTCATTTTCAAAGATTTGTAGATTGGCGAGAGCCACTGCGCACGCTAGAGGGTTGCCTGTATAGGTGTGTCCATGGTATAAGGTGTGGCCATCTCCCACTCTCCCTAGAAATGCCCGAAAGATATCCTCGGTGGCGAAAGTGGCAGCAAGAGGTAAGTAACCGCCTGTTAGACCTTTTCCTACTGTCATTAGGTCTGGTGTAATGCCTTCCTGCTCGCAGGCGAACATTTTGCCAGTGCGGCCGAAGCCCGTAGCCACTTCGTCGGCAATGAACAGGACATCGTTCCGTTTGGCCAGTTCCCAAATCAACCTTGTGTATTGAGGTGGGAAGGCAATCATTCCTGCGGCACCCTGGATTACTGGCTCCATGATTATCGCCGCAAGCTCATCAGCATGCTCTGTCAACGCCCGCTCCACGTCATTCAGGCAGGCGACAGCGCATGAAGGATAGGTCTTGCCCAAGTAGCATCGATAGCAATATGCCGACGGTGCCTTTACTGTGGGAAAGAGCAGAGGCCGGTACTTCTCATGGAAGCTTTCGATACCGCCCACGCTCATAGCACCCACCGTGTCCCCGTGGTAGCCGTTCTGAAGATATAGAAACTTTGTCTTTCGTGGGCGCTGGACTGACCCCTGCTGCCAGTATTGGAATGCCATCTTGAGAGCTATCTCGACGGCGGCAGCGCCGGTATCAGAGAAAAAGACGCGTGTGAGGCCAGTTGGGGCCAGATGGGCCAGTTTTTTTGCTAATTCAATACCCGCAGGGTGAGTCAGACCCAAGAACGTGCTGTGAGCGACCTTCTGTAGCTGTTCGGTGATCGCTTGGTTCAACTCCTTGCGCTGATGGCCGTGGACGTTGACCCATAAAGAAGAGACTCCATCGATATAGCGGCGACCATCTGCATCAATCAGATAACTTCCTTCAGCCCGTTCTATGATAAGAGGCTGTTCTTGTAGCCAGGTTTGCATCTGGGTAAAGGGATGCCACAAATATTGATGGTCATCCTTTTCAAGCTGTTCCCGATGGATCAATTGGCTTTCTCCTTGATTCATGTGACCTTCATACTATGGTTATGCTATCAATCTCAAAGCGCGTCCCACCTTCCCAAAGGCTGAGAGGGCGAAGTCCAGGTCCTCCCTGGTATGAGTGGCCATTAAGCTAGCTCGTATCCTTGAGCTTCGCGGTGGCACTGTCGGCGGACGTACCGCGACGGCATAGACCCCTTGCTCGCGCAAGCGGTGTGCAAATTCCAGTGTTTTAGCCGAGTCGCCAATGCGTACTGGCACGATATGTGTCTCTGAGGTCATGGTGTCAAATCCCATGCCCTGAAGACCATTGCGCAGATATTTGCCGTTTTCTTGCACTTGATGAACTAGGTTGGGCTGCTGTTCAAGGATATCTAGGGCTGCGAGGGAAGCCGCGATAACTGTCGGAGGTAGGGCAGTTGTAAAAATGAAGCTTCGTGAGACGTTCACCAGGTATTCCCGTAATAAGGCATCCCCGGCAACGAAGGCTCCGAAACTACCTAACGCTTTACTTAGAGTGCTCATGGCCACTGGGACAGATTTTTCCAATCCAAAGTATGCTACTGCTCCACGGCCACCAGGGCCGATGCAGCCAGTGGCATGTGCCTCATCAACCATAAGGGTTGCATTGTGCCGGCCACATAGATCCACCAATTCCGGTAATGGTGCAAGGTCACCATCCATGCTAAAGACTGTATCCGTTACTACTAAATGGTGGCCTCTATGACCTCGTTGCTCCAAAGTCATTAGCAATGAGCTTAAAGCCTCTACATCGCGATGTGGATAGGTTAAAAGTTCAGCACGGCTGAGATGGCAACCATCAATAATGCTAGCGTGGTTCAACTCGTCGCCTAGAATGATGTCACCCGGACCTACCAGTGCTGGAATCACTCCTATATTGGCAGTATACCCACTGGTGTACACCAGTGTGGCTTCAACCCCTTTGAACTGTGCCAGACGCTCCTCAAGAGTTTGGTTCAACGGACTGGTGCCAGCGATTAGACGCGAAGAGCCTGCACCGCAGCCCTCGGTATGGGCGGCTTTTACTGCAGCAGCTTGAACCTCCGGCCGCGTTGCTAAACCGAGATAGTTATTGGAACTCAGATTCAAGAACCGGTGGCTGCCTATTTCTAGCCATGGCTCCATTCCTTGCCTCACTGGTTCGAGGCGACGCTGCAGATGTCGCTTTTGCAGCGCTAGTAGTCTATGACGCATGGACTCACCAGCAAAGTTTTCCATCACTTTTGATATCTCGTTGATGTTCGTTCTGGTGTCGAAGTTCCTATTGCTGGTGGTTTTCATTGGTTATCTGACTTCAGTCAGTATTATAGCAGAACGTCGAGCTCTCCGCTAAAATTGTAGGACAAAGCTGGTCAACTACTTGACAAAGGCTGAGGTGCGGTGTAAATTAAATAGTGATTAGCAGTTATCAGGTTAGAGTGCTAATCAACTGGCAAAGGCAAGAGACGAACTATGTTATCCCCCAGAAAAGCGACTATTCTGAAAACTATAGTATCTGAGCACATTGCCACTGTAATGCCGGTGGCCTCAGAGACCATTGCCCATAAGTATAAGCTGGGGGTCAGCCCGGCTACCGTGCGTAGTGAGGTATCGCGCCTGGAAGAGGAAGGTTACATCAGCCGTCCCCATGTCTCTGCAGGCAGCCTGCCCACTGACCAGGGCTATCGCTATTATGTAGAATGTCTTCTGGAAGAGGTGAGGCTGTCTAATGCGGACAAAAGCGAAATCAAACGTTTTTTCCAGACGGTAGAGTGGCAGCACCATGAGTGGCTCCATCTGGTGGCTTCGCTGCTGGCGGAACTGGCCGGCAATGCGGCTCTGGTAAGCCCGCCTAAAGTGGCCCAGGCCAGGGTGGGCCAGATAGAATTGGTGTCTCTGCACGAGTTTCTTGTGCTGCTAGTTCTGGTGCTGCAGCAGGCCAAACTGAAGCAGCAACTTTTACCCGTAGAGGAGGCTGTATCCCAGGACGAGCTAGCTACTATAGCCAATAAGCTAAATGCTACCTACAAGGGACTCGGCCACAGCCAGATTCTGGCCAAACGTCAAGAGGTCTCACCTTTTGAAGAGATGGTGATCCAGAAGGTGTTGGGGTTGTTGCAGGCCGAGGATGATGAGCAGGCTGAGGAGCCTTATGTGGAAGGGTTGCGCTATATGCTGAGTCAACCTGAGTTCGCCAGCACCTACCAGATGCTGGAGTTGGTAGAGGTGCTGGAGGAGAGGAGCTGGCTCAAGTCTATTCTGTCCCGCCAGGCCAGAGCCGGAAGAGTGCAGGTGATCATCGGTTCGGAGAACTTGGAGGAGGCGATGCGTCATTGCAGCTTGGTTATCGCCAGATATGGTGTGCCTGGACAGCTCAGCGGTAGCATAGGAGTGATAGGGCCTACCAGGATGCCTTATGGGCGCACCATCGCCACCGTCCAATATGTGTCTGACCTGCTTGGCCGCCTGGCTCAGGAACTCACCGGGGTGGCCCCTACCGGCAAGACGCTGGAGCCAACCAACTGAACAGCTTCATCAAGAATGTCCAGAGGTATGAGTATGCCCCATAACAACGATGAATTATCTTCTGACCAGGTGAACGATGTAAAAGAGACGGCTGCATCAACCGAAGCGGAGCAGTCGGCACTTCAGGCTGAGGATGTGGCATTGCTGCAAAAGGAGCTGACTGAGGAGAAGGCTAAGGCAGAGAAATACTTGGCCAGCTGGCAGCGATCCCAGGCCGATTATATTAATTTTAAGAAACGCAGTGAGCAGGAGAAGGAGGAGGTTAAGCAGTTTGGCAACGCTATGCTTATTGTGAGCCTGTTGCCTGTGCTGGATGACGTGGAGCGTGCTCTGGCTTCGGTGTCAGCCAAGATGGCTGGCCTCACCTGGGTGGATGGCGTCAGACTCATATACCATAAAATCCAGACTATCTTAGAAGCCCAGGGCTTGTCAGAGATCAAAGCAGTGGGTCAGCCCTTTGACCCTAAGCTTCATGAGGCGGTGATGCGTGGTTCTGGAGAGGAAGGGATAGTGATCGAGGAGCTACAAAAAGGCTATAAGCTGAGAGAGCGAGTAATCCGGCCCAGTATGGTCGTAGTGGGCCAGGGTAAGGAACAGACAGACACGTCAGAGGGCAAACAACAATCGTCAGAGTAGGGAGGTACTAATATGCCGAGAGCAGTTGGTATTGATTTGGGAACAACCCTTAGCGAGATAGCGGTGATGGAGGGGGGCGAGCCTGTTATCATCTCTAATGTCGAAGGCTCTCGCCTCACTCCTTCTGTGGTGACCATAAGCAAGACTGGTGAGAGGCTGGTAGGCCAGTTGGCCAAACGCCAGGCCATCACCAATCCGGAGAATACTATCTATAGCATCAAGCGTTTTATGGGCCGCAAGTTTGGCGAGCCCGCCGGTCGTGAGCTGCCAGTTGAGGAAGATGCTCGTCGTGTCACCTATAGAGTCACTAGGGCAGCCAATGGCGACGTGCGGGTGGTCATGGGAGGCAAGGAACATAGCCCGCCAGAAATCTCTGCTATGATCCTGCAAAAGCTCAAGGCCGATGCCGAAGCCTACCTGGGTGAGAAGATAACAGAGGCGGTGATCACTGTGCCCGCCTACTTCAATGATGCCCAGCGCCAGGCCACCAAGGATGCTGGGGAGATCGCTGGGTTGAAAGTGTTACGCATTATCAATGAGCCTACCGCCGCCGCACTGGCCTACGGCGTGGATAAAAAGAAGGAGCATACCATCGCTGTCTACGACCTGGGTGGGGGCACTTTTGATGTCTCCGTTCTGGACTTGGGCGAGGGCACTTTCCAGGTGAAGTCTACCAGCGGCAATACCCATCTGGGCGGAGATGACTTAGACCAGCGTATTCTCAACTGGCTGGTGGCCGAGTTCAAAAAAGATCAGGGCATTGACCTGAAGCAAGACCGAATGGCCCTAGAGCGGCTCAAGGAGGCGGCAGAGAAGGCTAAGATTGAGCTGTCCACTGTGGTGCAGACTGAGATCAACCTGCCTTTCATCACCGCCGATGCCAGCGGCCCCAAGCACCTCAGTTACACGCTTACCCGGGCCAAGCTGGAGCAACTGGTTGGTGATCTGGTGGACCAGACCATAGAACCCTGCCGTCAGGCGCTGACAGATGCTGGGCTTGCCGCCAACCAGATTGATGAGGTAATCCTGGTAGGTGGTCAGACCAGGATGCCCCTGGTGCAGCAAAAAGTGAAGCAGTTCTTCGGCAAAGAGCCCAACCGCAGCGTTAACCCTGATGAGGCGGTGGCCTTGGGTGCAGCTATTCAGGCCGGAGTACTTAAGGGTGAAGTCCGGGATGTGCTACTGCTGGATGTCACACCACTCACTTTAGGCATAGAGACCTTGGGTGGGGTGGCTACTCCTCTTATACCCCGCAATACCACCATACCTACCTCCAAGAGTCAGATATTCAGCACTGCCAGCGATAACCAGCCTAGCGTGGAAGTGCATGTGCTCCAAGGGGAGCGGCCTATGGCTACTGATAACAGGACGTTGGGTCGTTTCATGCTGGATGGGATTCTGCCGTCACCCAGGGGTATGCCTCAGATTGAGGTTGCCTTCGATATAGATGCTAACGGAATTCTTAGTGTTAGTGCTCGCGACAAGGCCACTGGGCGCCAGCAAAAGATAACTATCACCGCCAGCTCTGGCCTTGACAAGGGGGAGGTGGAGCGACTGCGCCGCGAGGCGGAGCTACACGCCGCTGAGGACGTCAAGCGGCGAGAGGAGGTGGAACTGCTCAACAATGCTGACGCTATGGTCTACAATGCAGAAAAGACTCTTCGAGAGCTTGGCGACAAAGTTCCTGCCGATGTTAGACAGGAGGTGGAAGGCAAAATAGCTGCAGTGCGTTCAGCTCTTCAGGGCAAGGATATGGATAGTCTGCGTCGCTCTAGTCAAGAGCTGGCACAGAGCCTGCAAAAGATAGGGTCGGCTGTTTATGGCCAGGCTGGAGCGGCTGCTCAGGGCCCTGGCGCTCAGGAGGAGCCGCCGCCAGGAAAACCTGATGAGGGCACGGTGGAAGGCGAGTTCCGTGAGGTGTGACAAAACCAGGTAATGCGCTTGTTATTTTGCTTCAACGTGAGAAATTTGCCCCCTGCAAAAGTGCTCCACGTCTTTCGCAGGGGGCAAATCTTTATTGGTTTTACGGGACATGGCAGGGTATCGTGTGTGGGGGCAAGAGATATTGAACGGGAAGGTAAGCAGCCTTTAGAGGCAAACGTTCGGTTTGTTCATAACCCGCCGGAGCTCTTTCACCAGCCGGGGATTAGGCTCGCCATTAGATAGCCGGGCCAGACTTTCCTCCCTGGGCCCTTGCCTATACCAGTCCCTTATGGCAGCAGCGCTATTTTCTGGCAAGGTGTCGATGACATTTAGCTCAAAGCCAATTTCAGCCCCCGCTCGGTCAGAGGGCAAGCGAGGCCGTCTAGGATAAATGTGCATGTGCCAGCGGTAATAGCTGCGGGCTTCCTCCATCTGGCTGAAAGGAGCCATGTGCACAGCGATATTCAGGTCGGTTATCCCCCTGTAGAAGAAGAGTGCCGGAAATACCCCCAGCACCGGGCAAATGGTGGCCCTTCTATCGTGACCGGTGGTCTGGAGAATGTTGGCTAGTGGATACCTGGGGAAAACAATGACCTCGTCGGCACAAGTGGGAGCAAATGCCGAAGCGATGAAAACGTCCTGATAGTGGATCACCCTGCTGCCCTGCTCCAATTCTTCCTCTGCCAGCATATCGAAAGGATTGCGCCCATAACGCCGCCAGACCTCTCGACACCAGCTCATCTCTTGCTCCTGCCTTGGGTCAGGGGCGAAGGTGAGGCTCTTGCGCTGGGAATGAGGGTGCTGCTGAGAAGCACCGGCAAAAGCGCCCCAGTTAGTGAAATCAATAAAGCCTAGGACATCAGGGTCTTTAGCACAGATGGTCGCCAGATCGTAGGAGGACTCTACCATGGATTTCATATCCTCAAAATAGAGGTCTGACAGAAGCATCTTGTGCTGACCAAAGGGAGGATAAAGAGTAATCCAGTCATATTTCTCCCAGGGGTACTTGTTGGGCACAGAGATAGCGCCATACTGGTGCTCAACCCGCTGATTAGGTGTCTGTTTCGCAAAATCACAGAAATCACATTTATCTACAGGCTTAAGGTCAATGTTAACTGATATGCCTATTTTCCGAGCGGCTCTCTCTTCAGATATTTTAGATACGCGTCCTGAAAGGGGGTCTATTCTGGTGAGGTAGGTTATCTCTTTTTGTTCTCCATTTAAGCTGAAAGGTGTTGACTTTCCTCGGTGCTCCACGAGTATGGTATTGGCTATTCTGCTTACCATTCAACTCTCCTTTTCACGTCCCTGCCTTCGATGGGACTGCATCCTGCTGCCGGAGTCTCTCCTCAATGGCGGCCTGTGCAGCCACCAGCTTGGCCACAGGTATTCTGAAGGAACTACAGCTTACGTAGTCTATCCCTATGCTGTGGAAATAGCGAATGGAACGGGGCTCACCGCCGTGTTCTCCACAAACGCCCACCTCCAGGTCTTTTTTTGTTGTCCTGGCCCAGTGCAAGGCAGTCTCCATAAGACGGCCAACACCTTTAACATCTATAACTTCAAAGGGATTGTCCTGAAGGATACCGATCTGAAGGTAAGTAGAAAGGAATTTCTTTTCGGCGTCCTCGCGGCTGAAGGAATAGATTGCCTGGGTCAGGTCGTTAGTGCCAAAGGAGAAGAAAGCAGCCACCTCGGCCAGCTTCCCCGCCCGCATACAGGCGCGCACCGTCTCCATCATAATGCCCACCTTGAGGGTAGGGTCTTTAACATATCCTTTAACCCAGAGCAATTCCTGTAAGGTGATCACTTGTGGTACCATTATGGAGACATCGGCGTCCACCTCGGCTCTGGCCTCCAGGATAGCGTTAATCTGCATCTGGTAGATTTCGGGGTTGGTCACCCCCAGCCTTACACCGCGGTGACCCAGCATGGGATTCACCTCTTTGAGTTGCTGTATCCTCTTTTTCAGCCGGGGGTCAGTGATATCTGCCTCCGAGGGCAAGAACTCGTGAAGGGGCAGGTCGAGCAGCCTTATGACGATGGGTTTGCCTTCAAGTTCCTTGAAAATAGCCATAAAATCCTGCTTCTGGAGTTGGCGCAAGCGATCGATAGCATTCAGTCGCCGGCCAGAGGTCTCGGCCATGATAAACTCACGGATGACCGAGAGGCGTTCCGGGGCATTGAACTGGCGCTCGGTGCGGCACAGGCCGATCCCTTCAGCGCCAAACTTTTTGGCCAGAGCAATCATCTCCACAGTGTCAGCGTTGGCCCTCACCCCCATCCGCTTGAAGCCGGCGGCCCAGTCCTGCAGCTCATTGAGCTCAGGGGTTATCTCCGCCTCCACCAGAGGCAACGACCCGAGATAGGCCTTGCCACTAGTACCATCAACGGTTATTTCGGTATCTTTCTTGACTACCCGGCCAGCTACCTGGAACTGCTCCCTATGCAAATCTATCTGCACTTCCTCAGCGCCACAGATGCATGGCTTGCCCATAGCACGGGTGAGTATAGCAGCATGGGAGGTTAGCCCTCCGCGTGAAGTGAGCACCCCCACCGCAGCGGCAACCCCCTGAATATCGTCTGGGCTGGTCTCGGGCCTGACCAGAATAACGTTTTCATTCTTTTGTGCTCTGGTGAGCGCCTCGTGAGGATGGAATACTACCTTACCGCTGGCAGCCCCAGGCGCTCCACCCAACCCCTGCAACAGGGGCTGGTAGCGCTCTGGGAAAGCTATACGCTTGTGCAGCAGCCCCTTCACGTCATCGGGGCTAACCCTCAAGATAGCCTTTTCAATAGATATGAGACGCTCTTTGGCCATATCCACAGCGATCTTCACCGCTGCCTGGCCGCTACGCTTGCCCGCTCTGGTCTGGAGGATATAGAGTTTGCCCGACTCAATGGTGAACTCTATATCCTGCATATCCTTGAAGTGGTTTTCCAGCAGGCGGACGGTCTTCTCCAGCTCAGCATAGAGTTGGGGCATTTGGGAGCGCAGGGCATCCAGTGGGCTGGGCGTCTTCACCCCGGAAACTAACTTTTCTCCCATAGCCTGGGGCAGGTATTCCCCAAAGAGACCTGGCTCGCCACTGCTGGGGTTACGGCTGAATACCACGCCGGTGCCTGAATTTTGGTCTCGGTTGCCAAAGACCATGTCCTGAACTATAGCTGCAGTGCCCAGGTCAGAGGGGATACGGTTAAGACGGCGATATTCCACAGCGCGCAGGTTGTCCCACGAGTTAAATATCTTCTTTACGGCGGCTATAACCTCGCCGCGGTTCTGGAGATTAAGCACGGTATCCATCATACCTGGCATGGATGCCGGTGCTGAGGAACGAACCGATACAGCCAAACCTTTGCCTAAGGCGCGGCCTGTTTGCTGCTCCAGGGAGTAGAGTGCTTGCTCAATCTCACCCAGAGGCAAAACGCTGCCACGTTGGTACTCTTTGTAGGCCTCTATGGAGACGATAAAACCAGGGGGTATAGGCAGACCGAGTTCGGTCATAATAACAAGATTGGCCCCCTTGTTACCGAGAAGACTCGGCTCCTGGGGGCCTTCCTTAAACGAATAAACAACCGGCAAGTTCGAAAACTCTCCTCCGAATTTATATTAAAGACAATATAAGCTAGTTAGCAACTTTTGTCAAGAACTTTCTGGGCTGTTTAGAGAGAAGGCCAAAAACAGTAGTAGAAAACTAGCCTGCTTAGTGCCACTCATTCACATCGTCAACGGTTATGCCACCTGAGCCAGCTATCGTCCAGAGGCTTATTCTCACCATGTCCAACAATAGGCTCTGCTACAGCAGGAGCCAGGAAGAAGAAGCCCAGCAGCAGGGCAGTGAGCA
>Ga0209777_10005420_pt1 | contig 14706 bp, 10 predicted proteins | sample FrelakmetHBP12HB_FD_187147 | JGI IMG/M metagenome (GOLD analysis project Ga0209777, IMG submission 187147) | Freshwater lake sediment microbial communities from the University of Notre Dame, USA, for methane emissions studies -HBP12 HB (SPAdes)... | ecosystem: Environmental > Aquatic >... | reverse complement strand
GAATGATGCAGAGAAGCGGATTGATGCTATCATAAAAGGTGGACGAGACCCCCGCCTTGAGAATCCTGCCGTAAAGAGGCGGAAAGTTTTTTTGCCTCTTTTCGAAGGCCCGGTCGATGCTCATACCTGTCTGGAGGTCAAGTGCAATATCCTCTATCAGCGTACGCATCCGTTTCGAGGCAACGTCTTTTGCAAGCTCACGCAGTCCTCTTTCGAGAGGAATCCCCGCCTTAGTTATCGAGGCGAGCTGCTGATTGAAAAGCAGAAATTCGCTCCTGCCGACAGGAGTTTTGAGCCTCTCCGGCTTTGCCTGTTCGATTGAATTTATATTAAGCTGCATCTGTTTGAGCAGCTCGCTCGCATCCTCGCGTGATGCAGCTTCAATTGTGCCCTTCATCAGCCTGTCCGCCGATGTTAATGCGTTATATTCAAATATCGCCATTGTAACGTTACTCCACGGCAACTTTGCCGGCAAAAAAATTTACTATCACTGCTTTTCTCGCAGGTCTAACTGAAAAGCAATGACGTCTTTCTCTGTGCCGTTTGTTAGTTTCTCCGGCTCCTGAAGAATTGCCTTTGCGCCATCTCGTTTGTAAATAAATGCTTTTCCACTCACAGGGTCCACAGGAACAGCAACTTTTTTCACATCCTCAAGTCTTTCAGGCCATTTCCCACCATCAGCCCCTGCGGCAATTCGCAGCGCCTCGATGCACTGTAGCGCAGCAATATGCCGCTGCAATCTCTTTAACATGGAACTCTTGCCCGGTAACTCGAAATATAACATTGTATCGAACCCATACACACTTTTCGGATACGTTTGCAAAGCCCAGTACAGGCACGGAGCATTTGGCTGCTGAATAAACCATTCAACCTGATGCAGCATAAACCCTGCTATCGCAAAACCAACAAGTTTTTGTATTAAATCCGAATCCTGACACAAATGATTTGCCGCACCGAAAGCAGTCTGCAAAGTAGGCAAAGCCTGTTCATATTGTCCCTGCGCCATTTGCAGGTGAAATTTCAGGCCCAGCAGCCACGTAACTTTACGAATGTTAGAAAGAAAATTCTGCAAGGTCTCTTCCGTCGTTGTTGTTAGAGGCCACTTGTATTTGCCGCATCTTGCCCCTCGTTCAGCTAAATCCAGAACTTCCTTATATTTATCGAGAACCTCTCTTGTGTTTTTTACTGGAAATTTATCCAGTGATGTTTTGCACCATTCCCTGACTTGTGCATCCGGCGGATTTTTACTGATTATATCGGCGGCCTTTTCGTAAAACTGCCTTGCATCACAATTAGGCTCGATAACCTGAGGTACCAGTGTGTATGACTTCATCTCTTTGCTGACTTTAACCGGATAAAGTGTCAGCTTTGTCTGTTCCGCCCCTGCGTAGGTGATGCTGAAAAAAACCATTGCTGAAGCAATTAATAATTGTTTCATACGAATCAATCCTGTTCAAAAATTCCGCAGACTTTGTTTAGCTCATCTTCTGAAGTGACACCCTCTGCTATAAGCCGCCTGCCGTCGTGAAGCATGGTTTTGTGTCCCCTGCTTTCGAGAATAAATTCGAGCTGGTCGAGGTCAGCCTTTTCAAGAATAGCCCTTCGCAGCTGGCCGTCCAATTGGACCATCTCAGCTATCATCGCCCTTCCCCTGTAGCCGGTGTCGAAACAATCTTCGCAGCCGGCCGCTTCAAATAAACCTGTCTCGCTTTTCTTTTTACATTTATTGCACAGTTTCCTGATAAGCCTTTGATTCAGAACTGCCGAAACACTCGATGTCACATGGTACGGCTCGATACCCATTTCCAGCAGCCGCAAAATCGCCCCCGCGGGCGTACCGCTGTGCAGTGTGCTCATCAGCAGATGTCCGGTCAGTCCCGCCTCGACAGCGATTTTCGCCGTCTCGGCATCGCGGATTTCGCCAATCATCAAAACCTGCGGGTCCTGCCGCAGCAGCGACCGCAGGGCGGTTGGAAACGTCATCTGGCCGTGCGGTGTAATCTGAGTTTGTGTCACCCCTTCGATCCTGATTTCCACAGGGTCTTCGAGAGTCACAATACTCTTTCCCGGAAAACTTTTCAGAATATGCCGCAAAAGCCCAGCCAGGGTAGTGCTTTTTCCGCTTCCCGCGGGGCCGGTCAGCAGTATTATTCCCTGATTCTGTGCGACAACTTTTCTCAATGCTGAGTAAATATCTTTCGAAAAGCCTAACTGTTCCAGCTCCGTAAGAGCCTGGTTATTGTAAAACAGCCGCACCACAGCCCGCTGGCCGTGTATTGTCGGGAAAACCGACAGCCGCTGGTCGATAACATTGTCATTGTAGTTATTGCTGATTTCGATTCGTCCTTCCTGCGGTATATCGTTACGATAGGTTAAAAGCCCCCCCAACACCTTCAACCTTGCAATTACATTGTCGCAGATGGCTTTGGGCAGCTTCTCAACCGTGCCCAGCACGCCATCGAGTCGGAATTTCACGATTAATTCGCGCTCGGCAGGCTCAAAATGGACATCGCTCGCACCGGCCTTTATAGCCTTTTCGAGCAAATCCTCCACGAGAGATACAACATCCTGGGCATCTTTTTTTTGCTGCATAGGTCTGTTGTCCGGTTTGTTTAAATCCATAAATCAGCCAAATTTTAGCGATTTCAGCATTTTTTACGCTTATTCCAGTGATAAAGACGCACGAGGCAGTAAAAACATTACCTGAAAAAAGAAATTTTTTCGCTTTTTTGCAGAATTTTTGTTAACATAAAGCTCTGTGGAGCGTCTTAAGCATTGAAATTGTCTGACAATTGAAATGGATATGTATGCTCGATAAGGCACTATCTTGCGAACTGGTTTGGGATATTGCCCTTGCAGAATGCAGAGACCGAACCCAGCGATGGGTGCTTTCTGCCATGCAAAGGCACGGCCCCGAATTGGTGACGATGCTCTGGAGAATATTAGGCAATGAGCAGGATGTTTGCGATGCTTACCAGGATACGTTTTTGCGGCTGGCCCATTACCAGGGCGGCCAAAAGCCCGAACACGTCAAGGCATATATCTTCCGCTCGGCGGGCAACACTGCAATATCCATGCTGAGACGACGCATCATCGAAAGAAAAAATCTTGTCGAAGTTTCTGTGGGCCGTGACGCTGCCTCTCCGGTAAATCAGCTTGATTCAAAATACCTTCAGGAAACTTTAAGGTGCAATATAGCCCGGCTGCCGGAACATTTACGAGCTGTCGTAACATTACACGACCTAGCGGAGCTGGCTTACGAGCAGGTGGGCAGGATATTAGGCATTTCAGAGGCAACGGCGAGGGTTTACAGGTGCAAAGCGATACAATTGCTGGCTGTTTGGATGAATAAAGAAAAAGAGGAGAGACTATGATAACTATGAAAGATACAAACAAAAAATGCGGAAGCATCAGGGGCTGGCTTTACAAGGCTATAAGCAGCCGAATCAATTTTGAGGCTGACTGGATTCAAAACCATATTTCGAATTGTCCGAAGTGCCAACGGAGGATTGCTTCCATGGGCAAAGTCAACCTTGCGCTGTCGCTTATAAAATCGCAGCCTCACAGCCTCGATTTATTAATGCGTGCAAATGCCCAGGCCATTAAGATGCTCAAGCATAGTCTCCGCGATTGCCCCAGTGCCGAAAAACTCAAAACGATATTGCCTGAGCCGGGCCTGTTCGAAAGATGCGCCAAATATAGAAACCCGATAACAAACACCGCTGCGTGTTTTGCGATTCTGTTTCTCATGAAGGCTTATGTCTTTTCCTCCATGAGCTCCTGCCGGGACCAAGGCCAGAAAACCCTAAAGCACTATTACGCCACTCAGGCCGGCCAGGACATCGCCGACGAGATTTTCCCCACATAAAAAGCGATACGGCGGTTTGTGCATCAGCCATTCGAATTGATTCGGTGGTTTTTTGCTCTTGCTAAACCCAAACGTACAAGCTACAATTTGCGTTAATAAAACGATTTTGCGCCTGTAGCTCAACTGGATAGAGCATCGGTCTACGGAACCGAAGGTTAGAGGTTCGAACCCCCTCAGGCGCAGTTTACAAGCCACTGAAAGCATAGAACTTAGAGAAAGCCATAAACCGACAGGTGTAGTGCCGAACCACAAATTTATGTGGATAACAAAAGTTCGATTTAGATTTACATGAGGTACTCAATGTATGATTGGGGGGGTGGGGAATATTCGCAAATGCGTCAATCAAAAGTGATAGTTTTTTAGAAAAACGGTAAAAAAGTGCAAAAAACGTATTAAAAAAAGTATAAAAAAGAGCAAAAAGAGTAAAAAAAGTAGCAAAAAGAGCGCTTTTTGCAACTTTTTGAATAGGTACCTGCAGATTTGATTGAAAAATAAATCCCGCGAAGGCGCCAAGACACAAAGCAATCAAAAATGATGTACCACGAAAGAGGTAGGAAAATGTGTTTCCAATGAGATTACGGGGAATTCGAGGGTGACTTTCAATCAAAAACGCCGGATTATGGATAAGGGGAGTAGGGAATAGGGGAAGATCCCCGACAGGGAAGCAAGTGAGCAGCAATCGAGGGCGTGAAATTTTTTTAAAATTCTTTGGTCAATCAAAATGGGTGTATCCAAAATGATTGAACGCCAGAGAAATCACAAGTCCCAAAAAGCAAATTTCAAACAATATACAATTAACAAAACTCCAATAAACAAAACAAAAATTTCTGGATTGATGGATTGGGGAATTTGCGGGTAAAATTGGGTGAGCAACTTCGATAGTTTTTAGTTTTGAGTTAATTCTGGGTCCCCGACAGTATAAACAAGGAAGCAACAATCGAGGGCAGGGAGGCGGAGAATCGGCAGATTGAGATTTGTCGTTAGTATTTGGTATTTTAGTCAGCGGGAATTGCAGGTTTTGATATCATGTGATTTGAAAATGAGAGATGGTAAGTGAAAAACAGGTAAACGTCCTTATATTCCTCTGAAATGCAAATAAAGGAATATTATTTTTTGAAAAGAGTTTAAAAATGGCAGATTATAAAATGGAAATCATGCCTGAGCCAGAGGAAGGGCAAATTGCATTATTGAAGTTAGAGAAAAAGGTTCAGCATTCCATTATCAAAGGGCTTGTAAAAGGGCGCAATTATATGATGGTAAAGCTTTTTAGTTGTCTATTCTTGTCGTTATTTTTATGGTCGACATGCATATCTTCAAATGCTGAAGTTGGCTCGAAAAGAAATCAATTGCTTTTGAAGGCAATTCAATCAAAAGATTACGATCTTCGTTGTCGAGCGATTGATGAATTGTCAGGGTGTATAGAAACTGAACCAAACGCACAAAGAATACTTGTTGAACGATTATTCTCAAAAAAGGACGACTTGGAACAAGTTGTAATTATAGAAACATTGTCCACAGGTGATACAAATACTGTGAATCTTCTTATGAAGCAAATGAAAGGATATTCAAACTCTCCTGAGAAATTTGAAAAGGGATTGTTTGTTTTAGGAAGGATGGGCAAACGTGCCGAAACGGCTCAAAAATTCTTGTTAGATGCCTTTAAGCAATTCGATAAAGATACACAAACCCAAGGTGCAATTCGTACGGTATTAGCCAACATCGGTTACAATGTGAAAGATGCCACAATGCTAATTTCTAAAGACATTGCGAATCGCAATGAACTTGCTTTCGGTGAGATACAAATGTTGTCTTTGATAAAAGCTGATTCATGGGTTACGGAAAACATAGTTAACCAAATGGTTGCGTGGCTTTCTGAAAATCCGGAAATGCCTCAATCAGATATGTTGGCAGTTGGTTTAGGGGCTATCGGTGGTAAAGCCAAAAACGCTGGATCGGTCTTAACCAAGCTCGCTCGTTCAAGTTGTTCGGAACAAGATGTGCAGCCTCGCTCGATTTGGTTGACCTTTGCATTGTTACGGGTGGATCCTAATTCAAATCCAGATCTGACTAAATGTGCGTTGAAATGCCTTGCGAGAAATTCTCCGGGATACACGCCTATCGTGACAAAGTATTGGGTGAGTGATATTTTGATCGGTACCGACCCGAATATTCTCAAGAAACTTTTGCCTATGCTACAAGATAAAGACGCAGGAGTTGTTTCAGGGGCACTCAGGATGTTCGAAGCTCTTGGGACTAAGGCGCAACCATATTCGCAACATATTTTTAAGACGTTGCGAGAATATCCCAAGGAGGAAATAAGGTCCCTCGCAGCCGAGACTCTATCTTTTGTTGCCGCCCCTGATCAAATCGCGCAATTGGAAGATGCCCTGAAGTCAGAAAAAGACGAATCTGTTCAAGACGAACTGAGAAAAAGCATAAGAATTGTTTCCCTTGAAGAATGATTTATATGCCTTGGATGCCCAAACTTATTGGCTACAAGTGGCTTCAAGTTTGGCGATACGATGTGTATTATGTTGTGCAATCTTGGCAAGATAACAACCGCCCGTACATATAAGGGCAGCACAAACAATTGCGAGGTGCCAAAACGATAACTCTCTCGAACTAAGCAACGCAAGTAAGTGTGGACAAAGCGTTCTGGCCCCCGACAGAGAGGCAAGTGAGCAACAATTGAGGACAGGCGAGGCAGCCCTTTAAAAGCTAAAGGGCAATTGTTCGGGGGAGAGAAGGATTAAAAGCAACCCACCGACACGTCGGTGGGCTAAACATAAAAAGGATATGTGGAATGGCGAGGTCGCGGAATAGTCGATGGTTGCTGGTCGCTGGCCGGTAAGTAACCCACCGGATTACAAACCGTCCTGGTTCGGTACGGCAGATAATTGGTAACTCGCGGCATGTTTGTGAATTAGAACAACATGAGGTCTTATTTTGATTAGGATTGGGTATCTCCTGTAAAGAAACAGATAACTTTTTGGGATATCACGTCCGACATGATTTGTAACTGGTCGGAGTCGATCTCATATACTTTAACCACATCTTTATATTTATCCTCTTCGGGGAAAAAGTCGGTCAGTAAATTAGGCATTTCCAAAAGCTTATTCATGTTAAACACCACGCCTTCTTTCTGCGGGAACAGGGCCACGTAAAAGATGTCACTTTCAACGAGATCCTGAAAGAAGTGAGTGCCGAAAGAAAGCTCCGGCATCAAGTTTCCCCCTTCATAGGCTATCTCCACAAGCGCTGCTATTTTATTGATTTCAGAAAAACTGACAGGGACACCTAAGCTCGGGGTTGTTGTGCCCCACCTGCCCGGCCCAAACAAAAGTGTCGGAGTTATTTCTCTATCAGGTATCTGCCGGTTAAGTTTTCCTATCAGCCTTGCTATACTGTATTTTTGTGAAATCGGAGTTTCAATATATGCCCGTGGGTCAACATAAATAATCCTCTTGATTGGCTGGGAAATATTGCCTCCCATACTGTAGCCCTGCGAAGCAAAAAGGATTTTTTCTGATTTAATATTTTCCGGAATTTGCACACCTGCTTTTAATCCTTTGGTTTGCAAAGGTCTGCACTGGACTAAATTGATTTTGAACGAATTGTCATCCGTGAAGTTAACTGTGAATTCTATGTCCACAGGGTATTGGTAGTATCCTTCCAGGATTTTAAGCATTTTCTGCATTATTTCTGTGAAGCTGGTGTCTGATAGAAACTTTTTGAATGTTAAAAGCCAAGCCCTTTGAGCTTTCATGCCAAGCTCATTCATCTTTTGCTCTGTTTGCAGGTCTGGGCTGGCTATCAAATCCAGTTTCAAATCGAGGTTATCATTCAACAGGTCAATCACACTGACTGTTCTTAGGCAGTTTTGGCTGGTATCAAGAAGGTCGGCATTATGCTGAGAGAATCTGCTTACATCTTCTCTGTCAGCATAAGGTCGCAACAGCGGGTAGTCCAGAGCTATCGTTTGCGGATAATCATCGTCAACACGGTCTACAGCTCGTGTACCCAGACCAAAGACAAGTCTCAGCATTCCGGCTTTGGGGTCAAGCTCCGGTTTCCAGACAAAAGTATTATATGAGACACCAACACCGGCCAGGTCGGGGAAAAAGTAATTTTTCTTATAGGAGCCTGAAACTCGCTGGACAAGCAAAGCCATTTGTTCATCCTGCTGGTCAAGCCCTCGCTGCAGCCGGTATGCAAGTGCATCCTCCTCCATAGTGCTCGCATAAACTCTTCGCACAGCCTCTTCAAATTCAGAGTAACGCTGTTCGGGATCACCCTGGTTTACAAGGAACAAGCTTTCATATTTTCCGGCAAAAGCATTGCCGAACGAATCTTCCAGCAGACTGCTTGAGCGAACAATAATGGGTGATTGGCCGAAATATTCTATTATTTCCTGAAACCGCTCACGAACCTGACCTGGAAACTTTCCTCGCAGGAGGTTTTCCTTCATTTCAGGAGCCACTTCGAAGTAGCCCTCTTTAGTCTTTTGCTTCATGAGCAGCTTCCACCAGCCGTTTTCAACTATGTAGCTGTAAAAAACATCCGAGCCGATATAGAATGAATCGTGGGGCTCCAAATATTGGCTCCAGTCGAATGACCGATCCTGCGACAAGATTTTTTGGGCCAGAAGCATTCCAGCGGCTTTGCCACCAATGAAGCCGCTTCCAATCAGTCTGCTCTTGATATTCATCAAATCTTCAAGAGAAAAACTATTTTGAGCAAGCTGCGAAATTCTTTTTTCACGGCCAACCATTATTCTGCATAGCTCTCGAACAAGCTCTTTAACGTCTTTTGAGTCCGGTGGTGCTTTCGTTAAGCTGTCCGCTTTCATAAACAGACGGTCCCAGTGGTCCAGGAATCTTGCTGAACCGTTCGGGCTTTTCTGTGAAATGTGCGACAATAATCTGCTTGCATCAATGCTGCTTATTACAGGTGTGAATTCTTCTCCTCGCTGCAAATGAGGCAAAAACATTGTGGGTGAGTAGCGGCTCCATACCTTCAGCGGATGGATGTAAAAGTTTCCATCAAAGTCATAAACATCAAGCAGCAGCTGGGTTGTTTCGCGAATGCGGGCAACAGTCTGGAAAGAATGATAATTTCGCAATATGGCAAAGTAAGCAATAGTGTTCAGCTCGAAAAGATAAGGGCAGGTAACCATAAAGAAATTACCGACCATCAAATCCGTTGCCCAGGCACTTAACAAGTCGGAAAGACAATCAAATACATAATAGGTCTCGGTGCCTTGCCGGGAGATTATGGCATGAACTTGTGTGGAAAAGCTTTCGAATCCACCCTTTGCGTCGAGCTGGTATATTGTGACACCCGGCCGACTTTCGATAAGGGCTTTATGCTGGGCAAACCTCATATAGACTATGTTTCTTTTGTCCTCGAGGGCCTTGTTTATATATGGCATAACAAAGTGACAATAGTCTTCTATGCTGTCAACCTGCCAAACTACGTTGTCGCCTTTTTTTAAATCGCAAAGTGTTTTATCCAAACCCTTAAGGCCTGTACTTGCCCATGCTGCCATAATCAATCTCTCTTCTTACAGTATCGTTTATAATCGATTCCTAATTCTTTGACTTTATATCGTATAATCCTTGCGGTGGTTTTTAAATCTCGTCCTGCTGCGGCCAGGTTCCCGCTGCTGCGTTTGAGTGCATCAATAATCAAGTCACGTTCAAACAAATTAATCCTTTCCGTTAAAGAGCCGATTCCGATAGTGCCGGATGCATCTGAGGTCTGTAGCGTCGGAGGGAGGTGATGTCCGTGGATAACACCATCCCTGCTCAAAAGAACTGCTCTTTCAATGCAGTTCTCAAGCTCGCGTACGTTCCCTGGCCAATGATATGAAACCATCATATTAATCGCCGGTGTGCTGATGCGTCTGACGTCTTTGCCCATTTTTTTGGAGTATTGTTCAACAAAAAAATCAGCAAGCAGAAGTATATCGTCCTTGCGCTCTCGTAATGGGGGCAGCAATATTGGGAACACGTTTATTCGGTAGTACAGGTCCTGCCTGAACGTTCCCTGGTCAACGCATTTTTCCAAATTACGGTTTGTGGCTGTTATAATTCTCGCATTTGTTTTTATAGTTCGATTGCTCCCAACACGTTCAAATTCCCTTTCCTGAAGCACACGAAGCAATTTCACTTGTGTCGCAGGTGAAAAATCGCCTATTTCATCAAGGAATATTGTACCGTTATTAGCTTCTTCAAGCCGGCCTATTCGGGTTTGTATCGCCCCGGTAAAGGCACCCTTTTCGTGACCGAACAGCTCACTTTCAAGCAGGTTTTCATTCAAGGCGGCACAGTTAATCTTTACAAAAGGCCCTTCACTTCTTGAACTGGAGAAGTGAATAGCATGAGCAACTAATTCCTTGCCTGTGCCGGATTCTCCACGTATAAGAACCGTTGTGTCGCTGCCGGCAACCTGATGGATTTGTCGATACACGTCACGCATCGCATTGGAATTACCTATTATATTTTCGGGACGAAACCTGTCTTCCAGCTCGTGACGTAACCGCAAATTTTCGTCTTCAAGCTGCTGACGTTCAATTGCAGCTTCACGCCTCGTCCTCAAATCATTTGCAATCATGCTGGCTACAATGCTCAAAAGACGCATTTCTTCATCCAGCGGGGCTGTCTCCTCAAACGGTCTATCTACCGAAATAGTACCAATAACATTACTGTCAATGGAGATAGGTACACAAATAAAGCTTATTTCTTTTTTTGTTACATTCCATCTCTCGAAACGATTTAAAAACAACGGTTCTTGTGAAACCCTGGGAATAATCATTGCCTTGCCGGTTTGCATTACCTTTCCTGTTACACCCTCTCCAATTCGATATATAATTTTCCGGCTCTGTTCCTGTGAAAGGTCGTGAGCCGCCTCTACCCTGATTTCATCGCCGCCTGGTGAAAGAAGCGTAATAGTGCCGCGGTTTAGCCCGAGCTCTCTATCTAATGTGTCCAAGACCTGAGCAAGTGCCTCCCGCTGACGGGCGCCAGCAGATAGTATTTGACTAACTTTATAAAGGGTTTCAAGCTGCTGCACCTGACGGGATGTATATGTTATGTCATTTTGCCAAAGTGTCGTTTTCTTTGTCATTTAGTGTAAAATCCTTCTTATTTACTATACGACAATATTGTAACATAGCTTGATGACGTTGCAAAATATTTCTTCTAATAAAAACTATAAGCCTTAAGCTTTATATCATAACTCTTGCAACAACAGGGAGATATAAAATTTATAATCCAGAAAGCCGCAATTCAAGCAAAATGCATATACAGATGGTTTTATGTTATAGCTCTAAAAACAAATATGTCATAATCCTACTTCATGTTACAATATTGTAGTGTTTTATTTACCTTCCCTTGTCAATAATGACTCCATATCGCTATGTGAAATAAGCACTTACGGCTCCGTGGTACTTTTGGCACGTGCATTGCTTATATAATAAACTTAATTGCTGGAATATAGGTAAATACAGAACGGAGTAAGTCAATTGGAGCAAAGAAAAGCTTTGGTATTAGCGTTAGGCATATTGACGTGTTCCTCAACAGCGGCCTTTGGCGGTGAAAAAGTAAATTTAGAGCTTACGGCCGACTTTGAAGGAAAATATATCTGGCGTGGGCAGAATGTAAATAATGAAAGTGTCTTTCAACCTTCAGTTTCTTTAAGCAAATACGGTTTTACCGGTTCTATCTGGTCAAACATGGATTTAACGAATAAAAATGACAGTTCAGGCGAATTTACCGAATACGACTTTTCGCTGGATTATTCATCTGCGATGCCAGGTATTGATGGATTGGACTTTTTAGTGGGTGCGATTCATTATAGGTTTCCAAATACAGCTTTTAAACCAACAACAGAAGTCTATGGCGGCCTAAGTTTTGACCTGCCTTTGACACCATCAATAAAGCTATATCGTGATGTCGATGAAATTGACGGTTTGTATATACAGTTCGGTATAGGACATATATTCGAGAAGGTAGCTACATTCAGCCAGGACTGTTATTGTGGGCTGCAAATAGGAGCCAGCACCGGCTGGGGGAACTCTGCGTATAACAAGGGCTATTTCGGCATTGATGATAGCAAATTCAACGATTTAACACTTACGGCCGGGTTTCCAATTTGTATCAGACTTTGGACTATCAGGCCAAGTATCAATTATTCAGCTATGTTGAGTGATTCCGTACGCAGTGCAACTGTTCACAGTGATAATTTCTGGGGCGGCATAAGTATATCAAGAAGTTTTTGATTTAGCGTGCAATGCGGCGAAATGAAAGAAGGAGAATTTTGTATGAAAAAACTATTGACAGTGTTCCTGATTGTGTTGTGTGTGTTGACCACAAATGTTTTTGGCAAATCTGGTACAACACAGTCGCAGGAGACTGCAATCGCTGTTCCTGCATCGCCAAAAGTTGATACTGGTGATACGGCGTGGGTGTTAATATCTTCTGCGCTTGTGATGCTTATGACGCCGGGGCTGGCATTCTTCTACGGCGGCTTGGTAAGACGCAAAAATTACCTCAGCATACTTATGCAATGCTTCATAGCACTGGCTGTCTTGAGTCTGCAATGGGTATTATTCGGTTATAGCCTTGCTTTTGGACCAGGAAAGGGATTCTGGGGCGGATTGCAATGGTTCGGATTAAACGGTGTAGGTTTTGATCCGTACCCGGCTTATGCTGCCACGATTCCACATAATGCCTTTATGATTTTCCAGGGGATGTTTGCTGTAATAACGCCCGCACTGATCATTGGAGCATTCGCCGAGAGAATGAAATTTTCAGCCTTTTTGATATTTACACTGCTATGGGCAACGTTTGTGTATGACCCGATAGCTCACTGGGTCTGGGGCGATGGCGGCTGGCTAAAAAATCTGGGCGTACTGGATTTTGCCGGAGGAACGGTAGTTCATATAAATGCTGGTATTGCGGCATTAGTAACGGCAATTGTAGTTGGCAAAAGGAAGTGTTATGAAAAGCATCCAACTGCACCGCACAATCTGCCTTTCAGCGTGCTGGGAGCTGCGTTATTATGGTTCGGCTGGTTTGGGTTTAATGCCGGAAGCGCTTTGGGCGCCAATGGCCTGGCAGCAAACGCTTTTATTGTAACCAACACAGCCGCGTCTGCAGCGGCATTATGTTGGGCGTTGCTGGACTGGTTATTCAACGGAAAACCCACAATACTCGGCACCATAAGCGGTGCAGTAGCAGGATTAGTGGCTATTACACCTGCGGCAGGATTTGTCGGGGTAGGTTCAGCGATAGTGATTGGACTGCTCGTAAGCGTATTTTGCTTTGTTGCAGTAGGATTTGTGAAGCATAAGTTTGGTTATGATGATTCTCTGGATGCTTTTGGCGTTCACGGTATAGGCGGTATCTTTGGAGCTTTAGCAACAGGATTATTCGCTTCCAAGGCAATCAACGCCGCTGGTGCAGACGGCCTGTTCTTTGGAAATGCCCGGCAATTTACAATACAGCTTATCGCTGTGGCTGTAACAGTGGTGTATGCATTTATCGTTACACTGATTATTTACAAATTAGTGGACATGGTCATTGGCGTGAGGGTTGTCGAGGAAGAAGAAGCTATTGGACTTGACCTTACCCAGCACAATGAACGGGCTTATACAATGTTGGAATAATAAAGAAAGGAATTTTTTTATGAAGTTAATAATTGCCATAATTCAGCCGCACAGGCTTGAATGTGTCAAAGAAGAACTCTATAAAGCCGAAGTCAATTTGATAACGGTCAATGAAGTGCTCGGTCACGGCAGACAAAAAGGAGTTACGGAGGTCTATCGCGGATTTAAGGAAACAGGGAACCTGTTGAGAAAGGTTCGCCTTGAAATAGCGGTCAATGACAATTTTGTAGAACCGACGATAAAGGCCATTATAAAAGGAGCGCAGACAGGCGAAATGGGCGACGGCAAGATATTCATTGTTCCCCTGGAAGAGTGTGTCAGGATACGCACGTCTGAAAAAGGCAGCATGGCAATCGGTTAAATAGTCTTGTCGGGAAAGGATTTTTTGGAGAATAAAAAATGGCCACAGCAAAAATGAAGAAATGGAAGACCGGTTTGATATTTGCAGGGATAATTGCCGTTTGTTTAGCGGCAGACGGTACAGCGTTTGCGGAAGGAGGAGGCAATCCGCAAGTGATTTTGAGCCCTCCGCAGATTACGCCGGCGGCGGCAAAATTAGATAGCGGCGATACGGCGTGGGTGTTAATATCTTCTGCGCTTGTGATGCTCATGACCCCAGGTCTTGCGTTTTTCTATGGCGGACTGGTCAGACGCAAAAATGTTCTGGGCATTCTGATGCAATGTTTCATAATACTGGCTGTCTTGAGTCTGCAATGGGTATTATTCGGTTATAGTCTTTCTTTTTCACCGGGCAGCCAATTTATCGGCTCTCTGAAGTGGTTTGCGTTGAGAGGTGTCGGGCTTGAGCCATATCCGGCCTATTCGGCTACGATTCCACATCAGGCATTTATGATTTTCCAGGCGATGTTTGCTGTAATAACACCGGCGCTGATTATAGGTGCGTTTGCCGAGAGAATGAAATTTTCAGCATTTTTGATATTTACACTGCTGTGGGCAACGTTCGTGTATGACCCAATAGCGCATATGGTCTGGGGAACCGGCGGCTGGCTAAAAAATCTGGGCGTACTGGATTTTGCCGGAGGAACGGTAGTTCATATAAATGCCGGTATCGCGGCATTAGTGACAGCAATTATGGTCGGCAAAAGGAAGTGTTACGACAGACATCCGACTCCCCCTCATAATTTGCCTTTCAGTGTCCTCGGTGCTG
>Ga0209777_10005419_pt1 | contig 14707 bp, 13 predicted proteins | sample FrelakmetHBP12HB_FD_187147 | JGI IMG/M metagenome (GOLD analysis project Ga0209777, IMG submission 187147) | Freshwater lake sediment microbial communities from the University of Notre Dame, USA, for methane emissions studies -HBP12 HB (SPAdes)... | ecosystem: Environmental > Aquatic >... | reverse complement strand
CCCCGCCGCTGGCAGCGGCGGACGGCCCGGCCCTTGCCCCTGGCCGCCTCCCATTCCCGGCTGACCGCCGGGCGGACCCTTGCCCGGCAGCGAATACGGCGGATTCACCCCCGGCCCCGGACGGCCGCCACCCTCCCGGCCCGGTACTCCCGGCCCCTGCCCCGCGCCGGGACCGCCCGGCGGGCCCCGCCGCGCACCGACCTGCTCGAAGTGCGCCGCCCACTGCGCGTACTGGTCGGGCGTCAGGATCGCCTTCATATCGTTGCGCAGCATCTGGCGCTGGGCCTCGGCCTTCTCCTGGGCGTCGCGGTGGATGGCATCGAGCGCCTCGATGCTCTTTTCCATGATCTCCTGGACCTTGCGGGCCTGTTCCTCGCTGAGGTTGTACCGGCCTCGCATGTCGCGCGCGATCTCCGGCGCCGCTGTGGCCCGCGGCGGTGGAGGCGGAGGCAGATACTGTTTGAGCCAGAGCACGGCCGCCCCGGCGCCGATGACGTTGCCGCAGATCAGGATCACCACCCCCAGGAGGACCACCGGCCAAGTGCGCGGGCGCGGGGGCGGCAGCGGCCCGCCGCCTGGATGCATCGGGGACACGTTCGCTGTGTCGGTCATAGGGCGGCCACCTCCACGGTCGGAAAGAGCGCGGCTTGCGGGTCGGCGGGGGCCGTCCATGCGTGAACCGCCAGCGCCAAGATCACCGCCGCGGCCACGGCCGCCGCCGCCGCCAGCACCGACAGGGGCAGGACGCGCACGGGCCGGCCCGCGCCGGCGCGGATCCGCCGGATCGCCGCGTCCGCCGCATCCGTCGCGGGCGGGCGCTCCTGGCGTGCCCGACGCACCAGGTTCTCCACCGCCTCTAGCTCGTCCATCCGAGTCTCTCCAACAAGTGCTCCCGCTGGGCGATCGCCTTCAGGCGCCGCCGGGCCCGGTAGGCCCGCATCTTGACCATCGGGCGGGTCCAGCCCATGCGCCCGGCGATCTCCTGCACAGAGCAATCATCGAAATACATTAGCGTCAGCACCAGCCGCTCCGGCGGCGGCAGGTGCAAAAGAAGCGACTGCACCGCGGCACCCGCGGCCGACGGGTCCACCTCGCCCCGCGGGGCGGGCGGGTCAAGGTCGGCCAGCGGCTCCTCGCGGACGCGGCGCGACCGGCGCTTCCAGAAGCGGTACCCGACGCGCGTGGTGATCCGCCGCAGCCAGTGCTCCAGCGGGGCGTCGCCGCGATACCCGCCGAGGCTGAAATAGACCTCGACGAACACGTCCTGCACAAGCTCCTCGCGTGCCGCAGGCTCGCGGGTAAACCGCCACGCGAGCGCTGCCACCGCCGGCTCGTACCGCCGGATGAGCCGCGCGAACGCCGCCTCGTCGCCGCCCAGCGATGCCGCAATGTCCTGCCGGTCCGTTTCGTCCACGGTGAGCACATTGTACATCGCTAGCACGCCGGCGGCCAACGGGATTGCCTTTCCCAAAAACGGCGCTGCGCGGCGGGCCGTGAGACCCGCCGCGCGGACGCCAGAGTTGCATCAGCCGTTACTGTGGTGTCCCGCTCTGCGGGGGACCTTGCGGCGGCCCCGGAGGCGGACCTTGCGGCGGTGGCGGACCATGCCTCGGCAGCAGTTCCTTCACATCGTCAGCCGAGAGACCCGTGATCTGCGACAGCGTATTGATGAATGCTTCATGGGCGGGCTTGGCAGCCTCGGCCCGCGCCTTGTCCGCGTCGCGAATCTGCCCCAGTTGGTCTTCCGTCAGGGGCTTGCCGAGAATCTGCTCGATCCGCCTTGCAAGAATCGCGCCGGGAGGAAGAGGCATCGGGCCGCCCATTCCCGGACCGGCCTGACCCGGACCACCCTGGCCGGGGCCGCCTTGGCCGGGGCCGCCCTTGCCGGGGCCGCCCTTGCCCTGACCGCCACCGGGGCCGCCCTGGCCGGGACCACCTTCAGGCGGACGGCCTTTGCCGCCACCCATGCCCGGCCCCTGGCCTTCGCGAGGCGCCGGAGGACCCGGCGGGGGCAGCAACTCCTGGATTTTCTCGGCCGGCAGGCCCGTAATCTCGGCGATCTTCGTCAGGAACGCATCATGAATCGGCTTAAGAGCTTCGAATTCCGCCTTGGCGGCTTGGTGGACCTGGCCCCGCTGATCCTCCGTCAGGGGCTTGCCGAGCTTATGCTCCAGCATAGCAATCAGCGGCGGCGGACCCTGATGCTCCATCCCCGGGCCGCCGGGACCGCCCGGAGGCAGCCCACCCGGAGGTGGACCGCCTGGAGGCAGCCCACCCGGAGGCGGACCGCCCGGACGCATACCGCCCGGCCCGCCTGGGCCGCCACCTGGGCCGCCACCTGGGCCGCCGCCCGGCCCGGCTGCCGCAAGGGCCATCCCGACTGCCAGCCCGAGCGCCAAAACGGTCAACCCACCAACAGCAAGAAATCGCTTCATGGAACTTCTCCTTACAAGTCCTATCGACCATCAATCCAGCGTAAACCCTTCACTGAGTCTGTGGGCGCAACATGCGCGGCGGTAACAGTGAAAAAGATGGGAACAGGGAAAGGAAAATTCGGTACAATCGCCGGCCGACCACGCAACATCGCCTGCACAGGAGGCCGACGGGTGAATCTGATGCTGGCCAGCTTCGGACCGGCCGACTGGAGCGTCCTGGCTCTCTACTGGGCGGTCATGATCTACATGGGCGTGATTGCCGCCCGCAGGAACCAGACCACCGAGCAGTACTTCCTTGGCGAACGGTCCCTGCCCACGTGGGCCGTGGCGATTTCCGTGGTCGCCACGTCGCTCTCGGCCGCCACCTTCGTCGGCGCCCCGGAAGAAGCCTACACGCGCGACTTAAGCTACCTGATCCTTAACGTCGGCGGCTTCATGGCGGTGTTCATCGTGGCGCTGCTCTTTGTTCCGCGACTCTACCGGGCGGGAACCGTCACGATCTACGGGTTCATCGAGCAGCGATTCGGCCCGGCTGCCAAGATCGCCACCTCGTGCATGTTCCTTTTCGGGCGGCTCCTGGCCTCCGGGTCGCGGCTGTTCATGGCGGCCATTCCGCTGTGCCTGCTCCTCTTCGGCACGCAGACGCAGCAGGCCCACGAGCACCGCGGGCAACTGGTCCTGGCCATCTGCCTCATCGGCCTGACGGGCACGTTCTACACCATGATGGGCGGCATACGCACGATCGTCTGGATCGACGTGGTCCAGTTTGCGCTGGTCGTCGGGACGGTGGTGCTCTCGATCGCCATGCTGCTGCACAAGATCCCGCTGGACGTGCCGCAGATTGCCAACGTGCTGGCCGAGGACGGCACCGGGCCTTCGGGCAGCAAGCTGCACCTCGTCGATCTTTCCTGGGATCTCAGCAAGCCTTACACCTTGTGGTCGGCGGCGCTGGGGGTGGTGTTTCTGAACGTGGCTGCCTTCGGCGTGGACCACGACCTGGCGCAGCGGTTCCTTGTGGCCAAGTCGGCAGTGCGCGGCGGACTGTCCCTGATTTACTCGCAGTGCATCAGCATTGTCGTGGTGGCCCTGTTCCTGGCCGTCGGACTGCTGCTGTGGATCTACTACCAGTGGCTGCCCGCCCACCCGGCCGCCGGCGTGGTCCCGGTCGCGCTGCCGCCCACGCCCAAGGACGCGTATCCCGTGTTCCTGCTGAACGAGTTGCCGCCGGTGTGCGGCGGGCTGGCCATCGCGGGGTTCTTCGCCATCGCTCAGGGGAGCATGGACTCGGCGATCAACGCCCTGGCCTCCAGCCTGGTCGCGGACCTCTACTACCCCCTGCGGCAGTACCTGGGCAAGCCCATCGACCGCAAAGTGTCGGTCAAGACGCCCAAGCTGGCCGTGGTGGCAATGGGTATAGTGATGTGCCTGTTTGCCATCGTCTGCGCGACGGTCTACAATCCGAAGGTGGAGACGCTCCTGCAGTTTGCCCTGGGCGTAATGAGTTTCGCCTACACGGGCATGCTCGGTGTCTTCCTCACCGCGCTCTTGACGCGCCGAGGCAACGCGTGGTCGGTCCTTGCGGCGCTTGCGGCCGGCGCGGTGACGGTGGTTCTCTTGCAGGACCGCGTCCTGGCGTTGTGGGCCGGACCGTTCTTTGAGTGCCCGCCACGGCTGGCGATGGTCTGGTGGATGCCCATCGGCACGATCGTGAGCTTCCTGGTGTGCGTGGCGGGCCGGCCGCGCGGGCCGCAAACGCCCGGAAAGGCGGCGTGATGCGCCGGCGATGTGGCACGGCTGGCTTGTCCAGCCGTGGGGAACGTCGCCGGCCCTCGCCACGGCTGGACAAGCCAGCCGTGCCACCCGCCCGTAACTGAGGTGCGACATGATTGCGAAGCAACAGGGCCTTCGCATGGGTATCGACATCGGCGGCACGGCGATCAAACTGGCCGCGGTCCCTGGCGCCGGTGCACCGATCTGCTGCCGTAGCGACTCCTACGCTCAGCCCAGCCGTGAGGCGCTGGAGCGCCACCTGCGAAAATGCTGGCGCGAGTTGCCGGCACAGGCCGCACTGCTCCCGCACGCCGAGGTGTCCGTCGGCGTGTGCATCGCCGGACCCATCGCGCCCGACGGCGCGTTGGAAGCCGCGGCCAACCTGCCGGCCATGGTCGGCATCGAGATAGGGCCATGGGTGCAGAGCGTGCTGGGCCTGGCCCGTCCGCCTCGCGTGCTGACCGACGCCCTGGCCGCAGCCCTCGGCGAGCATCAGGCCAATCCCCTGCCGGGGCGGGCGCTGTACCTTGCGCTGGGCGCCGGCGTGGGCGGGATCGTGATGGACGACGGCCGGCCGCTCTTGATTGCGCGGGGCACCTCGGGGCATTTCGGACACATGGACGTTTCGGGCGGCGAGAAAAACGCCCCCGCGACGGCCGCCGCGGGACGGGGCGCACTGGAAGCCTACATCGGCGCAGAGGCACTCCGTCGCGCGGGGGTTGACCTGGATGCGCCGGCGGGCCTCGGCCATCCGGCCCTCGCCGACGCACTGGCCGCCCTGGCCCGCAGCCTGCGTATTCTCCTGGCTCTGTACCGCCCGGACCACATCGTGCTGCTGGGCGGCGTCGGGCTGAAACTCGGGCCGCTCCTGCCGCAACTCGATGCCCAGGTGCGCGACCAGTTGACCACGGCCGCACCGGCCAGGTTCACGCTGGCGTGCGGCCGCGCCGGTTATTTCGCCGCAGCCCTCGGCGCCGCCGCTGCCGCAGGCCGGTAGGCGGCGGGCCGATTGCGGACTTCAGCGCGGCGAATCTCCCCAATCGTACGTGTTTAGCGGGGGTGGGCGACAAAGGGGGCTGTACCCTTTTCGCGCCTTTGCGAAAAGGGGACTGTCCCCTTTGCCCTGCCGGAAAAGGGGACTGTCCCCTTTGCCCTGCCGGAAAAGGGGACAGCCCCCTTTTCCTCGCCCCGCTAAACACGTCTCCCGAATCGGCCGGTATCGCCTGCCACGACGCGGGTTCAAGATATAGCCTGCGCGGGGGCAAGAATCGGCTTGTGTCCGGGCGGCCAGTTGGCGTATAAATAGCCGCTTGGCAGGGCACGAAACGCGGAAACCTTTCAGGGTCCTTTGAGGCAAAGGAGATTGCGGCATGGGCATCACTCGCAGGCAGTTTCTGGGCGGGACAGCAGCGGCGGTTGCGGCTGGGACGCTTATCGTGGGTTCGTCCACTCGTCGCGTGCTGGGGGCCAACAACGAAATCCGCGTGGCCATCGTCGGCGTCGGCGGCCAGGGCAGCGACCACCTGAAAACCTACCTGGGCAAGGAAATGAAGGGCCTGAACGTGCGCTTGGTGGCCGTGTGCGACGCGGACCAGAAGCACGTCGATGCGGCCGCGGCCTCCGCCGACAAGGCCGGCTACAAGGTGACGGGCGTCCAGGACATGCGCAAGGTCCTTGAGATGAAAGACGTGGACGCCATCGTCACGGCGACGCCGAACCACTGGCACTCGCTGCTGTCGATCTGGGCCGTCCAGAACGGCAAGGACATCTACGTCGAGAAGCCGATGTCGCACGACATCTTCGAAGGCCGCAAGGTCGTCGAGGCCGCCGCAAAGACGGGCAAGATCGTCTACGTCGGCACGCAGAGCCGGTCCGACCAATCGCTGGCGGAGGCGATCAAGTGGCTTCAGGCGGGGAACCTCGGCAAGATCGTCCGCGTCCGCGGTTTCTGCTACAAGGCGCGCGCCAGCATCGGCAAGACCACAGGCGAGCAGCCGCTGCCGCCGGGCCTCGACTACGACCTCTGGTGCGGGCCGGCCCCCAAGGACCCGCTCCGCCGCAAGAACCTCCACTATGATTGGCACTGGTTCTGGGCCACCGGCAACGCCGACATCGGCAACCAGGGCATCCATCAGATGGACATCAGTCGCTGGGCGGCCAACGCCACCCAGGTGAAACGCGCGATGGGCTTCGGCGGACGCTTCGGCTACGAGGACGACGCCGAGACCCCCAACACCGAGACCGTCTTCATCGAGACCGACACCGTGCCGATCGTCTTCGAGGTGCGCGGCCTGCCGGCCCGCAAGCCATCCGCCGACGAGAAGAGCCCGCCGATGGATGCGTATAAGGGCGTCCGTGTCGGCGTCGTCGTCGAGTGCGAGGGCGGCTACTTCGACGGCAGTTGGGTCTACGACGCCAAGGGCGAGAAGATGAGGCAGTTCAAGGTCGACCGCGGCGGCAACCATCGCACCAACTTCATCAAGTGCCTCCGCAGCCGCGACCCGAAGGACAACATGGCCCCGCCTCTGGAGGGCCACCGCTCCGCCATGTGCTTCCACGCCGGCAACCTCTCGTACCGCATCGGCAAGGAAATGAAGCAGGCCGAGCTGCAGGAGATGTTCAAGACCGACAAGGTCGCCCAGGAGTGCTGGGAGCGCTTCCAGAAGCACGTCAACGTCCACGAAGCCGATGCGGCCAAGTGGCAGCCCACCGTCGGGCCGTGGGTCACCTTCGACCCCGAGGCGGAGAAGTTCACCGGCACGTTCGCCGATGCGGCCAACAAGTTCATCAAGGGCCCCCGCGACGGCAAGTACCGCGAGCCGTTCGTCGTGCCGGACAAGATTTAGAAGACACGGACGGAGTTAGAAGAGAATAATGCGCGGCGGGTCTCCCGACCAGCCGCGCTATTCTTGCGCCCACTCGCACACTTGCCGCGTCCAAAACTCTGGCACAGGAGAACTCCGATTCGATCAGAGGCAGGACACCACGACTCCCATGCCTTCGAGAATGTTTCATTCCTCGCCGGTCGATGTATAATCACATTCGGCTGGCCGCCGCGCGTGGGGTCCCGGTGGCCGCGACGCAGGCGGCGACCCCGTGAACAGGAACATGCGCATGATCCGTGTGATTGCCGTGATGCTCCTGGCGCTGGTTGCCGGCGGAATGGGTTCATGGGCGTGTGCCGCGGCCCGAGACGATTTGCCCTACATCACATGCACGAGTTTCGAGCAGGTCGCGGCGGCGAGCCCGCAGGCCAAGCTGGTCCGCGTTTCCGATCCGGGCAGCAGCACAAATCCGATCTACACCGGCTTCTTTTTCTACCAGTGCCTGCAGTTCGACCGCACGGGCCGCTACATCCTGGGCATGCGGGTCTATTTTCAGAACCGCAAAGTCCAACCGACCGATCGCGGCGACATCGGCGTGATCGACCTGCAAGACGGCTGCAAGTGGCGCAAAATCGGAGAAACCACGGCGTGGAACTGGCAGCAGGGCGCGCGGCTGCAATGGCGTCCCGGCTCCGATGAAATACTCTGGAACGACCGCTGCGACGACCTCACCACATACGTCTGCCGAGTCGTCAACTTTCGCACGGGCGCGAAGCGTACCTTGCCTCGCCCGATCTACATCCCGTCGCCCGACGGAACCACGGCACTGACGCACGATTTCGAGCGCATGAAGCACGGGGGGACCGACTACGTCGGCATTCCCGACAAATACGACGGGCAATACGCGCCCAAGGAAACGGGCATTTGGCGGATGGAACTGGACACGGGCAAGGCGGTCTTGCTCGTCAGTCTCGACCAGATGGCCGATATCGCTTATCCCAAGGGCCGCCCCGCCAAGGGGTGCCTGTACTTCTTCCGCGAAGGATGGAACCCTTCCGCCGCGCGTTTCATGGCGTTCGTCAAAGACCCTCAAAGCGCTTATGACAAGGCGTTTTCCATGAAGGCCGACGGCACGCAAATCCGCCTGCTCTACGACCATCCCAGCCACCACGACTGGCAAGATGACACGCATGTTCTCGAAGGCAGTGGTTATTATTTCTACGAAGACGACGGCAGCGGCGAGAAAAAGGGCAGGCTCTTCGCGTCGTCCCGCAACGGCCACGTCAGTTGCCTTCCCGGCCCGCAAGGCGATTGGATCATCTCCGACACGTACGTCATCGACGGATACCAGTATCTTTTTCTGTATCATCGGCCCAGCAAACTCTTCGTGCCGCTGGCGAAACTCAAGTCCACCGCCGCGGACGGGATTTACCGCGTGGACCTGCATCCGCGGTTCAGCCGCGACGGGAGGCTCGTGTCGATCGATGCCACGCACGAAGGCTTGGGGCGGCAGATGTACATGATCGATATCGGCGGCATACTGGACAACCCGCCGCGCAGGACGAACAAAGGCAGCGCCACTGATTAGTGCTGCAACGTCACTTGGCGCGGGAGGGTCAACGGGGCCTGTTGCCAATATGTAGGGTGGGTGCTCTGCACCCACCAATGTCGTTGTTCTCGCGTGGAAATGGTGGTCGCCGCGCCAGGACCACCGGCGCGGCCAAGAACACCACCTCATGCGCGGCGGCCTCTCTGCCTGCGTCACCGCCCCGCTAACATCTCAAGACGTTGCCGCGCCTCGCGCTTGCCCAGGCGGCGAACCGCTGCCAGGCCCGCCAACTGTTTCTTCCTCGGCCGCGACTTACCGGATTCCCAGGAGTAGATCGTCAGCAACGAGACGCCCACGAGCCTCCCAAAATCCTTTGCTGAAAGGCCGAGGCGGGCGCGCTGGGCCTTGACGCTTCGCGCGGAGAACCGCACCCCTTTAACCTCTTGCAGCGCAGGCGGGCTTGCGACCCGGCGCTGCTCCTGCTTCTCAAGGAAGGCTACGGTGCGCGCGAGGGCTGCCACCTGGCGCTTGAGCGCGGCTATGTCGCGCCGGTGCTGGGCCATGAGCCGCCGGGGCTTCTGGGTCTGGCCCCTGATCTCGCGACGGGCCACGCGGCGGATTCTGTCGTTCAAGACGCTGAGGAGGTTGGCCATCCGTTGTCTCCTTCTCTGGGGTACGCAGCCCCCCAATTCCTGGTCTGCATAGATGCTAATGATGCCAGAAAAGCCGCAAAGCCGCAAGCATCTTCTTGGAGTCGATGCCGCGCAATCGTTGGAGGGGCTAGGGGAGCGGCTAGGGGACAGTCACCTGTTTTTGTTCACCACGTGACGTGGTGCGGCACAGCATTGATCACGATTCTCGCTGCTGGTGGCACAACGATACCTTAAGGCATCCGGCCTGTTGCGTCAACGGCAAAGGGCAAGCCCAGCCGTTCGCAATCATAGGTGGCTGTCCCTATTTATTTAAACTCCTTGGCCCGCGTCTGGTCAGTCACTGATAACACTGCTACTGGATCTCAAAATCTGTCGAAGGTCTTTGAAGTAGCGCTGGTGCGTCCGGCGTAACGCATCTTCGTTCTCCGCCTCCAGTAGGACCACTTCGTGGTCTACCCCTTTGTGGTTGAGAACCAACTCGATATCGAGACGCAAGTCCTCGGCCTCCCGCCGTTGCGAGTCGGCGAAGTCGCGAAAGGTAACGATTCGGCCTTCGCGCCGGTTGTACTCGATTAAGAAAATCATTGCTTCTTCCCCTTTAGTTTATCTAGCCAAGAGATCGCCTTGGCCAAAAGGTCGGCGTTCAGGTTCCACAGGCGTACCATCTTGCGCGTCAAGTCTTCCACGTTTCCCTGCAATTCCGCCACATCCTGTTCGAGCAGCACCAACTCGCGTGTCGAGCCTTGCATCTTTCCTTGTATTCTTCGCACCTCGTGGTCGGGTAGGTGGCGCTTAAGCAGTTTCGCGACGGCTTTCTTGGATTTCTCGTGAGCCGCCACCGCCTCCTCTTTAGACTTCACCACTTCGGAACACTCTGTCTCGAACTTATGGTGAGTTGCCTCCAACACTTCGTAAGATGCCACCTCCTCGGAACTTTTTGTGAGGATTCTTCGCAATTCGGCGGGGCCGCCGCCGTACTTAATCGTTGGATCGAGGACGTCGGAGGATTTCTCCGAAAGCTCCGCCCACCTGTGCTGCAACGAAGTCCGAACCTGGATCTCGACCGGCTTCCCGGAGATCATGGCGATGATGTGTACCGCTCGGTAGCCGTAGCTTGGCTTGTCGCGGCGGTCTATTACGGACGCTCCAACGAAGTCGGTTTTTAAGGACGCAACGAATTGCTCTTGTTGCATAATATTCGCCACGACGACTCTGCACCCCGCGATATCCTGCATTTGGCTCAGTCGGATGCTCTCGCGACCGAGTTTTTCCACTATTGAGCGCGTGGACTTGGCCAGCCTTCCTGTCGGGAACTCACCGCGCTGACGGATCGTTCGGATCACCGCCTCGTACGCCTCGCCAAACGACCGGCGGTAATCTTCGAGCAATCGAAGATCGCTCTCGGTGTGGGAACCGCCCTTCAGTCAGTCACCGAGCCGGTCGATTTGTGTCTTGCTAAAATTCACTGACATGGTGCTGATCGAACCTCCTGGCTTTGCTGATCGGGTGCGGGCGCCATTGCGGGCACAATACTTAGCTCCGCTTGCGTTTGCGGCACGTCGGGGATCGCGATTCTCGCTGCTGGTGGCACAACGATACCTTAAGGCATCCGGCCTGTTGCGTCAACGGCAAACGGCAGGCGCGGCTTTTGGCGAGACGGGCGGACCGCGCACTACCGCGGCTAGACATACCGCGGCTAGATAGTGGACTGCCTCGGCGCGGCAAGGTACAATCCGCCTTGGAGCGGAAGGTTCCGGCAATGGTATCACTGGCTGACGTTCGCGTGCGAAGAGACGAGATACTGCGGATTGCCGCCAGGTACGGCGCCAGCGACTTGCGTCTGTTCGGGTCGGTGGTGAACGGCCAGGCCCGCCCGACGAGTGACCTGGACCTCCTGGTGCGGCTGGATGAAGGCAGGTCGCTCCTGGACCACATCGCCCTAATCCAAGACCTCGAGGACGCGCTCGGCTGCCACGTGGATGTTGTGAACGAACGGGCGCTGCACCGGGCGATCCGCGACCGCGTGCTGGCGGAGGCCCTGCCGCTATGATTGTGGAACCGCCTCACGGCGCATCGTCCGGCTGCGGCGCACTGGAATCCGCCGCCGGCGGGTCGCCGCGCGTGGCCTTCAGCAGCAACTCGGCCTTCGCGGCCAGGTCCTTCGCCAACGATTGCTCCCATTGGCTCAGCATCTGAAGGCCCTCAAGCCCCTTGATGATCTCCCGTACGGTCTCGGCCGGCGGTTTCATGGGTCCCCCAGTTTTCCGTTGCTATGCGTCCCCGACTCGTTATGATTCACCTCTGCGTACATACGCACGCTGCCGAAGGATATTATACGCATCTGCGGCGCATCTGCAAGCGTTGTTCGCATTTGCGAGCGCCAAAAGGGCGTTTCGGCGCGTTTTCAGGCGTTTTGGAGGCACTTCGGGCCAATGGCCAACCCGCCGACAAGTCCGGACGTGTGCAGCCGCCTGGCGACCCTCCGCCAGACCGTTTTCGGGCCGCGCGGAAGGGCGGCTTTCGCCCGGTCGCTTGACGTAAGTCCTTCTACCTACAACTATTATGAAAAGGGCCGCCAGCCCCCTGCCGCCCTCCTTGCCCGTGCCGCAGAGGTCACCGGGGCCGACCTCACGTGGCTCCTGACGGGCCAAGGGACGCCCTTCCCCACTTCCCCGCCGCCGGGGGCTGACAATAGGTTGTCACCGCCCGCCGAAGAAATCCTCGCGCGCTTCGCTGCCACTCTTGCGGCCCCGGTGGGACCTGGGCCCGGCGCGGAAGCAGCCGCGCGGGCGGGTACGCCCCGCGGCCCCGAGCAGCAACGCCAGCCCGACCAGCCCGGCCGGCTCGACGGCGCCGCCGTGGCGGCCCTGCGGGCGATCCTGACACACGTGGAGACATCATTACCCGTCGGACGCGACTGGAAGCCATCGGAGGCGGGCCTGAAACCATCGGCCATCCCCGTCGTCGGGCGGACCGCGGCGGGCTTACTTGCCCCGTGGGAAAACTTCTTCGACGACCGTGAAGACCCCGAGGTGATGGAACGCCTGATAGCGCAAACCGAATCCCGCGCCGCCCGCCAACGCGGCGCAGAAGTGCTCGCCGCCGACCCCGCCGGCGAACCGGACCGCCCCGCCGACGCCACCGCCTTGCTCGTTCAGCTATCGGAGCCCACGGCCGACGGGATCCTGGAGTACCTGGAGCTGCCCGGACTCGGGGCCCTGGGCGCCAGCGCGTTCGCCCTGCGCGTCGACGGCGACAGCATGGCCCCGCGCATCCGCGACGGCGACCTCGTGGTCTGCCGCCGCAGCGTCGCCCCCCTGCCCGGCCAGACGGCCGTCGTCAAGGTGCGCGGCCGCATCGGCGTCACCGTCAAGCTCTGGCGGCCGGAAGGCGAGCACGTCCACCTGATTCCGATCAATGAGTCCTGTCCACCAAGTCGGCTGCTCCGGACGGACATCGTCTGGACTTGCCGGGTTCTCTGGGTTGTTCGTCTCTGAGGACGGCACGGCCAGGTCGTAGGCCCCCGCCGCAAAGGCCATCGCGAGCGAGACGGCAAACGCGATCCGCTTGACCCGCCGTATCCGCCGCTCGTGCCGCGCAAGGGCCGCCGGGGCCGCCAGCAACTGTTCGAGCATCGCGCACCGCCGCGCAATGCTGAAGTGCCGCCAGCCCCGCGCCGATGCCGCCATGCCGTTCATCCGCGCGATCCGCACAAGCGCGCCGCAGAAGGCGTGGATCCGGTGCTCGCACACGCCGCACGCCGGCGACCCCGCGGACCACTCCTCGACGCCAGCCGGCGGACGGCCTGCGGCAGAATCGGGGTTCGGCGGCGAGCAGTTTTCCGGGCACTCCGTCGCGCGGACGGCGTAAAGGTCCGCCTCCATCTCGCATCGGCGCGAGACGAACCCGAAGCCGATCCCGAGGTACGCCGCCAGCGCCGCGCCCATGGCCGCATCGACCGTCCACGAGGCGTCGCTTAGCGCCGCGGCGGCCTCCCCCGCCAGGAATGCCGCGCCCACCGCCCCGATCAGCAGCCCGGCGTATAGCAGCGTGTGGCGGTACTTGACGTGCGCAATCTCGTGGGCGAACACGGCTTCCGCCTCGGCCGGCGCCTGCGACATGCCCAGGAGAAGCGCGTCGGTCATCATGATGTACCGCAGCGGGCCGACCATGCCGATCATGCACCCGTTGGCGATCGTCAGGTTCGTCCGCCACACGAGGACATTTCCCACCCGCACGCCCGCCCGCTCGGCAAGCGCGTCGAGCCGGCGCCGCAGGTCGCCCTCCGGAAGCGGCTCGGTCCGCCAGCAGATGCGCACCCACACGCCAGCCAGCACCGCGACGGCCGCCAGCGTTGCCAGAAACGTGATGACGCCGAGCACTCCCGCCTGGGCCGCATTGCCCGTGTGCGCCAGGATGTCTTTCAGCCCCAGCAGCGCCAGCATCGGCAGCAGGAGCACCAGCAGGTACTGCCGGAACATGAATTCCAGGTACCGCGGAAAAGTCCACTCGCCCCCCGCGACAACCGCCCCGGCCTGCTCCAGCAGCGCGGCCCGAAGCGTTCGGTCGGCCCAGTAGACGGCCGTCCAGGCCACGGCGCACAGGGCCAGAAATGGCGCAACCGCGACGGCTGCGGCGGCAGAGTCCCATGCCCCGTCGCCGGCCAACGCAAACGCCAGCGCCGCCCAGCCGAGCTGCTTCAGAACTATCACGTACGCCAGCAGAACGAGCAGCCGGTACGATCTGCCCAGGAGCCGGACCTTGCGGAGGAACCGCTGCTCGTCGCGCTCGAGGTCTCCGCGACGCCACAGGATGTATGCCGAAATGCACAGGCCCGCCAGCCCGACGGCCGCCGCGGTGACGGCCAGCCCCGAAACGGCGACCCACGCCGGCAACACGGGCTCGCCGCCCCAGTAATCCAGGGCAAGCACCGCCGAAACGAGGCCCGCGATCACGAATGCGTACATGAAAGCCCTTCATCCGAGGCCCCCGACCGCTCGCAGAGGCCAAGACCCTGTTCTGACAGTGCTGAATTGCCACCGTGCGGCCGGCGTTTACCAGCTCTCCCGGTCAAGTCTTCGACCCGGGCGGGCGCCCGCCGCGCCAAAACACGGAAGTAGCCCTCGCACACCAGTCTAGCCAATCCCCGCCGCGAAACCCATAGATTATCGCCCGCATCAGGCCCCAGAGAGCACAACCCGCAACCTGCGGCCGGAGGTCTCGAACTGCCGTTATGCCGTTCGCCGTTAGCGGTTCCCCGTTCCCCGATTCCCGGCCTTTTGGGGGATGTTGTTTTTTCGCAACACGGTTCCCGAATCCCGAATCCCGGTTCCCGCCTTTTGCCTCGAACGTAAGTCGCGCTTGCCTAAATTGCCAAATGGGATTATTAGAGCGGCGCGCCGCCTTTTTGCCCCTTTTGGAGGGTCAAAACGGCCCTGGCGCTAGCGCCAGAGGGGTTGGAGGGGCAAAATGTTA
>Ga0209777_10005418_pt1 | contig 14707 bp, 12 predicted proteins | sample FrelakmetHBP12HB_FD_187147 | JGI IMG/M metagenome (GOLD analysis project Ga0209777, IMG submission 187147) | Freshwater lake sediment microbial communities from the University of Notre Dame, USA, for methane emissions studies -HBP12 HB (SPAdes)... | ecosystem: Environmental > Aquatic >... | reverse complement strand
GGCCGCGCGGCCGGGAGCCGCCACGGCCGACATCCGCAAGGCCCTCGACACGGGCGCGGCCGTCAAGACGGAACTCTTCCGCCGCGCAGGGCCGGAGGGCGTGCGCGAGGTGCTCCTGCGCGTCTCAACGGCCAACCTGAGCGACGCCGCGCACCATCGGCCGTGCATCACGGACCTGCGGCAGATCACGCCGGGGGCGAAACTGGTCGGGCCGGTCCTGACGGTCCGCACCGCTCCGGGCGATTTCGCCAAACCCGTCGAGGCGATCGACCACGCCGAGGCCGGCCAGGTGATCGCCATCGACGCCGGCGGCGCGCCGCCCGCCGTCTGGGGAGAACTCGCCACAGAAAGCGCCATGCAGAAGAAGGTGGCGGGCATCGTCATCGACGGGGCGATCCGCGACACGGAAGAGATCCGCCGCCTCGGCTTTGCGGCCCACGCGCGGCACGTGTGCGGCCACGCGTGGTACCCGAAAGGGCTCGGCGAGATCGGCGGGCCTATCCGGCTGGCGGGCGTGGAGGTGATGCCCGGCGACTGGATCGTCGGCGACGCCGACGGCCTGATGGTCCTGGCAAAGGACAAGGTCGTGGAACTGGCCAACCGGGCGCAGGACGTGCTGGAGGCCGAGAACCGGATGCGGGCCGAAATCCACGAGGGCCGGACGCTCGGGCAGGTGGCCTACCTGCAAAAGTGGGAGAAGCAACGCTGAGTCACGTTTAGCCGGTCGCCTTGGCGACCGCGTTGTGCCGGCGCACCCAGCCATCGCATGCCACCCTTGCACAGGAGTTGCCATGCTGATCATCGCCGAACGCATCAACGCCACGCGCAAGCGCATCGGCGCGGCCTTTGCCGCGCGGGATGCGGCTCTCATCCAGAACGAGGCCCGCCGCCAGGCCGAGGCGGGGGCGGATTACATCGACGTGAACGCGGCCCTCTCCCCCGCCGCCGAGCACGACCTGATGATCTGGGCGGTCGAGACCGTCCGGGCCGCCACCGATAAGCCCCTCGCGATCGATTCGGCCAACCCGGCCGTCGTGCGGGCCGGCCTCGCACGAGTGGCCAAGGGCACGGCCTTCCTGAACTCCATCAGCGGCGAGCAGGCGCGCCTGGAGGCCATGCTGCCGCTGGCCGTCGAGTTCGAGGCGAAACTGGTGGCCATGGCGATGGACGATTCGGGCATGCCGACGTCGACGGCCGACCGGTGGCGCGCGCTGGAGAAGATTTTCGCGGCGACCGACAAGGCGGGCATCCCGCGGGGCCGGATCTTCGTGGACCCGCTGCTGAGGCCCGTGTCGACCAACCCCGAGCAACTGCCGCAGGTGCTGGCGATGATGCGCGAAATCCGCGAGAAGGGCGGCGGCGCGGGCACGGTCGTGGGCCTCTCGAACGTGTCGTTCGGGCTGCCGTCGCGGCGGCACCTGAACCGCACGTTTCTGGCGATCGCGGCCGCGGCGGGCCTGTCGGCAGCCATCATCGACCCGCTGGAACCCGACATAATGGCGACCGCCCTTGCGGCGGCGTGCCTGACGGGGCAAGACGAGTACTGCATGAATTACATCATGGCGCAGAGGGCGGGAAAACTGTGACAGAGGCAGTAAACCCGGGGGGGCCGCCCTCCGTCAATCCGCAATCCGCAATTCGCAATCCGCAATGGGCGGTTCGGTTGACTTCCCCCGCCCCATGAAGTATTATGTTTCTTGAACGAGCGCGAGGGCAAGGGAGCGCCTGTGATTTGTCAGCGGTGCAAGAAGCAACCGGCCACGGTCCACCTGACTGAGATCCTCCAGAACGAGAAGCGCGAGCGGCACCTGTGCGAGGATTGCGCCCGCGAAGAGGGCGTGGCCGTGAAGGCCCAGATCAACCTCCAGGACATCCTTTCGGGCATGCTCGAGGCCCACCAGGTGGTTGGCAAGGAGGCGAACCTGACGTGCCCGGACTGCGGGATAACGTACGCCGAGTTCCGCAGCCAGGGCCGGCTGGGGTGCCCTCACGATTACGAGGTTTTCGCCGCGCCGCTGATGGAAGTTCTTGAGAAGGTCCACGGCGCGACGGACCACCTCGGGAAGTTGCCCCGACGGGCCGGGGCCGACCTGACGCAGCAGCGTCAGTTGATGCAGTTGCGGCGGCAACTCCAGGAGGCGGTCGAGAGCGAGAAATACGAAGAGGCCGCCCGCCTGCGGGACCTCATCAAACACAAGGAAGCCTCGGGTGAAACTGGATGAGCTGATCCTGTCGCCGAGCCCGTGGCTTGCGCCGGGCGGGCCGCAAAGCGACATCGTCCTTTCGACGCGCGTGCGCCTTGCGCGCAACGTCGCCGGGCGGCCGTTCGCCACGCGGCTGAGGGCCGAAGAGCGCCAGGACCTGGAGGCCTACCTGAAGAAGGCCGTCATCAAGGCCCTGGGCGCAAGGGACATCACGTGGTTCGAGCTGGCCGAAGTCTCGGAGATCGACCGGCGCTGCCTGGTCGAGCGCCACATCATCAGCCGCGAACTGGCGGCCGCCGAGGGGCAGCGCGGCGTGGCGGTCGACGGGCATCAGCGTCTGGCCATCATGGCCAACGAAGAGGACCACCTGCGAATCCAGGTGATCTTCCCGGGCCTCCAGCTCCAGGAGGCGTGGCTTGAGGCCGACTCGGTCGACAATCACATCGAGGAGCAGATCACTTATGCCTTCTCGCCGAAGCTGGGATACCTGACGGCCTGCCCGACGAACGTCGGCACGGGCATGCGGGCCAGCGTCATGCTGCACCTGCCCAGCCTGGTCCTGACGAAGCAGATCGACAAGGTGTTCCGGGCCGTGGCGCGTATGCGGCTGGCGGTGCGGGGCCTTTACGGCGAAGGGACGCAGGCGACCGGCGACATCTACCAGATTTCCAACCAGGCCTCGCTGGGGCGCAGCGAGACGGACATCCTGAAGACCCTCGGGGCGGTCATTCCGCAGATCGTCGCGTACGAGCAGCAGGCGCGGCAGGTGCTGGCGGACGAGAGCCCCGCCATCCTGGACGACCGCATCTACCGGGCGTGGGGCATCCTGACGCACGCCCGGACGATCTCGAGCGAAGAGACGCTGACCCTGCTTTCGGCCGTGCGGCTGGGCCTCCACCTGGTGCGCCTGAAGGGCGTCGACATCGGCGTCATCAACGAGTTGTTCCTGCTGACCCGGCCGGGCCATATCCAGAAGATCCGCGGCAAGGAACTCTCCGAGTCCGAGCGCGACGTGGCTCGCGCGGGCTACATTCGAAAGCGGCTGGGTTCGAGTTGACCATGCACGACCTGCCCCTCGGGAGCGTCATCGCGTTCGACTTCAAGACCTGGGACATCCGGGACGAGATTGCGCTGTTGCAGGACGTGGGCATCCGGCGCGTCCAGATCTACCGCAACTACAAGCAGGGGATTTCGGCCGAGGAGGTCCTCCGTACGCTCACGGCCGCCGGCCTGATGCCCGACAGCCTGCACGGCTACTTCTCGCTCGAAGGATTCGAGGGCCCCCCCTGCGACCTCTCCTCCAGCGACGCCGCCCTGTGGCAGGCCAGCCTTGACATCATGCAGGGCGAGGCCCGGTACGCCCGCACCCTGGGCTGCCGCGACATCATCATTCACCCCGTGCCGTCGGGCGACACGCAGAACGACGCCTTCCGCGAGGCGACGCTGACCGAGAGCGCCCTCGTGCTGGCCGAGATCGGCCGCGAGCATGATGTGCGGTTCCTGATTGAGAACATGCCGCCGCCGATGTTCGGGCGTGCGGCAGCCCTGCGCCGGGTGGCGGACGCTGCGGCAAGCCCGCACGTCGGCCTCGCGTACGATTCCGGGCACGCGACGCTGGCCGGTGACCCGATAGGCGCCATCCACGCCATGGGGCCGCGCCTCTGGGGCGTACACATCCACGACACCTACGGGACGAAAGACGATCACCTCATCCCCGGCATGGGCGTGGTCCCGTTCGACGATGTCGCCCGCGCGCTTGCGGCCGTCGGCTACAGCGGCACGTTCATCCTGGAAGTCTACCGGACGACAGCGGAAGTGCGTCGCGACCTGACGCCCGAGCGCCTCGCGTTTATCGAGACGCTCCGGCGCAAGGCCTCCGGCATGTAGCCGCCCGCCCCCCGGCCACGCTGCTTTCGAATCTTGAATCTCGAATCTCAGATCCCCCCGCCTTGCCATTCGCCACCCACTTTGAACCTGCCGTTATGCCGTTTGCCCTTGCGCGTTCCCGATTCCACATTCCCCGTTCCCGATTCCCCGTTGCCGGTTCCCGATTCCCCATTGCCTGTTCCCGAATCCCGATTCCCGGTTCCCGGTTCTCGGCCTTTTGGGGGATGTTGTTTTTTCGCAACACTGTTCCCAGTTCCCCGTTCCCCGTTCCCGTTCTTTACCGTTGACGTAAGTCGCGCTTGCCTAAATTGCCAAAGTCAATTATTAGAGCGGCGCGCCGCGTTTTTGCCCCTTTTGGAGGGTCAAAACGGCCCTGGCGCTAGCGCCAGTGGGGTTGGAGGGGCAAAATGTTAAGATGGGTAAGGCCAAAAGTGTACCAAATTTGCTACTTTTGAGCCCTGTTTTGATGGAACTTGATAGCGTTTTACTCTTTTTTCGCCTTTTTTGCGCTCTGGTCATATACATCCCTTGATGGGTTCCAAAAACACTTACAGCGTTACTTTTTTCACAGCGATGCCGCGCGCCCTCGAATGTTGCAAAAAAACAACACTTTCCGGCGGGGGGAACCGGGGGTATGTTGCCAAAAAGCAACACGGATGTTGCCGAAAAGCAACACTGGGTGTTGCCAAAAAGCAACGCTGATGTTGCCGAAAAGCAACGCGGGGTGTTGCCAAAAAGCAACACATTGCCAACGGCGGGGCGATTCGAGCCCCGACCGTGAGGTCGGGGTCACGCCTCCCGACGGTGAAGCTCGGCATGCCGGGAACCGGGAACGGGGAACCGGGAACGGGGAAAACAAACCCCCGGCATGCCGCGGGATGGGGCGGCGGGGCGGCCGGGGAACCGGGGAGTTGGGAACCGGAAAACGGAAACAAGCCCGCGGCATGCCGCGGGATGGGGCGGCAGGCAGGACGGGGTACCGGGAACAGAAGATAAGGTGTGTGTCACCGGAACTCTCGAAAAACGGCAACAAACCCGCGGCATGCCGCGGGATGGAGCGGCGGGCAGGCCGGGGGACAGGGCCACCGGTAACCGGAGATAAGGTGTGTGTCACCCGAACCTCCCGAACCTCACCCGAACCAGTGTCCTACGTGCCGTCAACGGGAGCAATGGACAAGTAGGCTTTTCCCCGTTGCCTATCATACGCAACAATGACGGCCCAGTCTAAGACCCCCTTCCGCTTAGGCGGAAGGCACCTATATGAAAACCCATTGGTAATCCATATGGTCTCCACCACGTGGTCCTCGTACCATCCTGTCTCAAATGGTTCCTTGTCACTGGTTGGGCTCACCGGCCAACCATGCTCCGCGACCCAAGAAAGGAAGTCCGCCTCACTTATGTGAAAACTCATTTCCAGGAACACATCATGTCTAGAAAACGAGTACCAGATATCCCCAGCTGACGGAGGAGTGTATTTCTTGATAAACGAGTGACTAATCTCGGAGGCGTTTCTGGCACGTCCTTCCACTAGCCTGCGGGAATAAATACAGGAATACGCCAAGAAACCCACAGCAGCCACCACGCTCACCGCGGTCCAAATTGCGCGCCGCCGGCTCATCTATGACTTCTCCGATCATGGAGTTCAGGGGACACAATATTATCTCCGCTTGCGTTTGGGACCGGCCACTCGTGCGATTCGCGCCATGCGGCCACACTATTCATGCCCCCTTGCCGCGTCAAGAGTTATGTATTGTGTCCCGGAACTTGTGGCCCTTGCAAAATGAGGCTGACTACTGATTCGGGTCAGAATCTCGCCCCGGCGTCTTTTGCCGCTATGATCCGGATCGAATGGGTAGCATAGGATTGTACCGGAAACTCCCGTCCAAAGGAGACCTTGAAGGATGCCGCCGTGTGAGCTGGAAGGTAATATGAGTACAGTTCCTCTTGCCCGACATCGATCAGATTCCCTGCGTTGTCCTTAAACTCGACTTGGATGTGAATGTCTTTCCAATCCACGGCACTTTCGTTTTTTATGAGTCCGACCACTGCCACAGTTTGGCCGCGATCACCGTCCCCAAACTCCATCTTGGTTTCCGCAATCTCAACCTGGCTCGCGTACTCCTGGAACTTCTGTCCTGGCTCAAACATCTGATGTAATATCAAGCCCATCGGAACGAATACTGCTATGACTACCAGCGCCGCAAACACTGCTGAACCTGCTGGATGAAACCAGATCATGAAGAGTGTGCCCTGCCACTGATGGCAGTAGGGGCACTTCTTGGCTCCTGCCGCGATTTCCTTGCAGCACGCCTTGCATGGCTTCGTGGGTTGCTCGGTCATATGCCACACCTCCAAACAAGGCCCTAGCCGAGACACCGCCGCCTGACACCTCAGCGGGCTAACGCTCCGCCTCAATTCCCTTCCACGGGCGGGAGCGACCCATGACGACAGACTATCGAACGCTCCTGTGCCAGTCAACTGCAGGGACGGTCAGACCGCATCATTGGCATCCGTGAGCTCCGGGGACACAACACTTATCTCCGCTTGCGCTTGCGGCCGGCCATTCGTGCGATTTGCGCCATGCTTCCACACTATTCATGCCCCCTTGCCGCGTCAAAAGTTCCGTATTGTGTCACCAGAACTCCGGTCGCCGTGGCGACCTCTGAACCGCCGTAAGTTGACGACGGCCGCTACTTGCCCTGCCCCGGCACCAAGACCACCTCGCCGCGGTCCGGCACGATTTGCAGCAGGGCGAACTTCGCCCCCTCGTGCTCGACGATCTTGCAGCCCGTCTCTTTCGCCCCCTGCATGGCCTTGGCCGATTTCCAGGCCGGGTCGAGCCGCACCTTCACCGTCAGCGGGAAGTCGAACAGCGTGTCGTCCATGTCGTCGGTCAGATTGAGTACGATCTTGTCGGCCGCGACGCTCTTTACTTCCAGATTGGCCGTGTCGCGTTCCTGGCCGTACTGGGCAACCTCTCGGAACAGCCCCAGCCACAGTTCGCTGCTCTTGACTTTCCCCTGGATGTAGGCGAACCGTTTCTCGCAGTTCGCCGTCACCGCCGCATCATCGGTCTTGATCCAGTGGAAGAATCCCACCCACCAGCCGCGCCAGCACTTGTTCTTCGGCGACTTGTCGAACGCCGTCACCAGGTTTTGGTCAGGAAACTTCGCCCCATCGACCGTGAACGCGCTCCCGGCGCGTACCTGCATATAGTCGATAGCGTTCGCCTGATTGATAAACGGGACCCCGCCGCGCGCCGCGATGTAGTACCTGGCCGCAATGGCCGGATCGTTTGCCTCCTGGCCCTGACCGCCCGGATAGGCCAGAGTCAGGCACCGGGCTCCCGGCACGTTCTCGTTGATGGCTTTCTGCGAGTTGCAGTATTCGTCGTCCATGTTGCCGGTCCACGTCGGCGACTTGGTGCTCAGATGGTTGACCGTGTGCGACTGCACGTCGCAGCCTGCGGCCAAGACTTTCTGCCAAGCCTCCCAGGTGCCGCTGTTGCCCCTTTTGCCGATCTCGCCCGTGACGAGCCACCACGTCGGCCGCAGACCATACTTTTTGCTCATGTCCATCCACCACGGCAGGTTATAGGCGCAGTTGTCGTCGATGCCCATCGACGCGGCGGCAATGGCGTCGTCCTTCCAAAGACAGAGGCTGGCTTCGCCTGTCTTGGCCGGCCAGTCAATGTCACGCAACTCGAAACGCGGTTTGGCGGGTGTGCCGAACAGGTTGCGCATCTGGTGTGGATTGGTGACCACCGGCGGCGCCGCCCGGGGCGGCACGACGACTTTGGCCGCCGGGGCTGTGGCACTACCCGCCGGGGTCGTGGCACTGGCCGCCGAAGCGGCCTTAACACCGCTTGCCGGCTGATCCGCGGCCGTTGCCATCGCTCCCGAAAACCCAATTACCAGGGCTGCCGCCAGCCCTCGCCACATGCCCATCGGATTCATACGCTTTCTCCCGTTCCTGGCCGCCGGCCATAGAATTAATGCCCCGGAGATTCCGGTATTGCCGCGGGCCGGAAAAACAAAGCGAGCACGAGCGCGGCCAGGGTGGCCGCGGCCAGGGGCACGAGAAACAGGCTGTGGAAGTTCGTGACGCCATCCTGCGTGAACACCGTCTGCATCAGGTAAGGGCAGACCGAGTTGGCCGCCAACGCGCCGAAGCCCAGGATCATCATATTGAACAGTCCCTGGGCGCTGGCCCGCACGTCCTTCGGGAAATAGCTGTCGACGAAGATATACACCGCGCCGAAGAAAAAGGCGTAACAGATCCCATGCAGCAATTGGACGGCGATGATCGCGGCCGGATTCGGGAAGAAGGCATATACGCTGAAGCGTGCTGCGTGGCCCAGGATGCCGATGACCATCGTCAAGCGCCAGCCGAGCCGCTTGAGCGTGGCGCCGAGTATGAACATCGTGAGCATTTCGGACAGTTGCCCCAGGCCCATCACCGGCATGATCCAATTGCCGGGAATGCCCACTCCGCCCGCCGCCCTATCGGTCCCCAGAAAGGTGCCGGTCCAATTGAAATAACTGTAGAGTACAAACGCATCCACAAAAGCGACCAGCCAAAGGACCAGGATGAACGGGTGTTTGAGCAGCCTGACGGCCTCCAGCCAGGCAAACCTTTCCGCGCCCCGGCCGATCTTCCGCGGGGGCGTATGCGGCAGGGTCAGGCTATACGCCGCAAGCACCAGCGAAGCGGCGCCGGCCGCGATAAATGTCCAGCGCGTTCCTTGCGCCAACGCGGAGCCCGTCAGCCCTGAACCAAGCACGGCGCCCAGCCAGTCCACCAGGCCCCGGGGACAGGCAGCGTGCACTTTGTCCCAGTCCACCAGAATAAAAGTGAAGAGCCAACCGGCGAGGATCCATCCCGGCGAGCCGCCCATGCGCACCCAACCGAATTCCTTCTCGGGGTCTTTCAGGTGGGCGAAGGCAACCGAGTTGACGATGGAGATAGTGGGGACGTAAAGCAGGCAATGCAGCAGCATCAGACCGAAGAACAGCCAGAAGGATTGGGTAAAGGCCAAAAGGAAGATCGCCACGCCGCCGGCCAGGTGGCTGAAGGCCAGGAATTTCTCGGCCGCAAAATGCCGGTCCGCATATTGGTTGCTGAAGAACATGCCGACAATGGCCGCCAGGGGAAACGTGCTGAGAATCCAGGCTTGCTCCGCCGGAGTGAACTTCAGGCTGGGCAGATAACTGTAAATAAGCGGCAGCCAGGCGCCCCAAATAAAGAATTGCAGCCCCATCATGATGAACAATCTGATACGAATTGAATTGATCATAATTTAATAAAATTACCCGCAGTTGTTCCTGGCGCCGAGGAACGCAGGCCCGCCGTCCCACTACCGGACCGCGAACAGGCGGCCGACCACTCGTGCGATTCGCGCCATACGTTCACACTATTCATGCCCCCTTGCCGCGTCAAGAGTTATGTATTGTGCCACGGAACTCCGAACTCCGGTTTTTCGCGCGGTGGGTCAGGAGACCCACCGCGCTAAGCCTTGCGTTGCTTCGCAGCCCTACCCGTCGCGGCCCTTGCCCGAATCGCTGATGGAGACGAGCGATTCCGGGTACGGGTCCAGGAAGGTCTGCTCCAGCAGGTAGGTCGCCTGGAATCGGATGCCCCAGGCCCTGAGGAGCGTCGTGGCCGCGCTGAGGGGCGCCTTGCCGCCGCGGTACTTCTGGAGCGTGCCCAAGAACAGCGCCTTCTCGGCGGCCGATAGATGATCGGAGACATAGCCGAGGGCGTGCATCAGGACGTTGATGATGCCCGCGGCTCGCGGCGGGCGAGACAAGGCCCGCCCGAGGTGCAACTGGTATTCCGCCAGCACCTCGGCCGGCGGGCGGTCGGCGGCGTTGGCCACGATGCGGCCCATGAGCCGCAGCTCAGACTGGTGGCAGGCCATCAGCAGCCACTTGTTGGCCGCATGGAACTCAACGAGGCCGCTCATCCGGCCGGCGGCCCGCACCCGGCGCAGCGCGGCCAGCGTAAACAGCCGCGCGAGGAAGTGCTCGCGCAGAGAGAAGTTGCTCAGCCGCCCTTCGTCCTCCACAGGCAGGTCCGGGAACCGCTCGAGCGCCGCGCCGCCGAAGAAGCCGGGGCCGAGTTTTTGGGGCGTCTTGTGCTCCGGCCCGGCGAACACCTTCACGTCCTTTATGCCGCACGACGGCGAGCGGCTCTTCAGAATGAATCCATCGACCTCACCCGCGCCAGCCAGAAACGACGCGGCAAACTGCTGCATCGCCTGCGTGACGTCCCGCCCTGTGGCGGGCTGGACCAGGCGCAACTGCTTGTCGGCCAGTACGATGCGTATCGGCTCGCGCGGGCAGCCAAGGCCGACCTCCATCTCCGGGCAGACGGGGACGAAGTCCACGTGGTCCTTGAGGCGGCGGACCAGGTCGTCGGAGATCATCGCGCCGTTGTAGCGGCACGGCGCAAACTCCAGGCACTTGCTGACGACGACGCGCGGCTTGGCGAAAGTTCGCATCGGCCGGCCCCTCGCGCGCGGCGGGTCGGGAGACCCGCCGCGCAAAGTAGCGTTGTAGTAGCAGTTCATGTAGGGTGGTCGCCGCGGCGACCACCATTTTCACGCGACAAAACGGCATTGGTGGGTGCAGAGCACCCACCCTACATATCCCGCGCGACGAACAACACGCGCCCATCAAGATGGGCGGCTAACCAAACGGCACGTACGTCGGCTATGCCATGGGTTTGCCAACGCACGCGGCGTAGATGACAGATTCCTGCTGCCCGTCGACGCCCACCAGCGCGTTCATCTCATCGTCGAGAAAGGCGCCGATCATGCACGCCCCCAGGCCCAGCGCCACGGCCGCAAGGTGCAGGTTCTCGGCCAGGTGCCCGGCGTCCATGTATGCGTACCGCAGCGCGCGGTCGCCGTACTTCTGGGCAGCGCGGCCCCAGACCGCCGACCAGATGAACGAGGCCGGGGCCTGGGCAACCATCTCCTGGTCCAAGCACGCGCGGCAGGCCGCCGCGGCCACATCCTGACGCGGAGCCACAAGCGCCAGCCGTTCGTCGGGCAACTCCCAATGATAGAGGCCGGGCGCGAGGCCGTCCACCCGCGATGCGCAAACATAGGTCTCGACCGGGTAGAGCGCCCCGGCCGACGGCGCCGCCCGAAGCGCCCACGTCCCCTGCTCCGTTATCCCCTGGGCCGCCCATAGCAGCAGGAAGAGCGTCTCCTGCGAGAGCAAATCGGCGGCGAACTCGCGGCGGCTTCGCCGGGACCGCAGGACCGCCCACAGGTCAGCCGGCGGCAGGCGGGCCGGCCGCGCGAGCGACACCGTCGCGGCGCCCGCCTCGGCGTAGGACTTGTAAGGCGCCGCGGCCAGGCGCCAGTGCGGGTCTCGCGGCGGGGTGCGCCGGCGGCTGTAGGCTGTCGCGTTCTGGTAATCGTGGAGCAGGGTCATGGCCCGGCCTCCCATCCCCCCAGGCGCACAATTCAAAATGCGCTACCCAAAGCCTGCCGTGCAATCATGCAAAACACGCGCCTCGCGAGCGAGGCGGCTAAATGTGACAACATCTTACGGCGCGCCTTTCGCCCAGCGTATCACGCCGAAGTCGATGCGGTTGAGCACGTTGGAATACACGCCCTCCAGGCCGGGGCGGACCAGCATCACCTGGGTATAGAAATAGATGGGTATGATGGGCACTTCGTCGAGAAGGATCGCCTCCGCGCGGCGGAAGTCCTCCATCCGCGCCGCCGCGTCGTTCTGGTTGGCGGCTGCATCGACCAGGGCGTCGTACTCCTTGTTCGACCAGCCGGTGTTGTTGTTGCCGCGGCCGGTCACAAACAGGTCGAGGAACGTGTTGGGGTCCACGTAATCGCCGTACCATCCGCCGCGCGCCAACTCGTAGTCCAGGCGGTTGATCCTGTCCAGGAAGACTTTCCACTCGACCTGCTCGATGCGGACGTTGATGCCGAGCCGCTCGCGCCATTGCTGCTGGAGCATCTCGGCAATGGGGACGTGGCCCATGCCCTTGTTGACGAGAATCGCGGGCTCGCCGAGGCCCGCGCCGCCGGGGAATCCGGCCTCGGCCAGCAGGCGGCGGGCCTCCTGGACGTCCTCGCGGAGGCCGGGCGGGGAGCTATAGGCCGTAAGGCCGGGTGGGACCAGCGTAAAGGCGGGCTTCTGGCCCCCGCGGGCCGCCCGCTCGATGATCGCCTGGCGGTCGATCGCCAGCACGAGCGCCCGCCGCACGCGCGCGTCGGAGAACGGCGGCCGGGAGCAGTTGATCCGATAGAAGTATGTTGCAAAGATGGTGTCATACGTGACGTCTTCGCGGCGGCCGGACTCGCGGGCCGCCAGCAGCGGCGCGACCGCCAGCGGAGGCACGATCGTCGTCAGGTCCAGCGCCCGCGTCTCGTAAGCATCCAGGGCCGTCACCACGTCGTTGAAAACCCACACTTCCACGCGCCCGAGCGCGACCGACGCGGCGTCCCAGTAGTACGGGTTCTTCTCCCAGATCATGCGGCTCTGGAACCGCCACTCGGCCAGGCGAAAGGCGCCGTTGGAGACGATATTGCCCGGCAGCGTCCATCGGTCGCCGTGCTTCTCGATCGCGTCGCGCCTGAGGGGCAGGTACGTCGCAAAGGCCGCAAGGTCCAGAAAGTACGCGCACGGGCGCTCTAGTTCGACGATGAGCCGGTACAAGCCGTCCGTGCGGATGCCGACCGTCGCCCAGTCGGCCCGGCCGCCCGGCTTCGACGCCGCATCGTAGTACGCCTTAGCGCCGCGGATCGGATAAAGCATGTAGACGTATTCCGCGGCCGTCCTGGGGTCCAGCGTGCGCCGCCAGGAGTAGACGAAGTCTTCGGCGGTCACGGGCCGGCCGTCGCTCCAGCGCGCGTCCTGGCGAAGCTCGAACGTATAGGTGAGGCCGTCGGGCGTGACCTGCCAGGATCGCGCGACGCCGGGGCGGACCTTCAGCGTCCGGGCATCGACGACCGTGAGGCCCTCGAACAGCGCGGCCGCAACGCGACCGTCCTGGAGGGCGTTCATCCTGCTGGGATCGAGGGTGGCGACTTCGGTGCCGGCGGTCCAGACGAGGTCGGCCTGCGGGCCTTGGGTCCGAAAGGCCAGCATCGCCGTGCAGAATGTGACGGCGACCGCCACCGCAAGGGGTATCAGGAACCTGCGCATCGGTGGCCGTGCCACTCCGACAGGAGACGACAAGTGATCTGGTAGTCCGTCACGATTGAATCTGTGGGTGCCACGGTCGCTTGGCGACCGTGGTCGTCGGCAGGGACGCACGGCTGCAAACTGCGCAGCCGTGGCACCCAATAATCAAAGTTGACGGACTACTGGCCATCCCCGCAAATGCACGCGTCTGCGATACTACCCCACCCAACAATGGCGGATGCGGCGCGGCTACTTGGCGGCGCCGGTCAGGGCGCCCTTGAGTTCCTTCACGGCGTCTTCGACAACCGCCGGCAACGCCGGCCGCTTGGGTATCTTCTTGTCGCGATAAAGCTTCTCGACCCAGTCCATGAGGGCCAGCTTCTCGTTGATGGGATCGGCGGCCGCCGGGTAGCCGATGTCCTCGCCCGTGATTTCCTTGAGCGACGCGTTCAGGTTGAACATGAGTGAGGGGTCGGCGGTGGGCGGCAGTATCCAGACGCAGAGCCACGCGAAAGCCGTCAGGACGCGCACCTTGCCTTCCGGCCGGACCTCCTTGGCATAGGCTTTCTTGAGGGAAGCGACCGCCCCGACGTAAGCCTGCGCGGCGATCGGGTCGGAGGCGGGCGCCCACTGGACGAACTTGATCACGCAATCGACCAGCGCATCGTGGGCCGGCTCGTTGTCGAACTTGCCCAGCATCTCCAGCAGCAGGTATGCCTCGGCGTCCGTGAGGTCCGTGTCGAACGCCTTTGCGGCGGCCGCGCTCATCTCCTGCTCCAGGCGGGGATTGCCTTTCTCCGCGATGGAGTCGGCCGCAAGATCCAGCCCGCGGGCCGCCCAGTACCGCGAGGCCGGATAGGGGTCCTTCTCCAGGGCGGCCTCAAGCAGCGGGACGCCTTCGGGGGCCCTCGATTCGGCCACGATCATCATCAGGTTCACGCGGGCCTCCTGGCTGACGGCCCGCTTCTCGGCATCCTTGACGGCGCTGACAAGTTCTTCGACCAGGACCTGGCGGAACGCGGGCGACTGGCTGCCGGCGGCGCGGGCTTCGCTGAGGATCCCGTCGCGGGCGTTGATCATACCCTTGCGGTCCGCGTCCGTGTTGGTGACTATCGTGTTGACGGCCTGGACGAGCCACTGGTGAAGTTGCGTGCGGTCCGAGTCGGCCAGAGCCGTCTTGGAGCGCAGGCCTTCAAGCCCCTGCGCCATCGCCTGCCCGCCGACCGCCAGGAGCATCAGCACCGCGACCAGCGCCACTCGTTTCATGAAAGGCTCCTTAAACGTGAAACAACAGCGTGCGGCGCGACCGCCCTCGCCGTCCGCCCGAATCTCCACTCTTACCCTAATGCGCTGCGGCGAAACTGTCAAGGATTTTGGCCGCGCCGCCGTGAAGCCTCAGTTACGTGCGCCCGCTCCAGATTGCGGGGTGTGGCACGGCTGGCTTGTCCAGCCGTGGGT
>Ga0209777_10005417_pt1 | contig 14709 bp, 9 predicted proteins | sample FrelakmetHBP12HB_FD_187147 | JGI IMG/M metagenome (GOLD analysis project Ga0209777, IMG submission 187147) | Freshwater lake sediment microbial communities from the University of Notre Dame, USA, for methane emissions studies -HBP12 HB (SPAdes)... | ecosystem: Environmental > Aquatic >... | reverse complement strand
CTCCGGGATCAGGTCCGAGGGCTTGGAGACGTGAAAGGCGCCGGCCGCGATGAAGAGGACGTGGTCGGTGCGCACCAGTCCGTAGCGCGTCTGGACCGTGGAGCCCTCGACGATCGGCAGGAGGTCGCGCTGCACGCCCTCGCGGCTCACGTCGGGTCCCACCGTGCCGCGCTCGCCCGCGATCTTGTCCAGCTCGTCGATGAAGATGATCCCGTGGTTCTCGACGCGGTCCAGCGCCTCGTTCACCACGTCGTCCATGTCCACCAGCTTGCGCAGCTCCTCGTCCACCAGGATCCGGCGCGCATCCTGGACGTGCACGAGGCGCCGCTTCTTGCGCTTGGGGAGCATCTCCTTGAGCCAGTCCATCACGTTGATGTCGGGCCCCTCCACCCCCGGCTGCTGGAAGAGGTCCATCGCGGGGAAGGACTCCTGCGTCACCTCGACCTCGACGTCGCGCTCCTCGAGCTTCCCGTCCTTGAGGAGCGCGCGGAGCTTCTCGCGCGTCCGCTGGCGGCGCTCCTCGAGCTTCGCGTCCTCGGCGTCCGCGCGCTCCGTGACGTCCCCCTTGGGCGAGACGACGAACAGGGTGCGCTGCGGGCCGGCGGCGGAATCGCCCGCCTGCGGCCCCGGCTTCGCGGGCGGCGGCGCTTCCTTGGACACCGGCGGCAACAGCAGGTCCAGCAGCCGCTCCTCGGCCCGCGCTTCGGCCTGGGGGTAGATGTCGTCTTCCCGTTCGCCCCGTACCATCTGGATCGCGGAGTCCACCAGGTCGCGCACCATCGACTCGACGTCGCGGCCGACGTAGCCGACCTCGGTGAACTTCGACGCCTCGACCTTGAGGAACGGCGCACCGGCCAGCCGGGCGAGCCGGCGGGCGATCTCCGTCTTCCCGACGCCCGTGGGCCCGATCATGATGATGTTGTTGGGGAGGATCTCCTCGCGAATCTCGTCCGGCGCCTGCGCGCGCCGCCACCGGTTGCGGATCGCGATGGCGACCGACTTCTTCGCGGCGGCCTGCCCGACGATGTAGCGGTCCAGCTCCGCCACGATCTGGCGCGGCGGCAGCTCCTCCAGCCACGGCAGCTGCTCCTCGGCTGGCGGCTGCTGCGTTCCCTCGGCTCCCGGCTTGATCTCAGGCTCGACCATCATCCCTCGGTGGCGCCTCGGCGCCCTACGGCTTCACGTCGACGGGAGCGCAGGGGACGTCGCTCCGCACGGAGAAGAGATACTCGCCCCCCGGCGTGTTCCAGATCTCGCGCAGGACTCCCGGGCATTGCCGGATGAGGCTCCCGGCGGCATACCGCCCCTCGGCCCCGCGCCTCTCGATCATAAGGTAATCGGGATGGTACGCGCGAACGATCGCCCAGAGGTCGTCGCCCAGCCCCCAGGCGGTCGACCAGTAGCCCATCCGGTACCAGCGGTAGCTGCGCTCGCGCCAGTTGACGACGGTCGGGTTGCCGAGGCGCAGGTAGACCAGCGGCGGATTGCTCGTGGCCACGAGCGCGCCGGGCGGGATCCGCGGCCTGAGCGAGTCCAGCAGCGCGTCCGACGAGCGGCTCCGCTGCCGGTGGCGCTCGACGCCGCGGCCCTGCGCGAAGGCGACCGCCGCCGCCAGCGCGAATGCCGCGGCCACTCCCCAGCGCACCCGGGGCCACGGGAGTGCGGCGAGCGCCGCCAGCAGAAGCAGCGGCCAGGTGCTCCCCACGAACCGTTCCTCCTGCGGGAACGGCCAGAGCAGGACCGTGAGCACATAGAGCGCGAGCCCGATCCAGAAGACCGGGCGCGTGCGGCCGGTTCGGGCGACCAGGGCGACGACCGCCGCTCCCAGGAGCAGCTCCACCATCCTCGGCGCCCAGTGCCAGCCGAGCAGCGCCTGGCCCAGCGCCTGCACGATCATCGGCGCGTTCACCCATGGCACCGTGATCAGCATCGTGACCGGGTCGGCCGCGAGGCCCTGCCCGTAGAAGGCGGCGTACGAGCCGTAGCCGGCGCCCCCCAGGACCGCGGGCACGGCGTGCGCGTTCAGCGTGACGTGCACCACCCAGGGAAGGAGGAGCAGGCCGCCGACCAAGGCCGGCGCCAGGGCACGCCGCCACCCCTGCTTCCACCAGGCCGCGACGACCAGCGCGACCAGGAACGGCGCCGCGACGCTCCGCACGTACACGGCCGCCGCCAGCGCCACCGCCGCGCCCTTCGGCCGGCCGCGCTCGACCAGGACGAGCCCCAGCGCGAGGAGCACGAGACAGAGCGGCTCCGACATCGGGATCGTCCACCAGGTCAGCTCCGCCGGCGCGGCGACGCTGGCCACGGCCACCACGGCGCTCAGCGCCGCCGGGAGGCCGAACACCTGCATGCCCGCCACGGCGACCACCGCGGCGAGCGGGCCCACCAGCGCGAGGTTCACCCAGCGCAGGCGCTCGAGGTTCTCCTCCCCGCTCGCGCCGCGCTTCCAGGCGAGCGCAAGGACGGCGGGCCATCCGGGGGCAAACTTCAGCTCGGGCGGATGCCCCGGGAAGTTGAGGTTGTGGTAGCTGTGCTGCTCGGCGATCGCCTTGGCGAGCACGGCGTACTGCGCATCGTCCTGGAAGGTCCCGACGGTGAAGTCGCGGGGGGCCAGCGCGGCGACGGCCCAGCCGCCGAGGAGGGCGGCGAGCGCCGCGCCCGCCGCCCTCCTCGCCCCGCTACTCCAGCTCGACAATCGTGAGATTCCGGTTGGTGTAGATGCAGATGTCCGCCGCAATCTCGAGGCTCCGCTCGACGATCTCGCGGGACGGGAGCGCGGCGTGCGCCAGGAGCGCCCGCGCCGCCGCGAGGGCGTAGCTCCCGCCGGAGCCGACCGCGAGGATCCCGTCGTCCGGCTCGATCACGTCGCCGTTGCCGGTCACGAGCAGCCCGCGCTCCTTGTCGGCCACGGCCAGCTGCGCCTCGAGCCGCCGCAGCACCCGGTCGCTGCGCCAGTCCTTCGCCAGCTCGACCGCGGCGCGCGCCAGGTTGCCCGGGTAGCGCTCCATCTTCTCCTCGAACTTCTCGAACAGCGTCAGCGCGTCCGCTACGCCGCCCGCGAAGCCGGCGACCGCCTTCCCGCCCTTCAGGAGCCGCACCTTCTGCGCGTGCGACTTCATGACGGTCTCGCCGACCGTGACCTGGCCGTCGCCGCCCATGGCCACGCGGCCGTCCTTCCGGACGCAGAGGATCGTGGTTGCGTGAATCGTTTCCATCTACGCCCTCGGGTGTGCCTGGTGATAGACCTGCTTCAGCCGCTCGACGCTGGTGTGCGTGTAGATCTGCGTCGTGGACAGCGACGCGTGCCCCAGCAGCTCCTGTACCGCCCGGAGGTCCGCCCCCGCGTCGAGCAGGTGGGTGGCGAACGAATGGCGCAGCGAGTGCGTCGTCACCTTCCGCCCCTCGCTCACTGCGTCGAGCAGGCGGCGCACGGCGAACTGCACCGCACGCGGCGTGAGACGGCGGCCGCGCTCGCTGAGGAAGACAGCGCGCCGCTCGGGGTCCTTGCTTCCCGACAGCACCTCGTCCCGCCGCAGGTAGTAGTTCCTGAGCGACGTGACCGCCAGTCGTCCCACCGGGAGGATCCGCTCCTTTCGCCCCTTGCCCCGCACCCGCACCTGGTCGGACACGAGGTCGAGGTCGTCGAGGTCGAGCCCCACCAGCTCCGAGAGGCGCATCCCCGTCGAGTAGAACAGCTCCAGGATGGCGCGGTCGCGCACGGAGCGGAAGGTGTTGGCGCCGGCGCGTTCCTCGGCGAGCGCGAACAGGCGGTCCATCGCTCCACGGTCGAGGTAGCCCGGGAGTCTCTTCTCGAGCTTCGGCGTGCTGGCCGCACGGGCCGGATTGACCTCGACGCCGTGGTGCAGGTTCAGGAACCGGTAGAAGGCGCGCACCGCCGAGAGAGCGCGCGCGATCGACCGCTTCGACCACCCGCGGCGCGAGCCCTCCGCGAGGAAGCCGCGCATCGCCAGCCGGTCCACGCCGGCCCAGGTCCATCCCGGCCCGCCGTAGAACCCGTCGAGGAACGTCTCGAACGCGGCCACGTCCCGTCCGTAGGCCTTCACGGTGTTGGGCGAGTCGTTCCGCTCGACGGCGAGCCAGCGCAGGAAGTCCTTGGCCTCCACCCTCACGCCGACGTCTCCCGGGCAAAGCCGCGCATCGCCTCGAGTGCGCGCTCCGCCAGCAGTGCCTTCTTCCGCGCCTTGTCGCGCGTCGGCTGCTCCAGCGGCGGCAGCAGGCCGAAATTGGCGTTCATCGGCTGGAACCCCTTCGGATCCGCATCCCGAAGATACGCCATCAGCGCCCCGAGCATGGTGGTCGGGGGCGGCAGCGCGGGCGCGCGGCCCCCGAGCAGCCTCGCGAGGTTGATCCCGGCGAGGAGGCCCGTGCCGAGCGACTCGGCGTAGCCCTCGACGCCGGTCAGTTGCCCTGCGACCAGTGTCGTCGGCGCGTCCCTCAGCGAGAGCGCGGGCGTCAGGTGGGCGGGGCTGTTGAGGTAGCTATTGCGATGGATGGAACCGAAGCGCAGGAACTCCGCCGCCTCGAGCCCCGGGATCGTCCGGAAGACCCGCTGCTGCTCGCCGGTCCTGAGCCGCGTCTGGAAGCCGACGAGGTTCCACATCTGCCCCGCCTTGTCCTCCCGCCTCAGCTGCACCACGGCGTGCGGTGCGCGGCCGGTGGCCGGATCCGTGAGCCCGACCGGCTTCATCGGGCCGAACCGGAGCGTCTCGCGACCGCGCGCGGCCATCTCCTCGACCGGGAGGCACCCCGAGAAGTACGGCACGGCCTCGAAGGCGTGGCCCGGGTACCGGTCCGCCGCGATGAGCGTCGTGACGAACGCCTCGTACTCGGATTCGGTGAGCGGAGCGTTGAGGTAGTCGTCGCCGCCGCCCTTGCCGTAGCGCGACGCGGCGAAGAGCCGCGGCCGGTCGAGGGAATCGGTCGCGACGATCGGGGCGATGGCATCGTAGAAGGCCAGCGCGTCGCCGCCGAGCCGCGCGGCCAGCGCCGCGGCGAGCTTGTCGGAGGTGAGCGGCCCCGTGGCGACGATGCCGGGTTCGGGCAGCGCGGTCGCCTCCTCCCGCACCACCGCGATCCTGGAGTGCGTGCTCACCACCTCGGTGGCGCGCCGCGCGAACACGGTGCGGTCCACCGCCAGGGCGGCGCCGCCCGGCACGCGCGCGTCGTCCGCGCAGGTCAGCAGCACGCTCCCCAGCAGGCGCAGCTCGGCCTTGAGCAGCCCGTGGGCGTTGAGGGTGTCGGTGCTCTTGAAGGAGTTGCTGCAGACCAGCTCGGCCAGGAGATCCGTCTGGTGCGCCGGCGTCCGGCCGGCCGGGCGCATCTCGATCAGCGTGACTTCGATCCCGCGCGACGCGAGCGCCCAAGCCGCCTCGCATCCGGCCAGGCCCCCGCCGACGACAGTCGCCCTCAGGAGGCGCTAGTCGGCGCGGCCGCTGCCGCCTCTGCGGGCGTGGGGACCTCCTCCGCCGCGAACTCGGTCCCGCACTTCAGGCACTTGCGGAAGGCTCCCCGCGCCTTGGATTGCTTGCTCTCCGCGCCGACGTATCCGCACGCCGGGCAGATCGCCGGCACCGGCCGGTTCCAGACGACGAAGTCGCACTCGGGATACCGCGAGCAGCCGTAGAAGGTGCGCCCCCGCTTGCTCCGGCGCTCGGCCAGGTCGCCGGTGCCGCACTTCGGGCACTTCACGCCGAGCGGCATCGGCTTCGTGAACTTGCACTTCGGGTAGCGGGTGCAGGCGACGAACTCGCCGAACCGGCCGGTCTTGATCACCAGCGGCGCGCCGCACTCCGGGCACTTCTCGTCGGTGGGGCGGTCGGGCGCGCGCGGCTTGCGGAGCGACTTGGTGTACTTGCACTCCGGGTCGTTCTGCTTGGTGCACGCGATGTACGGCCCGAACCGGCCCGCCTTCGCCACGAGGGGGCTGCCGCAGCGCGGGCACTTCTGCTCCGCGAGTCCCTCGAGGTCGTGCGCCTCGGAGATCATGTCCTCGGGCCGCGCCTTCGCCAGCGCCTTGGCGAACGGCTTCCAGAAGTCCTGCAGCACCTGGAGGCGGCTCAGTTCCCCTTCCTCGATGCGGTCGAGCTCCGTCTCCATCTCGCTGGTGAACTCGACGTTGAAGATGTCGGGGAACCGCGGGATCAGGAGCTTCGTGACGGTCGTGCCCACCTCCGACGGGTGGAAGCGCTTTTCGACGAGGCTCACGTAGTGGCGCGCCACCAGCGTGCTGGTGATCGCCGAATACGTCGAGGGCCGGCCGATGCCGAGCCGCTCCAGCTCCTTGACCAGCGACGCCTCGCTGAAGCGCGGCGGCGGCTCGGTGAAGTGCTGCTCCGGCACCACCGCCTTGACCGTCACCCGGTCGCCCACCGCGAGCGGCGGGAGCGGCGGGAGGTCGTCGAGGGTCCGTCCCTCGCCCGGCTCGCGGGCCTCGTGGTAGAGCCGGTGGTAGCCGTCGAACACGATCACCGAGCCGGTGGCGCGGAACAGGTACCGCCCGAGATCGAAGTCCACGCTCGTGGTGTCGTACACGATCGCCGACATCTGCGACGCCACGAACCGCTGCCAGATCAGCTGGTAGAGCTTGAACTGGTCGGGGGTCAGGTCCTGCTTGAGCAGGTTCGGCGTGCGCTCGACCTCGGTCGGGCGGATCGCCTCGTGCGCGTCCTGCGCCTGCGGGTTCTTCGAGCCGCCGTAGAGCACCGGCTTGTCCGGCAGATACGGCTTGCCGTACTGGCCCTCCACCCAGGCGCGGGCCGCGTCCACCGCGCTTGGGGCCACGCGCGTCGAGTCGGTACGCATGTACGTGATGAGCCCGACCGAGCCCTCGTCCCGGACCTCCACGCCCTCGTAGAGGTCCTGGGCCACCTTCATCGTCCGCTTGGACGAGAAGCCGAGCCGCTTCGCGGCCTCCTGCTGCAGTGTGCTGGTGGTGAACGGCGCGGGCGCGTGCTTGCGCCGCTCCTTGCGCCTGACGTCGGTGACGACGAACGCGGCATCGCGCGTCGCCGCGACCACCTCGCCGGCCTCGGCCCCGGTGTGGATCTCCGGCTTCCTGCCGTCGAGCTTGTGCAGCTCCGCGTCGAACGCCTGGCCCGCCTTCTCGCACTGCGCGGTGACGGACCAGTATTCCTGCGCCGCGAACTTCGCGATCTCCTCCTCGCGCTCGACGATCAGCCGCAGGGCCACCGTCTGCACGCGGCCCGCCGAGAGCCCCGTCTTCATGGATTTCCAGAGCAGCGGGCTCACCTTGAAGCCGACCAGGCGGTCGAGGATGCGCCGCGCCAGCTGCGCTTCGACCTTCTTCTCGTCGATGTCGGTGGTGTGGGAGATGGCGTTCCGGATCGCGTCCTTCGTGATCTCGTGGAAGAGCACGCGGCGCACGTGCTCCGCGCCGAGCTGCTGCCGGACGTGCCAGGCGATCGCCTCGCCCTCGCGGTCCGGGTCGGTGGCGATCAGGACCAGCGAGGCCTCCTTCGACGCCTTCTTCAGCTCCTGGATCGCCTTCGCCTTGCCCTTGACCGTGACGAACTTCGGCTTGAAGTCCTTTTCCACGTCGACGCCAAGCTCACGCTCGGGCAGATCCCGGATGTGCCCCACGGTCGCCTTCACCGTGAAGCCCTTGCCGAGATACTTCCCGATCGTCTTCGCCTTCGCAGGCGATTCGACGACCACGAGCGTGTCTTTGTCCGCCATCGTCCTCACGTTCCTTCGTTCACGTCACCGCTGCGTCATCGCGCCGTCAGCGGCTCTACCGTTGCAGCGCGTCCCGGGTTCCCCGGCGGGGCGGGGAGTCTACCAGCCGGCCCGATCCCGGGCAAGCGAGACCACTGCTCTCGCCACGGCGTCCGCGCTCACGCCGGTCGTGCCGACCCTGCACTCGGACTCGTCGTAGAAAGTCCCGCGGGCGGCGAGGAGTAACGCCATTTTCTGCTCGGGGTCACCTCCCTCGAGGAGTGGCCGGCCCGCCGCGCCGCCGAGCCTGCGCACCGCTTCCTTCGGGTCGGTCTCGAGGTAGACGACCAGGCCCGACGAGGTGGCCAGCTCGCGCATCCGGTCGCCGGCGAAGAACCCGCCGCCGGGCGCCACCACTGCAGGCGGAGAACGGAGAACCGCTCCACCCACCTCCGCTTCGAGCGAGCGGAACGCCGCCTCGCCCTCCTCCGCGAAGATGCGCGGCACGCTCTTGCCGGCGCGCCGCTCGATCACTTCGTCGAGATCGACGAACCCGGCGCCGAGCTCCGCCGCGACCAGCCGCCCCACCGTCGTCTTCCCCGAGCCGGGCAGCCCGATCAGGATCACGTGCCGTCTGATCAACCGGTTCGGGTTCCCAGCGCGTCCCGGCGCTGCTCGAGGCGCGCGATGTATCCATCGAAGTTGCGCCGCATCTCTGCCACCGAGTCGCCGCCGAACTTCTCGGCGTAGGCGGCGGCGAGCACCAACGCGACGGCCGCCTCGGCGACCACTCCCAGCGCGGGGACCGCCGTGACGTCGGAGCGCTCGCTCTGTGCGGGGGCGCTCCTGCCCGTCTCCAGGTCCACCGACTGGAGCGGCGTCATCAGGGTCGAGAGGGGCTTCATCGCCACGCGCACGACCACTGGCTCGCCGTTCGTCATCCCGCCCTCGAGCCCGCCCGCACGGTTGGTCGTACGGGCGAAGCCCCCCGCGCGTGCCGCGGCTGGACCCTCGGCGCGGTGGATCTCGTCGTGCGCCTGGGAGCCGGGCAGGGCCGCGACCGCGAAGCCGCGTCCGATCTCGACCCCCTTCACCGCGGGAAGCGCCATCAGGGCGGCCGCCAGGCGGCCGTCGAGGCGCCGGTCGGCGGAGACGTGGCTTCCGAGGCCGACCACGACGCCTCGCGCGACCACTTCCACGACCCCACCCAGCGTGTCGCCGTCGTCCTTGGCGGCGTCGATGCGCGCGACCATCGCCTCGGAGGCCTCCCTGTCGAGGCAGCGGACCGGCGAGCGGTCGGACGCAGCATTGAGCGGCGCCGGGAGGTGCTCCGGGATCGCGGCGGCGATACCCCCGAGCGCGACGACATGGCTCCCGATCTCGACTTCGAACTCCACCAGGAGACGGCGGCAGACCGCGCCCGCCGCGACCCGGGCCGCCGTCTCGCGCGCCGAGGCGCGCTCAAGGACGTCGCGGGCGTCCTCGCGGTCGTACTTGAGGACGCCGGCGAGGTCGGCGTGCCCGGGGCGCGGTCGGCTCAGCTTGCGGCGCGGCGGCGGCGTTGCCGGCTCGGCCGCCATCACGTCGCGCCAGTTCTCGAAGTCACGGTTCTCGATCAGCAGCGCGATGGGCGACCCGAGGGTCGCGCCGGCGCGCACGCCGGAAAGGAACTGCACGCGGTCCGCCTCGATCTTCATCCGCGCGCCCCGACCGTGCCCCTGCATCCGGCGCTGCAGCTCCGGGTCGACGTCGGAGGCGACGAGCGGCAGGCCCGCGGGCACTCCCTCGAGAATCGCCACGAGAGCGCGGCCGTGCGATTCGCCGGCGGTGGTGAGTCGGATCATCGGCTTCGGCCTACCTCCCCAGAGAACGCGAGCCCGACCACTCGGCCGGGCTCTGGCATTCCAGCGTCGATCCTAGCGGCGAGGCTACTGCCGCACCTGCGGCTTGGCCACGCCCGCCGGCTGACGCTGCGCGGGTCGCTGCGGCGGATAGGTCAGCGGACGAGCCGGCGCGCCCGGGAACGGGTTCGCGAAGTTCGACAGACGCACCACCACGATGCCCTTGGACGTCACCCCGGCGAGCACCAGGACGCCACCCACCTTCGCGACGCGCACCGGCCCGATGATGGTGTCCCGAATCGGGACCGTCGCCACCCGCTGGTACCAGTACGTGTCGAACACGTCGATGGACGCGTCGGATCGGGCCGCCAGAACCAGGCGATCGTTGTTATAGCCGGCCGGCCCGCCCGCAGGCTGCATCGGGTCGAACTTGTTCGCCGGATCGACGTCCATCCCGGGGTTGCTGCCGACCGTCTGAAGGAGCCCCACCTGCTTCAGGGCGTAGTTGAAGACGTAGATGGAATCGGCCCGTACGACGTTCGTGCGGCCGTTGAAGTTGGTGCCAACCGACAGGACCTTCGACGCGCGGTTGACCACGAAATCGGAGACGAACGTTCCCTCGGAGGTGCCGTTGTCGAACGTGATGTTGCAGTTCAGGAACGCCAGGGTGACCCCGGCCGGGCTCTTCAGCGGGCACGGCGGGTTGATGCTCCTCAGCACGGACTGCCTGGCGTCGAACGTCAGGGCCCTGGCGAGGCCCTGGTTGAATCCGCCCTCGCCGATCACGGAGTGGTTGAAGTCCCCCGAGTTGCGGACGAACGTGGACTCCTGGAAGGCCAGCGTGCTCAGATTGACCAGCACGCCGATGCCCGCGCCGAGGATGGTGTCGCGAATCGGCTGGCCGGGGAGCGTGTCGCGCACCGAGATGATCTGGATCGTGTCCGTGCCCGCCGCCGCCAGCTCCCACAGGAAGTGGCCGCTCCGCCCCGCGGTGTTCGACAGGTTCTCCCACGCCAGGTAGCCGCGGTTCGTGAATGGGCCCGGCTGCGCCGGCGTCGGTGCGGTGGAGTAGACCGCGATGACGCTATCGCAGGAACCGGCCGTCAAGTGGCGGCACGTTGCCCCCACGTACTGGGGCCGGTCGGCCAGGTCGTAATCCGTCGTGAGTATCTGGATGCCCCCCGCCGCCGTCGGCTGCGTCCTGACGGTCTGGACGACGTAATTGGGCACCACGTGCCGGCCTATCTCCCGGCCGTTCACCAGATCCACGATCGAGAAGTTGGTCCCGCCCGAGTTCGCGACGATGACCGTGTCCCGGTTATTGCCGAGCGTGTCCCGCGGCCACAGCGCCAAGCCCACCGGCTGCGCACCGACCCGGATGGGCGCGCCGAAGCTGTTGGTGTTGAGGTTGAACACCTCGAGCTGATCCAACAGCGTGTTGGACAGATACATCCTCTGGTTGTTCGGATCCACGATCGCGTCGCCGAACTGGCCGCCCTGCGGCAGGGCGACGGTCGTGCCCGCCACGAGCGTCAGCGTGTCCTGGTCAGCCGGCGAGGCCTTCGGCACGCCGCTGAACGACGAGACCCCGCGGTTCGGCGTCGCCGCGTTGTCCACCGCAAACGCCTCGACCCGCACTACGCGCGGGAACGTCGTGATCGTATCGAGCTTGAGCCGGAACTTGTTGCTGACGAAGGTGCCGGCGCCGGCGAAGTTGACCGAGTCACCGACGAGGACCGTGCCCACCGAGTCGCGGGCGATGAACCCGATCTTGGTGATGCCGCTCGGGTCCGTGGCGGTCACCTTGATGCTGTCCCCCGCCTCGACGCGGAGCGGGACGGTGAACTGGACCAGCGGCGGCGTATTGTCGGCGACCCCGATCGGCTGGACCGTGACGACCACCGGCGTGACCGCCGCCGAGGGATTCCCCGTCGAATCCACCGCGAACGCTGTGATCGCGAAGGTCCCGGGCACCGTCGCCCCGGGGATGGTCACGGTCCTCGTATACGTCAGCGTGTCGAGGAGCTTGCCGTTCACCGGGCCGGCAATCGTGGAATTGCTGTCGTTGAAGACTCCCACCACCCGATAGCCGAGAATCTTGACGCCCTGTCCGCCGCCAGCGTGCACGGAAATCGTCAGCTGTTTGTTCGGCGACGTCACCGCGTTGCTGTCCGGCGTGAGGATGCTGACCCTGGGACCGCTCACGACCCGGACCTTCGTCGTATCGACCTTGCTGTTGCCCGCCGAGTCCTTCGCCGTGGCGACGATGTAGACGACCTCGCCCGTCGAATCGACGGGCTGGACCGCGCGCAGGTAGCGGGTGATGACCGTGTCCTTCGACTGCGGCAGCGCGACGGTCCGCGTCGTGTAGCGCGCGACGACCGTATCGGTGCCGAGCGACGGGTTGCCGCGCTTCGCGGCGCCGGACAGGATCAGGCTCACCACGCCCCGGTTATCCAGGACGTGCGTCTTCACGAAGACGCTGTCCCCCGCCGCGACCGTGAGGAGCGGGGCTTTGGCCGGCAGCTGGATCGTGTCCTTCGGCGGGACGGTGTCCCCCACGACCTGAATGCGCCGTACGATCGTCGCGGTCGTCTTGTTGATGTTCGTGACGGTGGCGGCGATGAACACGGAATCGGTGATCTGGCCCGGGAGCGGACTGAAGTACCGCTGGATCGTCGTGTCCTTGCTCTGCGGCGTCGGCATCGTCGCGCCGATCGCGGTGTAGCGCGGCGTCGCGGTGAACGTGCCGAGGGTCGAGTCGCCCTGCACCGTGTAGCCGCTGAACGCCACGCTCGCGACGCCGGAGCCGTCGGTGGCCTCGAACGAGACCCGGAAGCTGTCTCCGGCCAGAACGGCCGTATCCTGCGGCGGGAAGAGCCACTTGCCGGACGGCGGCGTGCCGCCGCCGCCGCTGCTCTTCGGCGCCGTCGCGAACTTGCCCTGCTCGCCGCACACCGACACGGCAATCACGCAGCCCACGAGGGCCGCGGCACGCGCCAGGAGGCGCGGGAACGAACTACTGATTGGGGCTCGCACTGGCCGTGAGGTCATCGATGATGTGTGGCGTCACCAGGATCAGCAGGTCCTGGCGATCCTCCTGGGAGGTCCGGAAGCCGAATAGCCGGCCGATTACCGGCAGGTCCACAAGAAACGGAATTCCCGACGTGGCCACGGTGACCTGAGTCACAGTGAGGCCGCCGATGACCGCCGTTTCACCGTCGCGTACCAGCAGCTGCGTGCTGCCCTGCTGCTCGGTGAAGACGAATCCCGCTTCGGCGATTGTGGACGCCTGGAGCCCCGAGTTCTCCGCCTTCAACTCCATCAGCACCTCGCGCGTCCCGGACACCACATGGGGTGTGACCGTGAGCCGGATGCCGGTCTCGATCAGGTTGGTCGTGGCGCGCGCGGGTGCGCCAGCCCCCGTCGTCACGGCGCTGACGTCGATCTGCCGGATCGGCGTGCGCTGGCCCACCCAGATCTCGGCCTGGCGGTTGTCCGCCACGGTGACCTGCGGTTCGGCCTGGACGTCGGCGAGCTGGACCGACTGCAGCGCCTCGAGGAAGGAGGAGAGCGCGAAGTTCCCGATCACGGTCGAGTAGACGAGCGACAGCGCCGGCGACTGGGTGAGCTGCGCCGAGGCGTTGGCGACCCCCGCCAACATGTTCCCTCCGAGGTTCACCACCAGCGGGGTGGTGGCGGCAGTGTAGGGCGTCCTGCCCGTCGTGTCGCTCGGGTTCGGCCGGGAGATCAAGGTATTGAAGAACTGGGTCGACGTGCCGAGGTCGTAGCGGAGCCCCAGCTCCTCGAGGTCCGTCCGGTGCACGAAGATGATCTTGGCCTGGATCGCCACCTGCGGCGTCCGGATGTCGAGCGCCCGGATGAACTGGGCGATCGTGTCGAGCCGGGACCCGACGTCGGTGACGATGATGGAGTTGGTCGTGGTGTCGGGCACGGCCTTGCCGCGCCGCGAGACCATGGACGCGACCGACGGGGCGAGGGACGACGCCCGCGCGTAGTTGACCTTGACGATGGTGGTCGACAGGCCCTCGAGCGAATCCTGGGTCGCCAGGTTCTGGCGGCTGTCCACCCGGATGATGCCGCCGGGCAGCTCGATCGCCGCGAGACCCTGCCCCGCGAGGATGGCGTTGAACGCCACGTCCCACGGCTGATCCCTGATCTCCGCCGTCACCGTGCCGCTGATGTCCTTGCCGGCGATGACCGAGCGGCCGGAGAACGCGGCGAAATTGGCGATGACCTCCTGGATGCTGGCGCGATCGAAGGTGACGCTGATCCGAGGCTGCCCGCCCTGGCGCGGCGAGGCGGGGGCGGCGTCCCGCGGAGCGGGCGCAACCGCCGGGGCCACCGTGTCGGGCGCCGGGCTCGGCGCCACGGGACGGATGGCGATCGGAAGCGGCGCCGTCGCCGTCTGCCGGCGCGCGCCGTCGCTGGACCAGACCGCGAAGGGCTGCCCGGCCGCGAAGGCGACGTGGACGCCGGTCGAATCCTCGCGCACCTGATAGGAGCGGGGCTGGGTCAGGTCCACCACCACGCGCACGACGTCGGGGCTGAACTGCGAGTACCGCACGTTCCTGATGCCCGCGCGCTCGACCCCGTCGTACAGGATGGTCGGCGCCACGAGGTGCGCGCCCACCAGATCGAGCACGACGCGAGCGGGGTCCCGCAGCACGAAGTCGGAGACCCGCACTATCCCCTGGACGTCGATCACCAGCTCGGCCTTGCCGGGGGCGGGCATGACGCTCACCGCCGTCACATCGCCGGGCCCCACGCGGGGCGGAGCGACAATGGGTGCGGCGGCGAGCCGCAGTGCGGCGACGGCCGTCAACACCGGGCCGGCGCACGCGATGAGCAGGGCTCGCTTCATGGACTGGCCTCCGCTTGCCTTTGGAGCGTCAGGACCGCCTGTCGCTCGAAACCGAACTCCTCGATCTGGAATACCACCTCGTACTGCCGGATCTGCAGCAACCGCAGGCGGCCCACGGTGTCTCCGCGGTGCAGCCGATGGACCTTGTCGCCCCTGATCTCCCGGATGATCGCCACGCTCCGGCCGTAGACCGGGTCGTAACTGATCGCCACCAGCCGCAGGTCAGCGATGCCGGGTCCGACGCCGCCCGACGTGATCAGCGTCTGGAACGGGTCGCGCGAGATC
>Ga0209777_10005416_pt1 | contig 14709 bp, 10 predicted proteins | sample FrelakmetHBP12HB_FD_187147 | JGI IMG/M metagenome (GOLD analysis project Ga0209777, IMG submission 187147) | Freshwater lake sediment microbial communities from the University of Notre Dame, USA, for methane emissions studies -HBP12 HB (SPAdes)... | ecosystem: Environmental > Aquatic >... | reverse complement strand
GCCTCAGCCTGCACGGGAGCAAACGCCGTGTTTGTCGATCCCAACAGAAGCTGCGTTCCTTCATCCTCGCGTCCGACCTCCCATCCCTACCCTGGTAGCACTTACATTACTTGCGCGAAACTCAATAGTTTGTGCAGAGCCTGAGGCTCTGCGCCAATACGCGAGCACGGCCCGCCCTCGCGGGTAACTGGTTGGCATAGCACGGCTTGTGCGACTAAAGGAAGTCTCGCCACCGTAGTGGGTTTCCGGCGCGGAGAGGGGGTTCCTGGCATGTTAGAGAATCCCTCCCTCGCCGCCATATCAAGTGACGTTTTTGTAAGATATTGATTTTACTTTACCTGCATTATGCAGTTTTCCAGACAACAAGGTTTGTGAAGCTTCTTGTGTAAAGTTTCGCATGTACAGGGAGACCCTTACACATGCCGGTAGCCAAACATACAGGCCAGACCGATGGCGGGAACACCCGGGACGTCAAGGTCGAGCGCGTCCGCAGTGTGACCATCTACAGGTGGGGGAGGACGTTTTTGCTGTATTTCCGCAAGAACGGGGAAAGCGTCCGGCGAAAGGTGGATGGCGACCTCGTCGTCGCTCACGCATGTCGCGCTTGCCGCTACAAGGAGCCCATGAGCCACTGGGCGTGGGCGGGCAGTCACGGCCCCCATTCGTCACCATTTGCCATTGCTTCGGTGCTCCCAGCGGACGGGTGGCATTCCCCCACCGCCTGACATGCATTGCTACTGGCGGAAGTTTAGCTGGCGTGCGAACGAACCCAACGTGCGCGTTGCAGCGACGCTTGGTGCAGGCCGGATTGCCCTTGAGCGCGTATGCCCGATTCCACACTGAGCCGTGGTGTCGTCCGGAACCGCTACGCCATGCTCTTGCAGGAAATGAAGTAGATAGGCGCTGAGTGTTTCGCCCGCCGTCTTGCCTGCGGGATCAACGCGGAAGTGGTCAACCACGCCCATAGGGCGTGGCCTAATGAATGCCCCCAGAGGGGGCAGTTACGGCTGCGACGGGTTCTTGAAAGGGAAGAAGTGCATGCTACACGACCGCGATCCCCTTTTCACCGAAGCGCTTCGCGATGTCTTGAGCACTACGGGTGTGAGCCCGTTGAAGTTGCCGGCGCGGAGCCCCAACCTGAGTTCTTTCGCGGAGCGCTGGTGAGAAGTGCAAAATCCGAATGTCTAGAGCAGATGATATTCTTCTCCAAAGTGGCATTGTGGCGAGCTGCGAATGAGTTTGTCGCGCGTTATCACGAAGAGCGCAACCATCAGGGCCGGGAGAATAGACTGATTCTACCTCGAGACGAGAATCCTCCGGCAAACGGAGCGATAGAATGCCATCAGCGCCTGTGTGGATTGTTGAAGTTCTATCGCAGGATGGCAGCGTTATGAGCGGCCGGATAATGGAACAATGCGGCGTTCATGGTCGAGACATAGGGCTCAAGGGATGTGAATCAAGAGACGTGAAAGTCGTTGCGACGCAAGGAAGACGGGATTATTGGGGGGGACAGCAGCCCCACAGAGGATATCTTCTCCGAAAGCACATGTGTCATCAGGAAACCTGTGCCGATTCGACCGGTTGTGTCTGTCGACTCAAACTCCTTGTTTGATCCTCCTGATATCCGGCCTTGCGTCTGGCCGACAAGCGTGTAGGTCATAGGGTAACGTTGCAGGTAAGACACAAAGAAGGGGTGGGAAATGGTCTCGTTGCGGCGCGCACCTAGATGGTTGACCGCGGCGTTACTTGGGTGCGTCTGTCTCATTGGTGTTGCGCAGGCCGAAACGGGCAAGACGTTCGAGTGGAAGGCCGGCGAGGGACTCAAGGGCGCGGCGATCCGCGTCGCCAACGAGGGCGACGGCACAGTCGAGGTCGCCGACATTGCGGGCGTTGCCGCCGTGCGCAACACGGGCAAGTCATCGTACGTGTACGTTGATCTGCCTGCGGGGTTCGACCCTGCCAAGGCGTACGTCATTGTTGAATTCCTCGACGAAGGCTTCGGCAGCCTGAACCTGGAATACGATTCCCAGCAGCCTGCTGGAGCGCCGCTGTCGGCAAGTTACCGGCCGGCGGAAGTTGCTCACGGCGCCATGCGTCTGGAAACGGGAGCGTGGCGGCGGGCTGTGTTTGAACTGGCGCGGCCGGGATTCAAGAACCGTCAGAACTACGGGTGCGACCTGCGGCTGAGCGCAGGCGGTTTCCGCGTGGCCATCGCCTCGTTGCGTGTTTCTGACACGCCGCCCAACGCCGAGGATCTCAGGGCCGTCATAGCCGCGGGGGACCTCGGCACTCGCCCGCCCATCGTCACCGTGGGACCTGGCGTGGAGTCCACCATCGGCGGCTGCGACATCTACGACGTGTCGCAGACAGAGAACTGGAAGGAGAAGCTTCTGCAGGATTTGCCCACGCAGCACCTCGTGGGCGCCACCAGCCACGAAACCTACGTCGTGTGGCGTTGCTGCGAAGCTCAGAGAGATAAGTGGGAGTTCAGCCACTACGACGCCTGCGTCGCAGCGCACGAGAAAACGGGGCTCAAGTGGGTGCCGTTCGTCATTCTCGGGCCGTCGTACACGCTTCCGGACTGGTACTTCAAGTCGGACGAGCGCTATGGCTACAAGTGCCTCGAACACAGCCAGGAATGCGACATTCAGTCACTGTGGGCGCCGAGGCTTGCCGCGCGCGTGGAGGAGTATCTGACGCAGTTCAGCAAGCGCTACAAGGACCGCGGCGTCATCGAATCAGTCCTGTTGGGCATCACGGGCAACTACGGGGAGGCTATCTATCCGGCGAGCGGCAACGATTGGACCGCCGACATCCACGGCAAGTACCACACTCACGCCGGCATGTGGTGCGGCGATGCGTACGCGGTCGCCGACTTTCAGAAATGGCTGAAGAGCAAGTACGGCACTCTGGAGAAACTCAACGCTGCGTGGGGCGCGCAGCCACAGGCGTGGGATTCCATCCAGCCGGTGAAGAATGAGAAGGAGGCGAGCGCCCGGGCGTGGCTGGACACGGTGGACTGGTACCGCGAAGCCATGAATGGCTGGATCGGCTTGTGGCTGCGCGTCGCCACACGCGAGATGCCCGGATTGCCCGTGTATCTTTGCACGGGCGGGCACGCACCGCCGGAGCACGGGTCGGAGTTCGGCGCACAGAGCAAGATTGCCGCCAAGTACCACTGCGGCGTGCGCATCACCAACGAAGGCAGCGACTTCGCGGCCAATTCCGCCATTACGCGCTGGGTTAGCAGCGCCTGCCGCTTCTACGGCACGTACTTCGGTTTCGAACCCGCCAGCGGCGTGGACGATAAGGGCATCGTCGCGCGCATCTTCAATGCCACGTCGTCAGGCGCGAAGCAACTCCATCACTACTCCGACAACATCCTCGGCAGTCCCAAGAATCTGGGGAATTGGCGTAAGTACGGCCATTTCATGAAACTCCGCCAGCCGAAGATTGACGTTGCCGTCTGGTATCCCAATCGTATGGTAGACCTGCGCAAAGGCGATGTGTGGCGGCTACTGCGCGAGATGCGCGAAGTCTGCGACTACGATTTCGCCGATGATCGGATGATCCGCGACGGCGCGCTGGAGCGCTACCGGATCGTCGTCTGCATCTCCGGCGGCCCGTATGAAGCCGATGTGCTGCAAGGCGTGCAACGCTGGCTGCGCGACGATCGCACGCTCTTCCGCCCGGCCGGCGAGGGCTTCGATATCGTGACCGTTGAGGGCGATAAGCAACTCGCCGCCGGATGGAAAGATGCCAAAGGTGTGCAGTCCATTCCGGCGGATGCGAAGCTGGACGGGTACTGGCCTGTGTTGCGCCAGAAGCTGGGCGAGATGGGCATCGGGGTGACAGGAGTCCGAGGCGTGTACGCTGCCACATTCCAGGACGGCTCCGCATTGCTGTTGAACATGACAAGCACATCGCAGAGCGTTACGGTCAGAGCGAAAAGGGTCGCTGTGCCGCCGGTGTCTATCATCGAGGTGCCGTGAGGTCCCTCAGGCGTACACGGGCACTGCAGCACAGGCCTGCGTGGGCGCAGTGCGCTACGAGAGCGCCAAGGATATGTGCTCTACCGGGAGCGCTTGCAGCAACGCCCTTTTCGTTGGCGAGGTCATGCAGGCACCGCCGCATCTCGAGCACCTCATCGGCTGCAGCGCCGTCAGCCGCGGGTTCCAGTACAGCGTGTACTGTTCCCTCACCTGCTTGCGGAACACGTCGCGCTGGACCGCCAGCGCCGGCATCTTTAGCTTTTCGGTCTCCGCGCGCAGACGCTTGTATTGCCTTGCCCTGCACCGCAGGAGGCATCTTCACGTCGAGGTCACCTGGCAGTGCCGACTGCCCGCTACTTCAAGGCAGGCGCCTTTATTCTTCCGTTTTCAATCAGCCAGACCAGCGCCGCGCGAATGGTTTCCAGGGAAGTAAAGCGTGGCGAGAAGCCGAGCAGGCGCCGCGCCTTCTCCATGCTGGCACACGGACTGCGGGAGATATGGTCCCAAGTGATCTCCGCATCGCCCGCGGTAACAGTGCTCCGCCACTGCTCCCAAGGCACAAACCTGAGATTCGGCTTTTGCCCAAACCAGCCGGCCACTGCGCTTGCATATCCCCGGAGGGTCAGGGCCGCCGGCGAGACGGCATGGAAGCTTTCTCCGGAGGAGACGTCTCGACTCAAGGCGCACATGAACACTTGGGCCACGTCGCTGGCGTGGACGTGGTGCAGCATGGCCAGTCCCTGGTCAGGCAGCAGAACTTCCTGGCCGCTTGCCAGCTTCTCAAACACTGCTGGGGCGAGGTTCCCTGCGGGGTTGATCGGCATCCAGCCAGGCCCTGAGATGTGGCCGGGGTGGACGCAAGTCGCGGGAAAACCGCGAGTCCGCGCTTGCTCGTGCAGATAGGCTTCTATCGCGGCCTTCTGCATGCCGTATTCGCCCAAGGGATGCCGCGGGAAATCCTCCGGGGTTGGCGAGATCTCTGTCGGGCCGTGAATCCAGATCGTGCCGCAGTGAAGGAAACGCTTGATCTCGCCGCGCAGGGCTTCGACCAGCGCTTGAGCGCTTTGCAGTCTGAAACAGATCAGATCCACGACAACATCGCTCTTCAATCCGCGGACGCAGTCTGCGAATGTCCCCGCTTTCTCCGCGGCGTTGCGATCGCAGACCAGGCGGCGAACTCCCTGCCAGGCCGGTCCCGTGCGGTACGGTTCACGCGTACCACGCGTCAGTACCGTGACGTTATGTCCGGCTTCAACTAGCATGGGGACAAGGTAAGTGCCAATGTGTCCAGTCCCGCCGATCACCAGAACATGCATGCCGCTCCTCCTCTCTTGCGGTTTGTAACCGCTCACGTCGGGAGAACAAGTATTCATCCAGGAGTGCGGCGCCTGGGCGCCGCTTTGAAGGCGGGCTGGAGGCCTTCAGGACCTGTTGCCACAGATGGGGCCGGACCAACTGTTCGGCGTGGCCCGCCAAAGAGCGCTTTCGAATAGACGACACTGTAGTGTTCCATTCTCCGGTCGGGCCTCATCCGGTTTCCCGGTAGTAGTAGCGCAGCAGGCCGCCGAGGCGTTCCCGCATTTTGCCGTCCCGCTGGGTCCTTTCGCGGCAGGCTCACGCTCAATCAGCAGATTCCCGAGCCCTTGATGGTTGCGTTGGTGGTGGTAATGCTCGGCATATGCCTGAATCACTCGCCAGAGCCACGCCTCGCTGAAGAAGGCCATCCGCTCCAGGCATTCCCTTTTTGCGGAACGCACAAAGCGCTCCGCGACGGCATTCAGATTCGGACTCCGGGCCGGGAGGCGGACGGGTTTCGTCCCCGAGAATCTCAGCGATTCCCTCACGCCCAGCGATGACGTCCTGCTGCTGGCTGTTAACCCAGCCCGCCAGAGCCACGAGCCAGAACTGGAATGTGTAAGTCTTCATGGCCCGTATCGTATTCGGCCTCCGTCACTTCGCTTCGGCCGAATTATGGAACATTACGGGATTCAAGTCGCTTCACCATCCGCCTCCTCGGTCGCTCGCCCGGCCCAAGTCCTGAAACCTTGAAGTCCCAACATGCCTGCTATGGACGCCAACGGTACATGATGATTTTCGCTTTTGCATCTTCTTCGACGAAGACGAGATATTCGCCATTGGCCCGTTTGTGCGCGCGCACAGCGTAGGGAATGTCCACCCAGCCGCTCATGTCCTTGCCCGGCCGCAACGTGCCGCAGTACTTCGCCGTGCCCGTTTCATAGACGCGCACCTCGGCCGTCTTCAGATATGTGATGAACAGATAGTCGCCGGCGATGCTCATCGCCACAGGCGTGCCGTACGTCTTCGATTCCTCCTGCGCTTCGTCGAAGGGCGGGTTGAGTTCCCAGTGCTTCGTCTTCTTCGTGCTCCAGGCGTCGTACCGGCACACAACCTTGCCGATCGTCTTCCAGTTACCCTTCTTGTTCGCGAGCTCTTTCGAATAGCCCGACAGATACATCGTATCCGTTGCGGGAAAGTACTCGACGCGCTGCAGATTGGTGAACGGCTCCGGCGCCGGTTCCGTCTTCGCCGTCGCGAACGAGTACTTCGGCACGCCGTTGGAGTCGAGGCCATGGCAGGGGAACTGGCGAATCTTGTTGGCGTCGCCGGCCTGCCAGACGTCCCCTTTGCTGTCTACCCACCAACCCCAGCACTGTGGGTTGTCCTTCGGTTGACTGTCGTACTCGTCCGCGTCGAAGTCGCCGTTGCCGTTTCTGTCCAGCCAGATCCACTCGCCCTGTGCAGGCTGCTGCGGCGGCCACTCGCCCTTCAGGTTCCTCTGAGCGAAGTAGCCGCACGGAATCGTAATCTCGTCCTTTTCTGTCATGCAGTAGATAAGAAGATGATCCGAGTACATGTCTATGCCGAAGAGGAACAGCTTGCCCTGAATGCGCCGCGCGAACGTGCTGCAGAAATCCACGTGCAGCCGTGGGTCGTTCGGATGGGCGAAGCGGTCGAGCGTGTAGCCTCTGTATGACCACTCTTGCCCTCGCGGTTTGCTGTAGTCCATTACGAGGTGCTCTTCCTTCGTGTACACGTTCGTATCGGTGGCGGGATCAACGTCCGCGTTGTCCACAAACTCCAGGCCTAGCAACTCCCAGTTCAACGCGCCGTCCGTCTTGTACGATTGCAGCACCAGTCCGCTGCCGTTGCCATCGGACCGCCCCTTGCACGCCACGTAGATGTTCCCCGCAGCATCCGATCCTACGCCGACCGGCCCGTTGAACCTCTGCGGGCCAACTTGTCCCTTTACGCCGGAGAAAATGCCGCCCTCCACGCCGAACGTGCCCACCTGTATTCCGCGCCGCATCTCATAATGCTCATCGTTGCCGTCTTTGGTGCTAAGTACCACCTCGTATTTTGATGAGATATCAACGACCTTGATCTGCTGATCCGGTCCATCGTCCGCCACAAGCAGTTGCCCCTTGCCGTTGAAAGCCAGCGCTCGTGGCGCGGCCATATCTATGGTGGTCTTCTCGTCGAGATGCTTGCCTTCTGCCGAGCAGTGCATGATCTTCGCCGCTGCTGCGCCTTCGCCGCCTTGAATAGCCCACAGACTGCCGTCGGGTGCGAGCGCGATCTGCCCAGCACGCGGAGCGTCAAGCTCGCCTGTCTTCGTCATCGTGTTCGGATCGAATATCTTGATCTTGCCTGACGCGTCGGCGATGAAGAGCTTCTCGTTCGTCGCCGCCATCCCCGTGATCGCCACCGCGGCTTTCTCATCGAACTCATTGACCGGTAGGAAACACCCCTTCAGTGTATCGCCGTCGCCGCCTTTGCCTCCCTCAAACGGAGCGGGCTTGCCGTCGCGCAAGCGCCGCGATACGCCCGTCCAGCCCTTGCCCTTCGGCGGCCAAGTGTTCGGCGCCTTCAGCCCGCCGCCTTCGTTGTTCACATGCTGAGCGATGAACAGGTGCTTGTCGTTCGCCGTGACGGCCTCGCCGCCTTCGTAGCCCCAGCCGTGCGTGTGCCCCGCGTTGCCGATGCATTGACCGTCCTTGTAGATGCCGACGTTCCTCCCGCCTTCTTCCCAGAAGACGTTGAGGTAGACCGTGCCGTCGTTTGCGACAAACATCGCCGCCGCGTCCATCTGCACCCACTTGTTCGGTTCGGCGAATGTGTTCCCCAGCCACGACACTGTGTAGTTCAGCGTCGGCTCTGCGGCTGCCGGCTCAGTGGCGCGGTCAGCGGCAAATGTCACTCCACCTGTAGCGAGAGCCAAGCCGGCAGCAATGATAGCGGGAATCAGACGGGAACGGGGCATGAATGTGCTTCCGCACAACGGGTGGCAATGCGTCGAACACGGCTTTGCGGGAATGATGTTTCCTGCCGGGCTCGACTCCATCTGCATCAGAACGCCGTACTGGTTGCCGAGTCCTATTCCCATAATCAGAAACCTTCCTGTATGAGGGATCGTCTCAACCGACATTTGCCATTGGGGCCCCCTTCGGAGAGGCCCCTTGCAGCAATGTATCTCGCGTGTTAGCAAGGTGGTCCGTCACTTTCCAGCAGGCGCGCCGCCTCGCCACCGTTGCCGAGCTTCGTTTCCGAGCCCCGCCACCCCGACGCGCTGAGAGTATGTTGGTGTCCACATACTGAGTGGGCTTGCTCACAGCCCGTCTTTTTTGCGCCGTGTACGCGGCATGCCGAATCTCCCGCCTTTGGGGCGAGGCCACCCCGAACCGGTTACTTGTACTTCGGCAGGTACTTCCCGTGCGCTTTGATCAGGTCGTCGCAGAGCGACTTGATCTCGTCCAGCGTCAATTCGGCGGCGGTGTGCGGGTCGAGCATCGCGGCCTGGTAGATGTAGTCCTTCCTGCGCGTCAGGGCCGCCGACACGGTCAGCAACTGGACGTTGATGTTCGTGCGGTTCACTGCCGCGCACGGTTCGGGCAGGTCGCCCACGTAACAGCCCTGCACGCCGTTGCGGTCCACAAGGCAGGGCACCTCGACACACGCCCGCCGCGGCAGGTTCGAGATCAGGTGACCGGTGTTCAGCACATTGCCGTGGATGCGCGTCGGGTTGCCGGTCTCGATGGCTTCCATGATATAGCTGCCGAATTCGCCGCCACGCTGGTGCGACAGCGTCGGGTTCTTCACCAGTTCGTGGCTGCGCTTCTTCCAGTCTTCGATCTGCTGGATGCAACGGCGCGGATATTCGTCGAGCGGGATGTTGAACTCGTCAATCAGTTCCTGATGAGTGCGCTTGATGAACCATGGCACGTATTCGGACGTGTGCTCGCTGGATTCGGTGATGTAGTAGCCGAAGTGCTGCATCATCTGCAGTCGCACCATGTCCCACGCCATGCTGACGGGGAACTGCTGGCGCCACCTCTCGGGGTCGCGCTTCCTGGCCTGTTCAGTGAGCGTCTGCGGGCCCTTCTTGCGCAGAATCGCCAGGCCTTCAGTTGCCTTCTTTTTGATCGCCGGATAAAGGTCTTTCCCGCCGTCGGTGATTTCCAACAGCCAGGCCTGGTGGTTTATGCCGGCGATCTTCCACTGCAGCTTCTTCACGCCGCCGTGGAGTTGCAGTTCGCGCAGGAGCCATTCGGCGCAGCCTTGCACGGAGTGGCACAGGCCGACGGCGCGGATGCTGGAGCCTTCCAGGAGCGCGCCGGTGATCATGGCCATCGGGTTCACGTAGTTGAGGAACCACGCGTCAGGGCAGACCTTTTCCATGTCGCGCGCGAAGTCCAACACAACGGGAATCGTGCGCAGACTGCGGAAAATGCCGCCGATGCCGAGCGTGTCGGCGATAGTCTGGCGCAGGCCATACTGCTTGGGGATTTCGAAGTCAATCACAGTGCTGGGCTTGTAGCCGCCCACCTGGATGGCGTTGACCACGTAGTTCGCGCCCTGCAGAGCCGCTCGGCGATTCGCCGGCCCGAGATGCGTGCAGATGGTGGCGCGGCCGCGGTTGATGTTCCGGTTGATGACGCCCAGCATCTGCGCAGACTCCTTCAGCCGCGCCGCGTCAATGTCGTACAGCGCGATGTGGCTGTCCTGCAGAGCGGGCGTGCACAAGGCATCACCCAGGATGTTCTTCGCGAAGACGGTGCTCCCGGCGCCCATGAATGTGATCTTCGGCATGATGAGTCTCCCGTGTCCCTCGGTGCGGTGGCCTTTCGTTAATGAGAGCATTATGGAGGGATGCGCGACGGGCGCAACTGCCGCGAACGCAGTACGTCCGAAAACACCGAGTCCCGGATACGCTCGCGCGCACCCGGCACTCGACACTCAATACTCGACCCGGAGGGTCGAGTAAGTTGCCGCGGCACTTCCACTGGTCGAAGAACGTCTTGTTCTCGGCGTGCTGCTGCTCGGCTACGAGCCACCGGGCGATAACACGGTCCTGAAGCACATTTTCAAGCCGCGCCAACCCCGCAAGCCCTCGACGACGTGGCTGCCGTTCCTGTGCAACCATCTCGATGTTTCGTGGGCCATTGACTTCTTTGCTGTGCCGACGCTGACCTTCGATACGCTCTTCGTCTTCAGCGTGCTCGAACACGGCCGTCGCAAGGTCCCCATTGTGCTGTCAACTCGGCGCCAACCATGTCCTGGGTGGCCCGGGCGTTTCGTCTCCCCACCTCCGCCTCGAAACGGCCCGGATGATTAGCCGCCTCAGCCCATAAACTGATGGTGAAGTTCCGGGGCCTGGTGCAGCCCCGACTGACGGCATTCAATGGAGGACAAGGCACTTGGATGGTCCTCTGCCGTGGCAGAAATGCTTTGAATGGAGAATAGCGATGCTTACAATGCTACCATATCGAGTCGCCGAAACGGGTCGGAGCGACTCATCCAGGAAATCCCGGGTAGGGGCCCCGGGAAGCGGGGAGATGCGGGGACAGTGTGGACAGAGGAGGGCACTCATGCATGCTAGGAATGACGCGTCCAGTCATCTCCGTGCTTGGCGGCCCGCTGCGTGTCTGATCGCCGTGCTGTGCGGCGGCGGGCTGGCGGGGGCGGTGGAGCCGTATGTCCCCGACGCGGAAGAACTCGCGCAGTTTCCGCTCAAGCCAGACCTGCCCGGGTTACCGCCCGCGACCGGCGTGCGCTACTGGCACACGCCCTTCGCGAAACTCCCGCTCCGCGGTTGCTACGTTTCCGTCGCACAACACGAGGCGGACGGCCTGCCGGTGTTCGAGCTTTGGCAGAATACCTGGGGTGACGGCGGGCCCACGGACCGCCAGATCATCGTGCAGCACGGACCCGCCCTAGACCGGCTGGCCGCGCCGAAAACTGTTTGCGACGGCGCCCTCATACAAGATGTACCCGACCCCAAGAACCCCGCTCAACTCTCACCCCTGCGGGGCTACACGCGGCCCGCGATGACTTGGGACAAGGAGTTCGGCTACGTCCTGATGACGTGCGTCTGCCCTGACTACCTGCCCGGGTCGGTGCCGCTGCTGCCGGCGCTCCTGGTTTCGCGCAGCGGATGCCCCGGCTCCTTCAAGTATCTGGGCAAGATCAAAGGCGAACCGGAGGCCGAAGCAGCCAAACGCACGATCTGGAGCGATGGCGGGTCGCTGGTGCGCCTGCGGGACGGCGGCTGGCGCCTGTATCTGAACGGTTTCGGACAGGTCCTGGCCGCGGCGGAGAGCAAGACGCTCGACGGGCCGTGGAACTTTCTCCGGGACGAACGAGGCGCCATCCGCGAGCTTTTCCCGGAGTTCCCCAAGGCGCCCCAGTGTGGAGGCTGCTTTCCTACCGTGTTGCGGGTGGCGGAGGATAACCGGCATGCGTGGATCACCGACACCTGGCCCCCGCAGTCAATCTGGCATTTCTGGTCGCCGGACGGCCGGCAATGGCGGCTTTACGGCCAGCAGCCCGAGATCACCCGCGCCGCCTTCGGTGGGCGCGGTATCAAGTGCCTGCGCGCCTATGTGAACCCCCTGAGCGGGGAGATCGCAGGTTTGGACAAAGGCCCGGACGGGAACAAGGGCTGGGTGCTGCACGCCAGCCAGATGACGTCCGAAAATCGGGGAAATCGGTGATGACTTGCATCTCGCCAATCTGACTTTGCTGGGCTTGGGGCTAAGTCAGAGCGTCAAGGCCCGTTCTGCCCGCCTCGTCGTGCCTTGCGCGCTGTGCAATGCCCTGCTTTGAATAGGCCCTTTCCGGCAGATTGCTCCAAGGGAGACGATGGCTCGAAACCGGATTCTTACGAGAGAATCAAGTTCTGGGCTGGATTGAACGAAGAACGCAGGTACGAAACTGGCATTCAACTGGTGACTTGCGGGTGCGCCGTGAAACCGCGGCGGGGGCCTGCGGGTGAGAGGCGCGGGGCGGGCCCGCGGACAATTGCGTGCGGAAGGAGTCAGCATGAGACTTATGTGCTTCGCGTGGCTGAGCGCGACTGTCGCGATGGGCGGCGAGGGCGGGCTTAGCTGGAAACAGACCGAACACGTGCTGGCGCTGACGCGCGGCGAACAGGTGGTCTGGCAGTTCAACTACAGGAAGGAGGAAGGCAAGCCGTACTTCCATCCTGTCACCATTGCCGGGAGCGAGACGCTGACTGACCTGCGCCCCGCCGACCACGTGTGGCACCGCGCGCTATGGTTCTCGTGGAAGCACATCAACGGTCTGAACTACTGGGAGGAAGACAAGACGACAGGCAAGTCGCAGGGCGAGACGGAGCTGGTGGACGCGAAGGTTAGCGCTCGCGACGACAACTCCGCGCGCTTCGAACTGAACCTGAGCTATCACCCCCCGAGCAAGCCGGCCGTGCTGACCGAGAAGCGCACCATAGATGTCTCGGCTCCGGGCGCGGACGGGGCCTGCCGCATGGATTGGACTATGGTCTTCACAGCCGCTGACGCGGACGTAGTGCTGGACCGCACGCCCATTCTGAGTGAGCCGCAGGGCGTGGCCTGGGGCGGCTACGCGGGCCTCTCGCTGCGCCTGGCGCCGGCCTTGAAGGAGTGGAATTTCGTGGGTAGCGGCGGGCCTACGGACAAGTCTTCCGCGGACGGCCGTTGGATGTCGTTTTCCGGGCCGCTCAAAGACGGCCGGACGGCGGCGCTCATCGTGCTCGATCACCCCAAGAGTTTCCGTCATCCTACGCCGTGGTATCTGATCAAAGGCATGCCGTACTTCAGTCCGGCTGTGCTCTACAAGAGCCCGCACACGCTGCCGGCAGGGCAGAGCATCACGCTGCGGTATCGGATTCTTTCCCAACCGGGCGCGGTAGACGCGGCGGCCGTGGAAAAGGAATGGCAAAAGTACGCGAACGAGTAGGAGACGATGCTGGGTGACACTGATAGCGCTTGAGCGCAATCAGGGTGTTAGAAGAATGAACTGGACCTCTGCAAGATGGGTTTCCCGCCCATAACATGTTGTGGCGCGGAAAGGCGGTGAGTCAGTTCCGAGAAGCCGGGCCATGGCAGACTCCGAAGCCGGTCATGAGCAGCCTGTCTGGCCTCCAGCCCCTGCTTCGGCTTGGGGTGGTCAGTTCGCTGGCCGCTGCATCCGCCGGCGGCGCGCCACGGAAGTAAGGAGGGGGGCAAATGCCGTTGTGGATCAGAGCCACATCCGTCTGCGCCATGTTGGGCTTCTGCGCATTGGCGGGAATCCTAACGCCGTTGGCTGTCCTGGCTGCATCTAATGGCGAGAAGAAAGAGACGCTGGCGGTGCCGCCGGCGGTGGGCGATCTGACAAAGCCTTTCGACCTTGGCCGGATCGCATACACCGGCGGAGCATTTACGCAGGATGGCCAGCACTTCGTTTACGCCGTTCTGCCCAAAGACAAATCGCAGGCCAGTGAGCTATGGGTGGCTGACACCAAGAGCGGGAAGGTGGAGCCCCTGGGATTGGTGTCGCTGCTTCAGCAGCAGCCGGCTAAGGCGGACATGTTTCGCTGGTCGTTGGGCGTCCTTGCTGCTGAGAACGACCTGGGGACGGTCTATCTGGCTCAATATGGCCCCAATGAGGATCTGGCCGTTAAGGCAGCCGTCGCGTGGGGAGTAAAGGAAAAAGCAATAGTCCCGGTCAAACAGCTCCCTGACTTTGAGTCTCTCCAGAAGGAGAGGACCGCCGCACCTAAGAACGTGAAGCTCACTCTGGACGATCTTGACGCGGAGGCAGTGCAGCGACGGAAAGTGTATCAACCGGTTGAGCAACTCCCGAAGTTGATCGGCAAGAAGCAGCTCACGATCCAAGTCGCCGGCGATAACCCCAAGACGGCTCCAGCGCCCAAGGATATCCAGCTTGATGCAACCGAAGCGTTCCGTGAATTGTATGCGGCAGCCGTGGCAGATTATCCGCAATCCCGAATGCCCATGGATTCCGGAAAGGTTCTCGTGAGCGATTCCATTGAGCCCGTCGCACAGTGCGGGAAGTGGGTTTTCGTGCGCTGTGGATTCTATGCGCACTACGGCATCCACGGTCGTGGATACGACCGGCTCGCCGTGATCAATGTTGAGGCACCTCGCCTCGCGATCTGCCCAGGGATTGGAAGTCACTCGGCTAGCGGGGTGCGCACCGGACCGATTGACAACGCCTTCCTTCGGTCACCGGACGGCAAGTGCGTGGCCGGCATCAGCAACGGCCACCTGACCCTCTATCGCTTGCCGCCGGAGTAAGCCAGCGGCGGGGCAGCACCGCGGTTTCGGGGCGCTCTTCGATGTGCGGGACGTTGACGCCCATCCACGCGAGCGCATTAGTGTCCGGCAGTTCTGTAAGCGGCCCGCACATCGAAGAG
>Ga0209777_10005415_pt1 | contig 14711 bp, 25 predicted proteins | sample FrelakmetHBP12HB_FD_187147 | JGI IMG/M metagenome (GOLD analysis project Ga0209777, IMG submission 187147) | Freshwater lake sediment microbial communities from the University of Notre Dame, USA, for methane emissions studies -HBP12 HB (SPAdes)... | ecosystem: Environmental > Aquatic >... | reverse complement strand
CGCAGAGCGAGAAGGGATCGGTTCACCACGGAGGCACAGAGGGCACAGAGAAATGCGAGGAAGAGAGAGGAGGGGTTGGTTTTATCCAATCGAGAGAGAGCCCGAATGCTTGCCTGCCGAAGCCTTGGCGCAGGTAGGGATAAAACGCGCCTCCCTTCGGGGAAATCCGTTTGACACATAACACTTAACACACATCATTATAGAACAGAAACATGGAATGCTGAGGGAACAATTACGCAAATAGCGAAATATGCTGGACGTAAGGAACGTCGGCGAGTTTTTCAGAAAGCTTCTCGTCAGCCGTCACAAATGGAATCTTCAAAGACTCAGCAAGCGCCAAAAAAGCGGCATCATAAACGGTTATGCCGTAGCAGTAGGCGAGACGGATAGCCCCCTTGATCATCCCTTGCGAAATCTCAATGATCTTGATGTGCAGATCATACAGGCTATCAAGAGCCTCCTGCGCCCGTTGGTCGGTTAAATCAGGTTTGTAACAGAGGACATTTGCGATCTCGTAGATCAGGAGATCTGGAACATAGATGAGCATATCGCCGTCGAGGTATGTCTGCCTCATCTGAAGAGCTGAGTCTCGCCAGATCTCGTCTTTGCGAAACCATTTTAGGACAACGGAACTGTCGAGGACAGCGGATTCCGGAAGCCTTGTCGTCAACGTCTGTCTCTCCATTTACGAATTTCGTAAGTCCCGTCCCAATCTCTTGCAGTGTCTGCTGCGGCAAGGGCATCCTGGACAGCGATGGCCTTCCTCACATGAGGAACCTGGCCGGGCACGGAGTGGGCCTTCTTCACCTGGATATACAGCCGCAAGGCTTCACGGACGAATTCACTGCGGGATCGATGCTCTTGCTTGGCCGCCTGGTCCAGATCTGCAACCATCTCCTCGGGGATGGAAACCATGATCTTAGCTTTTGCCATAATGCTGAACCTCCAGAACAATAGTATATGCATGGGTAATAAAAAGTCAAGGAGAGAAGCTTGCACCGTACCTTGGGACAGAAGCCCTGGTGAACCACTTTGGGGACGTAGTTTAGTTATTTAAGAAACTTACGAAAGGGCATAAAGAGGATTGTTCCTCGCAGAGGGCGCAGAGATCGCAGAGCGAGAAGGGATCGGTTCACCACGGAGGCACAGAGAGGAAGGTCTGGAAGATTGGAATGATGGAAGAATGGGAATGGTGGGAGAGGAAAAGGACTGAGTCAAGTAGGACTGAGGACTGAGTGGAAGAGAAGGGGATAATGGGAGAACGGATCGATTGGATCATGGGGAGGGAAAGCAGAGTTCAGGCATACATCAGCCGTTTCCCTTTCGGCTCGGGGATGTCGCGGCCAAACTCCCTTGCCGTATCCAACCAGAGGTCAATCGCTTCCTGGCAGTTAACGACGGCCTCACTGGGTGTACGTCCGTGGGCTGCACAGCCGGGCAGTTCGGGAACCTCCGCAATGAATGCCTGGTCATCGTTGCTCCAATAGATAATGATCTCATACTTGTGCATTACTCGTCTCCCTGCTGTTTGAGTCCATACCGGGTGATTACGCCTCGGACCTGTCGCACCTGGTAAGGTTTCGCCATATGGCCCTCTCGCTGAAGATTAATCAGATCCTGCACTCCTTCTCGTACAAAGATATGGTGGCTTCCCCGACTCCTTTCCTCGAAACCGAGCCCTGCCAGCAGATTCCTCAGATCATCGAAGCGGATGTTCGCGTCTGCTCGTCCGCTAAGCACCCGCACAAGAACCTTCGAGGATGTGGTCATGTCACCGCTCCCGTCGCGACCAGTCAACCGTTCCTACAGGCAGAACATCCGAAAGGGTTTTCAGTTTTATCAAGAGTAATTATAGCAAATTTCTTGGAAAGTAAACAGAGGGTTTCGGCAAAGACTTGTACCCCCAGGAGAGGGCTCCGGGGACGTTGTGAAAGCGCCGGTCAAGACCGGTGGAGTGTAGTGGATGAAAGAGCCATACGATGAAGGCATAGCGAGCCACAAAGGGTATTGGGTTATTGGGTTGCTTGGGTTATTGGGTTACTTGGGTTCTAACACAAGAAACTGAACGAACTCAATAAGCTCAAGCAACTTCGAGGAGTGTTGAGTCCTGAAGTGAGTTTTCGATCTCGAGGGTGTCTGACTTAATTTTTAAGTCAACACGCCGACAAGTAGCCGAAGCTTTTTGATTTGCCCGTTTGGAAAATCGATTGTTTGTCCTTTGCACTTTCTACTTAACACTCAGCACTTGACACTTAACACCTTAACTCAATAACGAGGAGGTTTTTTCCTGGTGGATATCTTACACTTTACGGCTAACGCCGCACGCTTTAAAGGCATCATCCTTGCCGGAGGGGCGGGGACGCGGCTTTATCCCATCACGAAGACGGTGAGCAAACAGCTTTTGCCCATTTATGATAAACCGATGATTTACTACCCCATCTCCGTCTTGATGCTGGCCGGGATCCGGGAGATTTTCATCATTTCAACTCCGGAGGACTTGCCGAGGTTCGAAACACTCCTGGGAGATGGAAGTCAGTGGGGTGTGAAGTTTTCGTACCGGGAGCAACCCCGGCCTGAAGGACTTGCCCAGGCCTTCCTCATTGGAAAGGAGTTCATCGGGAAAGAGAATGTTTGCCTGATTCTGGGAGACAATATTTTCTACGGTCACGGTTTAAATGAGATCCTGAAGAGGTGTGTGCAGAGCGAAAAAGGGGGGTTGATCTTTGGTTACTGGGTGAAGGACCCGGAGCGGTACGGGGTTGTGGAGCTTGACGACTCGGGGAAGGTATTGAGCATCGAAGAAAAGCCGAAGGTTCCAAGGTCTCGATACGCAGTCCCGGGCCTTTATTTTTACGATAACGAGGTAGTAGAGATTGCCTCGAACCTCAAGCCTTCTGCCCGGGGTGAGCTGGAGATAACGGACGTCAATAAGGAGTACCTGAAACGGGGGACGCTTCGTGTCGAGTTGCTCGGTCGCGGATTTGCCTGGCTCGATACGGGGACCCATGAGTCGCTGCTGGAAGCCTCCAATTTCATACAAACGATCGAAAAACGTCAGGGCCTTAAGGTTGCTTGTGTAGAAGAGGTGGCTTACCGGATGGGGTTCATCGATTCGGACCAGGTCTGCCGGTTGGCAGAACCTCTGTCGAAGAACGGCTACGGACAGTACCTCCTCCAGATCGTGAAAGAGAAGAATTGAAAGATCTGGCTTTCGCAGAGGCTACAGGGATCGCGGAGAAATGCAGGAATGCGTTTCACCACAGAGACACAGAGGTCACAGAATTTGAGGGTTTGTTTTTGTCTGTCGGAGAGGTACCGACAGGCAAAAAGGCTCAGCCTCTTCGAGGCAAGATTCGCCCAAAAATGATTCGCTGCCTCCTGGTGCTAGCGGAAAGGTGGAGGGATTTGCGCACGAGGGGCAGGAGAGAAAACAGGAGGCGAGGGGAATCCGGTTATCGAGCCAGGGAAGGCAAATAGGATCAAATCTTTATTCTTGACTTTGGCTGGAGATCGAAGGGGGAAACTGACAGCGTTAGGAATTTGGAAGTTCAAGAAGCGTTTCCGACCCTCACACTCTATGACCCATTCGACGGCGCCAGGCGCCGCTCAGGGCAGGCTTAATTTTTGAGTCAACTCCGACAATATACCTGGTCTTTCGTTTCCGCACCTCCTGCGCGGGGCCAGGAGCGTCAAATCTCTATTGATGACCTCGTTGACTAAACTTTTGAGTCCGGATTGGAACCTTATCGGGAATCTTCCAGCCTTTAGGTTTAATTTCTCATCGGATGACGCTGAGCAAATTTTAGAGCAATTCTGCAAACACTTCGGGTTTTTGTTCCGCAATTCGCAATAAGGCTTTCGCAGGACCGCTCGGCCTACGCCGTCCCTGTTCCCAATCCTGTACTGTTCGCAAACTCACACCCATCAGGCCCGCAAATGCCGCCTGCGATAACTTCAGCTTTGCACGAATGACCTGAGGAGGCGCTGGCTCCTTAAGCGTATGGGTGTGCAAGGTTTTCTCGCCTGCTTTATACGCCTTGATATCGCGAATCGCTTCCAGAATTTCTTGTCCAATATCACGCTTAGACATTTTTGATCTCCCCTGCAATTTGACGTAAAACATGCCCTGGAATATTCTCTGTTTCGCTTTTGCTGTAAATGGTCAACAGCCAGATTTCGTCATCTTGCTTTTTGAAGTAGTAGATAATCCGGACGCCACCACGTTTGCCTCTTCCTGCCACTGCCCAACGAAGCTTTCTCACACCACCCGAACCAGGAACAATTTTTCCAGATTCCGGATACCTGAGCAAGAAGCTTTGGAGGCCCAGATACTCATCATCGGTCAAGTAAGTGTAAATTTGGTAAAAGCATTCGCCTCTATAAATTCCACAATGCATTTATACGGCTTTGCCGTATAAATCGCAAGGGCCAGGCGTTTCTTGCTGAAAAAGGAATGCGATTGCGCTTCTGGGGTCGGACCAAGCTAAGTGGTTGATTTGATGAATGAAGACTGGAAAACTGGGGCTGTTTTCAGGCTTAGAAGGGCATTTTCGGGGTCAAAATCGAGCTTCTAAGGAATTTTACGGATAGCCAGGGAAACATAAACGAGACGTTGTTTAGTATTTGAGCAAAGATAGGCTGGGGACGTAGGTGAAAATACAACTTGACAGTTTGGATGAACTGATGTGACTGAAGTGGTTGCGCCAGAATACATGTTTGAATCTGTTGACATGTATATACAAGACGGTTAAGCTGTATATATTGAACGGAGGGCATCTTATGGCAACGTCAATGACATCAATCAGGCTGGATACGCATCTGGCTGATGAGGCGGCAAGGGTATTGGGCGTAAAGAGCCGGACCGAGGCAGTTCATGCCGCGCTGCGAGAGATTGTGGCGCTGAAAAAGTTCAAGAATCTCATGGCAAAGAATGCAGGCAAGTTGACCTTTGAGGCTTTTGGTGAGCAGTCTGGTAATCTTTGATACGTCTGTTTTCATCGATCACCTCCGTACCGGTTGCCACCGGGAACGTATTGAATCGGTGAGCGGGCTTATTCGGACATCATCGGTCGTACTCGCAGAGTTGTGGCGAGGCGCTTCAATGCCTGCGGAAAGGATCTTTCTGAATGAGCTGGCGCGAAATCATCCTGTGCTGACACCAACGGAAAAGAACTGGTTGGAATCCGGCCATATACTTGGCAAGTTTCATGCTGAAAAGGGGTTTTCGCCCGAGAAGCTGCGGGATCTCCATTTTGACGTGTTGATAGCATTGACCGCACGTTCGAACGGTGCCCGACTGATTACCTCAAACCGGGCTGATTTTGAACTGATCCGCAACTATCGTCTGTTTTCTCTGGAAGTTTGGTGAAAAGCTCAGGGATCGGACAAATGGCGATTTCGTGGCTGCGCTGGGTGGGGTCGGACCAAGCTAACGGATTGAAAATATAGAATAAAGCTATAAAAAGCATGGTGATTTTAGGGCTTAGAACGGCATTTTTGACCCTTAAAATAGGGGTTTAAGTTAATTGCGGGGTGGTGTTTGTTTTTTCTTTACCGCGGAAATGATATCATCCAATGTCATGTCCTTAAATAGTTGCTCTCGGTCCTGGGTATAGTCACCATAGCCCGTGGTAAATTGATTTATAAATCGCACCGTATCTACTATGCCCATCTCTTTGTTCAATACTTTGAAGGCCTCTTTTGTTATTTCCACTAATGGCCGAGCTTCTATTGCCATGACTCAACCTCCTCTATTAACTCAATGGGTGAAACTACCTTCGTCTTAAGACCGGGAATACTTTTTCCTTTCCTAAAAAAGCTAACATCACAAGTACAAAAGTAATCTGCGCATGCTTCTTCCGCTGAGGACAGATGCAATGCATCTAGTGGTTTGATGCCGAGGGCATCGAATTCTCGTGCCCGTTTTTCGACACGCTCATCCAACATGACAAACGTCTTCGCTTTTGCTATTACATTTAAAGCATATTCTTGCCGCGTTGGATTCGGGTTTTGGCCTATCTCAAATAATAAGATCTCAGATGAAACCAAATCAATTCTTCCCGATTCAAACAAAGATAGAATACCCAATATGGCCTCCGCTTCAACAATAATTCGGACTTGATTTCTACTATCCAGAGGTTGTTGTAAACTGCACGTATCCAAATATATTTTCATGATAGGACTATATTATTATATAACCAAGTCAAATTCAAGAACGAGATTATGAGTGTGGCTTCTGGAAATGCGATTGGGGTCAGCCCTTGACTTGTGACATTTCGTGTCGAAGAAAAAGGGTGGCTCTCACAGAGCCCGCAGAGAGAGCAGAGAAAGAGAAAGGGACCTTGTTCACCACAGAGGCACAGCAGGGGAATCAGAAAGAAAGGGTGTTGGGAGTAGGGTGTAGGAAAAGCAGTGATTAGTGTTGAGTGTTGAGTGAAACCCCTGACCTCTTGCGATTTGCGACTGACGGGGCAATTATTCACCACAGACAACAGAGGACACAGTGTTTGATAAGGAGGCCAGGAAGGCAGGAAGAAGAGCACAGGGAATCCATTCAGGGTTTCGAGGCAATTAATTCCAGAAAAGGATACGGGGGGGGGAGTTGGAAGTGGAAACAAAGGGTTTGGAATTGGTGCAAGCTTGAAATAGCTTCTGTTTTGATGTAGATATTTATATAGAAAGGAAATAAAGCTATGCTAATTGAATATATTAATAAGGCAATGAGCAAGGCAGTCTACGAAAAATTGGAAGATGGTTCATACGCTGGCCGAATTCCGCAAACCCCTGGTGTGATCGCCTTTGGAGAGACTCTTTATCAATGTCAAGAGGAATTGAGGTCCGTCCTTGAAGGGTGGTTGATTGTTAAACTGAGACATGGGGACCGGTTGCCCGTGATGGGCGGAATAAATTTAAACAAAAAGGTACCCACGCTTGAAGAGGCGGCTGTCCATGGGTAAATGGGCACCCTGTAAACGGAGAGAGTTCATCAGAAGACTGAAAGGAAGGAAGGCATTCGGGAAGGCATTCGGGGACGTAGTTTAGTTATTTAAGAAACTTACGAAAGGGCCTAAAGAGGATTGTCTCTCGCAGAGCCCGCAGAGAGAGCAGAGTGAGAAGGGATCGGTTCACCACGGAGGCACAGAGGGCACAGAGAAGTGCGAGGAAGAGAGCGGAGGGGTTGGTTTTATCCAATCGAGAGAGAGCCCGATTGGATAAAAGGCGCCTCCCCTCGGGAAGAGGAAAGGATGCTTCGCTGAGCCTGGCCTATTGGAGACTGGCTGCCTTGACTTCACACCATAATGGTGTTATCTAAAACATGGTGGAAAAACGCAAACCGACCTATGACCTCGAAGCGTTCAAAGCTGTGTTTGATAGCGTGGAAAAACTTGCGGTTACGGGTAAGGCACTTCGCAGCGCCGCCGCGTTGGGGTTTGGGCGCATCGAGATCGTGCGTACGATCCAGGCCATGCAGAGAAGGCATTTTTATAAGTCTATGACCAGTTATGGGAACAACCAACTTTGGCAGGATGTATACCATGTTCCCTCTCCGGTTGGCGTGCTGTATATAAAATTCACTGCCGATGTCGTCACCGAGTTCTTATTGTTGTCGTTCAAGGAGAAAGGCGATGACTAATCCCGTTTGTCCAAAGACAGGGAGCCCGATGCGCCGCGATGTGCGACCGATGGTTCTCAATTACAAGGGCGAGAACATTACCTTTGATATGCCGGGGTGGTACTGCGATTCATCAGATGAGAGCATTCACACCGGTGGGGATATGAGGGTGTCAGACCGGATGTTAAACCGGCTCAAGGCCCGTACCGAGGGGCTGCTTGAGCCCGAGGAGATCCGTCGGATCCGCAAGAAGCTCCACCTCACGCAGGAAGCCGCAGGAATGCTGATTGGCGGCGGACCACGTGCCTTCCAGAAATACGAAAGCGGCGACTTGTTGCCAAGCAGGGCTATCAGTAGTGCCCTGGCCCTGCTCGATCATGAACCCGAGGCCTTGAGGGTGCTCAAGGCACGCCGGAACAAGACCGCCATCTCGAAACCCAAGCATACAAAACGCCTCAGCCTTCCTTAAGGAAATGGGATTGGGGTCAGCCCTTGAGTTGTGATATTTCGGGAAAAGACTCTGGAGAGAAGAAGAGGGGTCATGAATCACTTCGGGGACGTAGTTTAGTTATTTAAGAAACTTACGAAAGGGCATAAAGAGGATTGTTCCTCGCAGAGGGCGCAGAGATCGCAGAGCGAGAAGGGATCGGTTCACCACGGAGGCACAGAGGGCACAGAGAAATGCGAGGAAGAGAGAGGAGGGGTTGGTTTTATCCAATCGAGAGAGAGCCCGATTGGATAAAAGACGCCTTCCTTCGGGCCAAGTTGCGGGTTAGGGGTTGGGGGGACATTGTCGCCGTCTCGCTTGCTTCTCCGAGTGGATGTTATATGGTATAATGATTGAAGAAGAGTAGCCGGAGGTGGTAACGAATGTTGGAGATACATAAAAAGATAGTTCTTGACGAAGACGAGAGACCTTTCGCGGTTCAAATTCCTATCGAAGAATTTGAACGATTGGAAGAGGTCATTGAGAATTACGGATTGTCAAAGTTGATGGATGAGATGAAAAATGAGGAAAGGCTTTCAGTTGAAGATGCTCAGGCATATTATAAATCCTTGAAGACAAATGTGGAAGGTTGAGTATACCAAACGGTTTCTAAAGGAGCTTTCCGAATAACCAACAGAAATACAAGCTCAAGCCGAAGATATTGTCTTTAAAGAACTGCTGACGGCCAATCCATTTTCACTGGGATACGTTGAGCACATGACCGGTTACCCTGGTAAGTACAAAATCCGGATCAGCAGTTATAGAATCGGAATCACCATAGACAAACAAAGTCGCCTCATCATCTGCCAGCGTGTCGCCCATCGTAAAGACATATACAGAATATTCCCATAAATTGGTGCAAAAAGTTTCCGGCCGACAGAAAGGACCCTCAGGGGGCGGGGTAGCTTACTGGTTCACCGGGACCCTCCGGGGACGTTCTTTACTATTTCACTATAAGGAAGCCAGGAAGGCAGGAGAAAGAGGGGCGTCTCTCGCAGAGGTCGCAGAGATCGCAGAGCGATAGACATAGGGTGCAGGGTATTGGGGGTAGGGGATAGGAAAAGGCGTGTTCAATGAACAAGTGCGGTTATCGGGTTAATTGGGAAGACAGTTCTGGACAGTTCTGGGACGTAGTTTAGTTATTTAAGAAACGTGAGAAAATGGAAGGTCGGAAGGGGATGGGCTTTTACCTTCGGGGACATTGTTCGAATCTTTCAAAAAGCCGGGCAGGTATGCGGCTACGGAACAGCATAGGCTACGTCTTGTAAATGTTGTTGTGATGATCAAAGTCGAGAAGGGTAACCAGTTGGTCTTTTTCGTTTATTTCGTAGACCAGGACAAAGGGACCTCCTACATGAACGCGCCGCTTTTTCTGCAAAGGCTTTCGCAAAGGCTTAAACCGATAGGGGTCGGCGAGAATTTCATTGAGCTTCTTCTCGATGAGCCGAAGCAGTTCCTTATCTTTCGTGCGAAGTCTTTTAAACTTCGTATCCAGGCTTTCTTTAACAGCAAGCTTATACATTATTTCAACCCGTATCGTTTGGCAAAATCTCCAACGGGGATCGATTTTTCGAGATCGAGCTTTCGCATCCGCCGGATGAAATCCTCGCGGAGATCAGGTTCTTCGATCAAGGTTTTTTTAATTAGGGCGATATCGCGCTGTAAGTTGCTTACCTTGTCATAAAGAGTTTTGAGAGTAACCTGCTTCATCTGAGGGGCCTCCTGGTAGTTGGGTTAAGGAAATTTCTGCTATCGGCCGGATTATCAAATAGAATTCGGAGGTTGTCAATGGAAGGCCCTTTGGGGGCACCCTATGGAACCCGCCGGGGGACGTAGGGAAAGCACCGGTTAAGACCGGTGGAGCATTGTGAATGACGAAAAGAGGACTGGGGGCTGAGCATGGAAGAGAAGGCAAACGGTTAAAGGCGAGAGGGGGACGCATCCATGAAACGGCTTGACAAGATCAGACCAGTTTATCAAACTAGTTTATAAGGAGGGAACGACCGTGGATTCTCATACAGGAGAAGTAAGTGCTTTTGAGGCCAAAACGCGTCTGTCGGAGCTCCTTCGTGAGACAGAAAAGGGGGTCTCCTTCCGTATCTTCAGATATGGGAAAGAGGTCGCTCGCCTGATCCCCCCCTCAAAAGAGGACACGAAACAGAACCTCAAACAGGTGTTGGCCTCATTCCAGGAGATCCGGGGACACGTGCCCGGGAAAATTAAGATTAGAGAATTGATCGAAGAGGGACGTCGTTTCTAATGGACTGGGTTCTTGATGCTTCCATTGCTCTTGCATGGGCTTTTCCGGATGAGACATCCGTTCAGGCGGATCGGTTTCTGAGTCGAGTTACGGCAAAGGATGTTCTCTGGGTGCCTTCCCTATGGTGGTAGGGAGGTCGCAAACGCTCTGGTCGTTGCGGAGCGCCGGGAGCGTTTAACGGAGGCTGATGGAATTCAACTGATAGAGCTTTACGGGGCGCTTCCAATCAAGACAGATATGATCTCTGGCACGGAGGTAATAGGGCGGCTCCGCACTTTGGCGAGACAGTACAACCTTTCGGCATACGATGTCGCATATCTCGAATTGGCTCTTAGAAAAGGACTGGGACTTGCGACAACAGATCTTAACCTCCAGTCAGCTTCCAAAAAGGCAGGTGTGAAAATCCTTCGTCCTTAGGACTATGGGCTGAATAAGGAGAAGGAGAAAGGATCAAGAGAAGACTATCGGGGACGTAGTGAAAGCGCCGGTCAAGACCGGTAAGTGCGATTGGGGTCAGCCCTTGGTGCAGCCCTTAAAGCTGCGTATCTTGCAGGTGAGAGTCCTGCCACAGGAATTGCCTATTTACCTGGGTAGTTATATCCGACTTAGGAGGAGGTGACGAATCCTAAGCAAGCTCGGAGGTAAAAAGCTCGTTGGGCTTTCCCCAATGAGGGGAGGTTCAGGTCGGCACAGGAGCTGAGCAACACCGGTCGTGGTGAAGAGAGAGGTTGTCTCTCACAGAGGCCGCAGAAATCAGAGAAACAGAGGAAGGCTAAAAGTCAAAATATAAATAAGATCAAAGGGCAATTTCAGAAAACAATGAGACTCAAGGAATCTTTTTGAATCCCATTCCGACCTGCTCAAAATGCTCATCTCCGGTCAAAACGAGTTTTATATCCAATTCTTTCATAATCGCCATTGATGTGAGATCGGTAAACGAAATCATTGGCTTGTCCAAGAATCTTAAGCGAAGCCGTTGGGCTTCCTGAAAGTTTTCCGGAGAGATCCATTCCAATTCGAGATATCCTTTCTCAAAGGATTTATTAAGAAGGCTGAGCGACTCCTTTGCCAAGCCAGGAGGTAAACGACGAAACAGCAAAGTGATGGTTTCATCAAGTACGTAATCTGTGGTGTAGATTTTTCCCTTTTGGAGGCGGAAATTACGATAAAACCGGGTTACCTCTGTATGTCTCGGCTCCCGTTTGTTATGAATGACCACCCGACCCCACGTATCAACAAAAAGCTTCTTCTCCATCAGCCATATAACTCCCGATCAATCGTGCCCGAAAAAGACTCTACGTCTGCAATTCCAATCAGTTTAAAGATGGGGTCCTCCCTGGGGTTGAGAGTTATTTTCTTAGTCTTATTTTTTAATCTTTTTTTCAAAACAAATTCTACAAAATCGGAGATTTCTTGAATTTCGGCTTCCGAAACTCTATCCAAATTCTTCAAAAGTCTCTCTTTTGATTTTGCAATACCCTGCATCGTTTCCATGATGATTGACCTCTTTTTTGCTGAAATAGCATAACTACCACTTTCTGCTCCCATTGTAGCAAATCTTTAAGACAAAGTAAAATACAGGAAAAGAACCATCAGGAAAGAGTCTCTGGGGTCACAGACTTGGGATATTGGGATTTGTCAAAGGAAGCGGTTCGTAGTAGAGAAGAGAAGAAACAAAGGGGAGTGTCTCTCACAGAGCCCGCAGAGATCGCAGAGCCTTTTGTCAATACAGCGTTAAGAGGGTACCTTGGGTTATTGAGTCCTTTGAATTCTCACACAAGAAACCCAACGAACTCAATAAACTCAAGCAACTTCGAGACATCATGGCCAGAAAACAACCCCTCACAGCCTCATGCCTAACACCTTGCGCCTAACGCCTCATGCCTAACGCCTAAGAACCCTTTGGGGACATAGGGAAAGCGCCGGTTGAGACTGGTGGAGTGCAGTGAATGAAAGAGTCGTGAGCCCGGTCCGTAAGGTGTGAAAAATTGGCCCCCTGTGTCTCGGCCGGGTTTTCAGTGTTTGTTCATGGCACGGGTGCGGTAGGGATAGGAGAACAGGCTTTCCCCAAGGGTGTCGATGTTGATTTGAACAATTGGCTTGATTGGCGTTATAATGCTGTTGTGATGACCATGAAATTCGATCAATATTCGGAGCACGGAAGATGGCAAGTGGCTTAGGACGTATCGAGCTCAATCCAAGGGTGTGCAACGGAAAGCCCGTGATCAGGGGAACGAGGATTCCCGTGTCAGTCATTCTTGAACGGGTCGCTGAGGGAGAATCATGGGATGCCATACTTGTCGGCTACCCGGAGCTAACAAGGGAAGATATCCACGCTGCTTTGCGTTACGCAAGAGCTTCCCTTGACCACACAGAGACTGAAGCCATTGGAATCTAAGAAGCCCAGGCTTTAACCTTGACCAGATGTTTTCATCGGATGTAGCTCAAGTATTGCGGGAGCAGGGTTATGAGGTCGTGCGGACTCTTGAGACCGGTCAGGCCAGAGCAGATGACGAAGAGATCCTGGAGAAAGCAATCTCCCAAGACCGCGTTCTCGTAACCCTTGACGAACATTTTGGTGATTGGGTTATATTGCCGCTCAATCGACATCCAGGAGTCATTCGCCTAAAGGTCAATCCTGCAACCTCGGAGAAGGTTTTGAAACTTCTCCTCCCTTTTCTAAGTCTTCATACCCCCGATCAATTTAGAGATCATCTGATAATACTTTCCGAAAAGCGCGCGAAATGGATTCTTACGGGATAAGGATAGGAAGCTTCAATCAGGGGGTTGGGGTCAGCCCTTGACTTGTGACATTTCGTGTCAAAGAAACAAGGTGACTCTCGCAGAGCCCGCAGAGGAGGTCAATAAAGCGTTAAGAGGGTACCTTGGATTATTGAGTTCCTTGAATTCTAACACAAGAAACCCAACGAACTCAATAAACTCAAGCAACTTCGAGACATCATGGCCAGAAAACAACCCCTCACAGCCGCATGCCTAACACCTTGCGCCTAACGCCTCATGCCTGACGCCTTACGGTACTTGGAAAACAGGGCGGCACCGATTGCGGACCCGAGTATGTTCATGATGACGTCGGTGAGCTGCGAGCTCCTTGTCGGAAGATAGACCTGGGTCAGCTCAATAAAAAGGCTTAAGCATCCGGCCGTAAGAATGGAGATGAAAAAAAGGCGACGGGTCGGCTGAGGCTTCTTTATCCCGAGGCTGGCGGAGAGGAAGAACCCGAAAGGGATGAAGCCAAGAATATTGGTGATGATATCCATTAAATAGGAGCGATTCAAGCGAAAATCTTTCCAGGGCGGGACAAGGACCTGTTTTTGAAGGACTCCGAACCGGGATGGGATGAGAAGGTGATGGCCGGCCGCGTGGTCCTTGATCAGATCCCCGGAGCGTTCATCAAATGGGTAGAGAGCAATAATGCCTTCATCTGCTGCAAGTAAAGAGTATTCATGATCTCTCCAGTTCCGGAAATGTTCAGAGACCTGCTCTTTTGTCAATGGATGGCGATAGATTGCCAGGCCGTAGAGGTTTCCGTTCCAGTGTCGCTTGCCCCCGGGTGAGTTCCCGAGAATGAGCTGTCCGAAGGCGCTGTCGTTTTCAGAGGAAAAATTGAATTTTGGGTGTTTTTCCGCAGGCCTGCCGTCGATATAGATCTGAGTACCCTCAGGCCCTGAAGTGATCGTGAAAAAACGTTTTACTCCCCTGGGCAGCGCATTCCTTATTCCAACCTTCGGGTAGCTTTCTTCAGGACGACTCCCTATTCTCCTTTGAAGGATTAATCCCGATTTCCACTGGCTGAGGACGCTTGCTTCAGTTGCTTTTCCATCGTAAAATGAGAAGATTCGCGCGGTATAATCGTACCCTTCTTTCTCCGACTGAAGCCAGATCTCCATAGAGAAAGACTTCAAGGGAATATTGGAAGACTGGAAGACTGGAATAGTGGAATAATGGGAAGAGGATTGAGTCTCCGGGACTGAGGATTGATAAGGCGAAACGGTGAAGGGCCTTTCACTATAGACGATGCCGCGGCCGAAAAACTGGAGACCATTTTGATCTTTTAGCCACCTCACCTTATTTTCAGGCCAGAAATTGAAGGGCCAGAGTCCGAAGATGATGATGACAACGAAAATAGCCAGATTGATGATACCGAGAAATATTCTTTTTCTATTCTTTAGTGCCTTGATCATCATCCTATTTTACGTTCCATTGAGGGAACTCATGAGCCTCTCCCTTAAGAGCGAGCTCTATTCCCACATCATTCTCATCCCGTGGATCAGTGGATACTTTCTCTACGATAGAAGGAAGTCCCTATCGTTGAACGAAAGCAGCTAGATCGG
>Ga0209777_10005414_pt1 | contig 14712 bp, 15 predicted proteins | sample FrelakmetHBP12HB_FD_187147 | JGI IMG/M metagenome (GOLD analysis project Ga0209777, IMG submission 187147) | Freshwater lake sediment microbial communities from the University of Notre Dame, USA, for methane emissions studies -HBP12 HB (SPAdes)... | ecosystem: Environmental > Aquatic >... | reverse complement strand
GAACTTAAGCAGCTTCGACCTCTCCTTCCCGAACTCCCGGAAGAAACGGAGCAGTGTCTTCACTCGACGTCTTTGCCCGCTCCACAACAGACGCTTTGAATGCTAATCCAGTTGATAGACAAGGGTGGGGGGACTAGGGGACGTTGTTGACAAATTGCACAAACTCTCAGCACAATTGCGCCAGGCGCAGCTTGGCCTTAAAGCCATGCCCCCCATTAAAGGGATGCTATACTACAGCGGTTACAATGGCATTCTGCCTTAAGAGTGGAACGCATGCGCCATGATCTCCCCGTAAATTTTCATATTATCTCCCGGGCTTGTTGCTGCCTTCACCTTTTTATACCAGTCCGTTTCAAATACATTGACCAGCTCACTATCTACTTTAAACATCATGAATTGAATATCCTTAAGTCCAGCCCGGCAATACTCTTGAAGTGCTTCTTATTGCTTTTTTACACCCAAACAAGAACATCCGTATCAAACAGCACGATACCTTCCTCCGCGAAGCCCTGCCATTACCTCATGCACTTCCGTATCCTGCGGAAGCATGCCAAAAAACGGATGCTTACTCACCCTGGTATCCTTTGCTGCCGAAGACGGAACTATAACGCCCTTTTGCTTGCCATGATACATGATCGTGACTTTTTCTTTTCTTTCGAGCGCCTTAAGAATATCTCTCATTTTATATCTCAAATCAGCAATGGTTGCTTTAATGGTATCTCCCTTCCATGTATATGTATATATGGTTACATTGGAACTCAGGAACTCACCTTTTTTTCTGAAAATCACGAGCCACGTACCCCTATCCCCGAACCCCGGCCTTTCTATTCCGCTATAATCCGTTCAACCACCGATGACACTTCTTTTTTAAGTTCTGCAAGCCGCTGTTCCGAGTCCGCTTCAAACCGCCGTGAAACTCCCCCATGCGGTTCGGCCATGAGCTCACGGCCGATGAACCAAGGGGGACCTGGAAGTGGACAATATTACCCCTGCTTCTCCCAAGGAAACTCGGCGACTATCACTTAAAAGGCAATATCCTTGCTCGGTTGCTCTGCTCATCTATAGAAATTAAGACTCCCTGTTCAAGCTCTTTTTCAAAACTTCGGATTGAATTTACAATTAAAGCCCTGAGATGGTCAGGCATGACATTCTGTGTTCGAACTTGAATCACACTCGGACCATCAGCATGCGTAGCAGCAAGCAAGGCGCTGAAATCCAGATCATGCGTAAAGACGATATAACCTTTTTCCCTCGCCCAGTTCATTATCTCAAGGTCGCGTGCCTTTAAATCGCCAACCTGAGACCAGTGGGCTGCTTTCCAGCCTTCAGCTATAAACACCTCAACCCAGCTGGGCGGCAAGTTCATGTCGATAAGAATTTTCATCAGGATGCCACAGTCAGTTCTTTTTCTTCAGCGCGCCAGGCAGCATACGCAAGTGCCTCCATTATGTCCGCTCGTTCAAGATAGGGGTATGCGGCAAGCACCTCATCTATCGTTTTACCGGAAGCGATAAGACCAACAATCGTCCCCACGGTAACTCGCATGCCCCGAATGCACGGCTTACCACCCATCATCTGTGGATCAATGGTTATTCTTGTAAGATGTTGCATATTCGCTCCTTTTAAAAGACTACCATTAATATTATACATTTCATAATTTGATACTGCTACATAAAATCACCCGCCTGCGCGGCAATGATTCCCGGCAAATGCGTTGCACAGGCTATTCCGCTATAATCCGTTCAACCACCGATGACACTTCCTTTTTAAATTCTGCAAGCCGCTGTTCTGAATCCGCTTCAAACCGCAGGACCAGCACCGGCTGCGTGTTGGATGCGCGCACCAGGCCCCAGCCGCCGGGCATTAAAATCCGCGCACCGTCAATGTCAATGATTCGGTATTTCTCACGGAAGATTCTCTGTATCCTTTCTACGACGGCAAACTTCTTCTCATCCGGGCAGTCAACGCGGATTTCAGGGGTAGTCCAGGTCTTCGGCACATCACTTAAAAGGCCGCTCAGCGTCTTGTCGCTCCGGGAAATGATCTCAAGCAAGCGGCAGGCAGCATAGACCGCGTCATCAAAGCCGTAATAGCGGTGGGCAAAAAACATGTGGCCGCTCACCTCCCCGGCAACCAGCGCGTGCTCCTCTTTCATTTTTGCCTTCATGAGCGAGTGGCCGGTCTTCCCCATGATGGCCCTGCCGCCCCGCTGATTAATATCATTATAAAAGTTCTGCGATGCTTTCACCTCAGAAAGAAAGGTCGCGCCCGGCACCTCCTTCAATACTTCCCGGGCAAACAGTATCATCAGGTGGTCGCCCCAGATGATAGAGCCCTGCTCGTCCACCACGCCGATGCGGTCCGCGTCACCGTCAAAGCCGATGCCCGCGTCCGCTTTCTCCCGCTTCACCGCTTCGATGAGGTCCTTTAAATATTCGGGAACCGTGGGGTCAGGGTGATGATTCGGGAAATTGCCGTCCATATCGCAGTAGAGAGCAATCACTTCAGCGCCCAGGCGCCTCAATAGCGGCACTGCCACCCGGCCGCCGGTGCCGTTTCCCGCGTCCACAACAACCTTCAGCTTTCTTCCAAGTTTTATGTCGCCTGCGATCCGGTCCCAGTACGCCGGCAGCACATCCTGAGTAGAATAATTGCCAGAGCCCTTCTCAAAGTCCTGTGCCCGGATCAGCTTTTCCAGCGCCTTTATTTCCTCTCCGTAGATGGTTGCTCTTCCCAGGCACACCTTGAAGCCGTTGAACTCAGGCGGGTTGTGGCTGCCGGTTATCATCACGCCGCCGTTCTTGTCCAGATGAAAAAGGGAAAAGTACAAAAGCGGCGTATGACACACGCCGATATCAATGACATTGATCCCGGTGGCAAGAAGGCCCCGGCAAAGCTCGTCGTTAAGGCTGTCAGATGAGAGCCGGCAGTCTCTTCCCAGGGTCATGTCCGTTACACCCTTTCGTATCAGGTAGGTGCCGATTGCCCGGCCGAGATTTTCCACCACCTCCGGTGTCAGGTCAATACCCACCACGCCGCGGATGTCGTATTCTCTGAAAATCTGCTCGTTCACAATGTATTCCTTAGGGTTCGAGGAGTCCAGGGTGAAGAACAATGCGGATTTCGGAATTCGGATTGCGGAATAGTAATACCCTTTTATATTATTCCGCATTCTGCAATCTGCATTCCGCATTTATTCTTGGCCCCTGGAACCCTGTATTATAAATATTTTTTCTTCCCCTGCTGCTCCAGTATATCAACCACTTTCTTCACCTCCTGGGCCTTGTCTCTGGCGCATACCAGCAGCGCGTCCTCTGTTTCCACGACCACGATATTGTCGAGCCCGACTATAGCGGTTAGTTTCTTCGGCGAGTAGATTAAACTCCCGCGCGCATCCACGGCAATAACGTCGCCGCTCACCACATTCTCCTGCGCGTCTTTTTCAGATATATCATAAATTGCCGACCAGCTGCCCACGTCGCTCCAGCCAAAATCACCTTTCAGAATAACGGCCCTGGCGCTCTTCTCCATGACGCCATAGTCAATGGAAATCCCCTCAATGGTCTGATATGCCGCATCAACTGCCTGCTGCGCCTGTGCAGTGCCCAGGTCAGGCACAACCGCTGCCAGCGTGCCGTACATCTCCGGCAGACAGGATTTAATTTCTTCAAGGATGGTTGCCGCCTTCCAGATAAACATGCCGCTGTTCCAAAGAATATTTCCCTGCGCTAAAAACTCCCGGGCTTTTATCAGTGCCGGTTTTTCGTGGAACTGCTGCACCCGGTAGACGGCCAGTCCCTTATAGGTGCCGCATTCCTGCCCGTATTGAATATAGCCGTACCCGGTTTCAGGGCCGCGGGGGGTTATACCGATCGTGACCAGCGCCTCAAGCTGCTGCGCCGCATCTGCCGCAGAATCTAAGCAGCGGCAGAACTCCTGCGGGTTGCCGATATAATGGTCAGCGGGAAGCACTGCCATGACCGCTCCCGGCTCCTTCTTTTCTACCCACAGTGCTGCCAGACAGATACACGGTGCGGTATTGCGGCCTATTGGTTCAATAAGAATATTTTCACGGGGAATTGCCGGCAGCTGCTGGTATATTGCTTCAGCATGCTCCCTGCCGGTAACAATAACGATTCGCTCGGCAGGAACCAGGCCCCCGATGCGCTGCACGGTCTCTTGGAGCATGGTCCTGTCGCTGAAAATATCAAGGAGCTGTTTTGGCAGTGCTGACCTGCTCCGGGGCCAGAACCTGGAGCCTTTTCCACCGGCCATGATTACACAGTACATAAAAGATCTCTCTAGTATGATAAAAAATAGTTATAAAGCACGTTTAATTTTTATATTGATTAATTATGCCTGTTATGTTAATAAATAAAATTCTATTTTTTGGTTAACTCAATAGCACAGGTTCAAAATAGAAACAAGCCGTAAGAAAACTCTTTGGCAACAGGAGGTAGTTATACAATGAGCAACGTATGCAGCATCTGTGGCAAGGGGAGACAGGTCGGCTACAGCATCAGCCACGCCCATAACAAGAGCAAAAAAGTCTGGAAGCCGAATGTTCAGAAAGTGAGAAGCGTAAGCTCCAGCGGCATGATAAAACGCATCACCGTGTGCACCCGGTGCATCAGGTCAGGCTGTGTGGTAAAGCCGGTACAGATAAAAGCAGCCGTGTCTCCTGAAATGTAATCAAAACCTGAGCCGCGCAACACTGAGCACCCCTTTTATCTTCTCAATCGACCTCATCACCGCGTTTAAGTGTTTGAGGTCGCTTACTTCAATCTCAAAAATATTGATGCCTTTCTTATCGGTGGTGGTGACGACCCGCGCATTGCGGATATTGGCTTCCGCAGCCGCGATCGATGAGGTAATATCCGCCAGCAGCCCTTTATGATCAACGCACATCACCTCGATGCTCACCGGGGTGATGATCCGGCATGAGGGGTCCCATTCTGCTTCAACCTTTCTCTCGGCATCTGCAGATTCAATGTACGGGCAGTTAACCGCATGCACCGTCATGCCCCGGCCCCGGGTAATGTAGCCCATTATTTTCTCGCCGGGCAGCGGGGTGCAGCATTTCCCGAAGCGCACCATAATGTCATCCACGCCGCGAATCCGCACGCCGGCATTTCCCTGCTGCGCGCCTGTTTTTGCCGGTTTCTGTGTTTTTACGTTCCGGGCTTTTTCCTCCTGCAGCTCCTTTGGCAGCAGCTTATTGAGGATGTGCTTTGCCTTTATCCCGCCGCGGCCGATCGCTTCCAGCAAATCATCAACAGACCGGATGTTTTCGCGCTGCGCAATTTTAAGCAATTCCCCCGCGCGCACTATTTTTGTGAAGCTGATCTCATGCCGAGCAAGCTCCCGTTCACAGATCTCCCGGCCCAGGGCAACGCTTGACTCACGCTCCTGAGAACGTATCCACTGGTTGATTTTTGTTTTGGCGCGGGAGGTTTTGACAAACTTGAGCCAGTCCTTGCTGGGGTGATGACTGGGCAGGGTCAGTATCTCCATCACATCCCCGCTTTTAAGCTGGTATTTCAGGGGCACCAGCTTGCCGTTCACTTTTGCGCCGACGCAGCGGTGGCCGATTTCCGAGTGAATGCGATAGGCAAAATCAACCGGTGTTGAGCCGGCAGGGAATTCAAACACCGCACCCTTGGGGGTAAACACATACACCTCATTGGGAAACAGGTCGATGCGCACCGTCTCCAGAAACTCGCGCGGGTCTTTTAGCTCCTTCTGCCATTCCATGAGCTGGTGCAGCCAGGCAAAGCGCTGATCATCTTTCTGCTCGATGCGTCGGCCCTCTTTGTACTTCCAGTGCGCGGCAATGCCCTCTTCAGCAATGCTGTTCATCTCCTCGGTCCTGATCTGTATCTCAATGCGCTGCCCGTACGGCCCGATGACCGTGGTGTGCAGCGACTGGTACCTGTTGGCCTTGGGCATGGAGATGTAGTCTTTAAACCGTCCCGGCACCGGCGTCCAGATGGAGTGAATGATGCCCAGCACTTCATAGCAGTCGCGCCGCGATGGCACGATCACCCGGAACGCGATGAGGTCATAAATCTGGCTGAAGTCAAGATTCTGCAGAAACATCTTGTTATAGATGCTGTACACATGCTTGGGCCGCCCCAGCACCCGCGCCTGGATGCCGAACTGCCGGAGCTTTTCATCCAGTATCTGCACCACTTCACCCACATACTTTTCCCGGTCTGCAGCCGTGATAACGAGCTTTTCCTCGATCTCCCGGGATGCCTCGGGCTGCAGGTAGTTCAGGCACAGGTCCTCAAGCTCACTCTTGATTAAAAAGATTCCCAGGCGGCCGGCCAGGGGCGCATAAATATCCCTGGTTTCCTCGGACAGCTGGCGCTGCCTCTCAGCAGGAAGGAAGTTCAGCGTCCTCATGTTGTGCAGCCGGTCAGCAAGCTTCACCAGGATGACCCTGATATCCCGGGACATGGCAAGAATTATTTTGCGGAAATTCTCTGCCCGCTGGTCAACATGGCTGTCAAAGGCAATTTTACTGATCTTGGTAACCCCGTCAACCAGGGTGCATACTTCTTTGCCAAACAGGGACTCAATCTCCTCGAGTGTTGCGTAGGTATCCTCCACCGTATCATGCAGCAGCCCGGTGGCGATGCTGTATTCATCGAGGCGCAGGTCGGCCAGTATTTTCGCCACCGACATGGGGTGGTTCAGGTAGGGTTCTCCGGAAAGACGGGTCTGACCTTGATGGACCTTGGCCGAATAGACATAGGCCTTTTCAATGAGACTGAGGTCAGCCTCCTTATAATAGGTACTGACCTGGTCCAGGATGTCGTTGATGCGAACAATCCGCGGTCTGATCATAGGCCGATAGTTTTCAGCATGTTCTCAACGGTGTTTACGGCATCATCAATGGCTGCGAGCGCTATGTCCCCGCCCTGTCTCAATTTTATATCCACGCTTTGTTCTTTAACCGCTTTTGTTCCCACGGTAACGCGCAGCGGTATGCCGATAAGATCCGTGTCTTTGAACTTGATGCCCGGCCGCTCGTCCCGATCATCAAGCAGCACCTCGATGCCCCGCGCGCAGAGCCCGGCATAAATCTTCTCCGCTATCGCCATCTGCTGAGCGTCCCGGGTGTTCACCGGCACCACGACGACGCTGAAGGGCGCAATAGCGGGAGGAAAGATAATGCCGTTTTCATCGTGAGACTGCTCAATGGCAGCAGCAACGGTTCTGCCGACACCAATTCCGTAGCACCCCATGACAAAGTACTGTTCCCGGCCCTGCTGGTCAAGATAGGTGGCAGCCATGGTTTTACTGTATTTAATGCCGAGCTTGAATATGTGCCCCACTTCAATGCCGCGGCTTATCTGCAGCGTGCCCTCGCAGCGCGGGCACGCGTCGCCGCTTTGAGCCATGCGGATGTCCGCGTAGCGGGTGATAGTAAAGTCCCTGCCGGGATTCACGTTGAGCAGGTGCATATCTTTTTCATTGCCGCCGGTCACAAAATTAGCGCCTCCCATGAGGCTGTAATCGGCAATCATGGTGACGTTCAGCCCGATGGGGCCGGCAAATCCCCGCGGTGCGCGGGTCAGCTGCTCAATCACCCCTTCATCCGCCAGCTCGATGTGATCATAGCCCAGGGCATTCCTGAGCTTCACTTCGTTTATTTCATACTCTCCTCCCACCAGCGCTGCAAACGGGCCTTCCGGGCCGGTAAAAATAAGGGTCTTGATCAGGCGCGCCGGCGGCACGCCCAAAAATCCGGTCACTTCCTCAACCGTTCGCATCCGCGGGGTCGCGACCCTCTGCAGCGCTTCCGCTTTTTCCGCCGGCGCCTCGCCGTCTGCGGGCTTGCGGATCTCCGCCTTTTCGGTGTTGGCCCCGTAGCCGCACAAGGTGCAGCTCACGATCAGGTCTTCGCCGGTGTCGGCAAGCACCATGAATTCATGGGAAAAGCTGCCGCCGATGGGGCCGCTGTCAGCCTCGACCGCACGGAACTTCAGTCCCAGGCGGGTGAAGATGCGGCTGTAGGCGTCGTGCATTTTCTGGTAGCTCTGCTCCGCGCCCTGCTCATCGGCATCAAAGCTGTAGGCGTCCTTCATGAGAAATTCCCGCGCCCGCATAATACCGAAGCGGGGTCTGACCTCGTCCCTGAATTTAAGATGTATCTGATACAGGGTGACGGGCAGCTGGCGGTAGGAGGTGACGACCCCTTTCACCAGGTCGGTAATGACCTCCTCATGCGTCGGCCCCAGGCAGAACTCCCGGTTGCCCCGGTCCTTGAACCTAAGCAGCTCCTTGCCGTACACGTTCCAGCGCCCGCTCTCCTGCCAGAGCTCTGCCGGCTGCACAAACGGCAGGGTCAGTTCCTGGGCGCCGGCCCGGTTCATCTCTTCCTGGATAATGCGCCGGGTTTTCTGCATGACCCGCTCCCCCAGGGGCAGGGTCGAGTAAATGCCGGCAGCAAGCTTTCTGATCATACCGGCGCGCAGCATCAGCCGGTGGCTTATTACTTCCGCTTCAGCAGGGTCTTCCCGCAGCGTTGGAATCAGCATCTGGGTGTAGCGCATAACAGCTCCTTTCCATTTCCGTTGGTGTATGATGATCGCTTACTCTTCAGAGAGCGTTGCAAGTTCCCGGTAAAATTCTTTGAGCAGATCGCCCTTGTCGCACCGCCGTATGATGGTCCCCCGTTTAAACAGCACTCCGTTACTGCGGCTGCCGGCGATGCCGATGTCAGCTTCCCGGGCTTCTCCCGGACCGTTCACCTCGCAGCCCATCACGGCTATTTTCAGTGGACGCTTCATGGATGACAGCTTAGCTTCAATGGTACGCGCAAGAGAGACCACATCAATCTGGCATCTGCCGCAGGTCGGGCAGGAGATAATCTCAGGCCCGCGCTGCCTGAGCCCCAGTGCTTTCAGTATGGCAAATCCTGCGCGCACTTCTTCAACCGGGTCGGCTGAGAGCGATACCCGCAGGGTGTCGCCGATGCCCTCGGACAGGAGTATCCCCAGGCCCACCGCGGATTTTATCGTGCCGGAGAACAGGGTCCCGGCCTCGGTGATGCCGATATGCAGCGGGTAGCGGGTTTTTCGCGACAGCAGCCGGTACGCATCAACTGTGGTGACAACGTCCGGAGATTTTATAGAGATTTTTATATTGCGAAACGAAAGCTGTTCAAACAGGTCAATACTGCGCAGCGCGCTCTCAACCAGTGCTTCAGGCGTCGGCCCTCCGAACTGCCTGCGGATATCTTTTTCCAGCGATCCTGAATTGACCCCGATGCGGATGGATACGTTGCTATCGCTCGCCCGCTCAAGCACTGCCGCGACCTTCTGCCGGCTGCCGATGTTGCCCGGGTTTAGCCGCAGCCCTGCAACACCCGCGGCTATCGCCGCAAGCGCCAGCCGGTAGTGAAAATGAATATCGGCAATCACCGGGATGTGCGAATTTTTCACGATGGCAGGCAGGCTGGCCGCCGCTGCCTCATCAGGCACCGCAACCCGGATGATTTCGCATCCGGCCTTCTCAAGCCGTCGAATCTGGGCAAGCGTTGCCCGCGCGTCCCGGGTGTCGGTCTTGGTCATGGACTGAACGCTCACGGGAGCGCTGCCGCCGATTTTCACCGGGCCGACACTGATTTGATGCATCTTCTTTCTTTTCTTCACCATGCTTCTATTCAGGGAAGTTTCAGACAGCCGATAATATCGTTCATTGAAGAGCAGCGGCGTGCCCTCATATATTCTTCTATTCCGGCAATGATGTTTAGCGGCGCATCGGGATGTACCAGCAGGGCAGTGCCTATCTGGACTGCGCGAGCGCCGGTGATGAGATATTGCAGGGCATCTTCTGCTGCCATGATCCCGCCAAGCCCTATCACCGGGATGGAGACAGCCTTCACCGTTTCCCAGACCATCCTCAGGGACAGGGGCCTGATAGCAGGCCCGGAGAGACCACCGGTAATATTAGCGAGCTTCGGCCGCCAGGTTTCAACATCTACCGCCATGCCGGTAAAGGTGTTGGTCACTGACAGGGCATCAGCCCCCGCCTTTTCCACGCTTCTCGCGATCAGGGCAATGTCGGTCACGTTGGGCGAAAGCTTCACAATCAGGGGCAGGCTGGTCACCCTGCGCACCGCTCGGACCAGCGCATGCGCCTGCGCCGGGTCAGTGCCAAAGCATATCCCCCCCTCTTTCACATTGGGGCAGGAAATGTTCACTTCAAGCCCTGCAATCCCCTCTATGGCACTCAGCCTGCTGCACAGTTCAGTGTATTCTTCAGCCGATTTTCCATAACAGTTGACAATCACCGGGGTCTGAAACTGTCTCAGAAAGGGGAGTTTTTTTGTGACAAACTCCTCCAGTCCGACATTCTGCAGCCCGATGGCATTGAGCATCCCCGACGGGGTTTCCACAATCCGGGGAGGCGGGTTGCCCTGGCTGGGGTGAAGCGATACTCCTTTGGTAACAATAGCGCCAAGGCAGTTCAGGTCCAGAAACGGCGCCAGTTCTTCTCCGTACCCGCAGGTGCCGGATGCCGCCATGACCGGATTCTTGAGCCGAATGCCGGCGATGGTGACGGAGAGATCTATGTCTGTCTGCTGTGCATGTTTGTTCATATCAGGTAATCACACCGGGTTCCAGGGGCCGTGGGTTCAAGGGGCCAGGAATAAATGCGGAATGCCCGCTGCGCCAAAGCGAAGCGCGGCGAGCAGATTGCAGAATGCGGAATAACAAAGAAGGGGTTTACTATTCCGCAATCCTCAATCCGAACTCCGCATTATGCTTCACCCTTGCCCCTATTCCTCGTCCCACACCAGTTCTCTGCTGTTAAAGACCGGGCCCTCCGCGCAGACCCGCTTATACTGAAATGCCAGGCTGCCGCGCTCATGAACGCCTGTTTGGTCATCTGCGGCACAAGGCCGGGTTTTGACTGCACAGCCAAGACACGCGCCGATGCCGCATGCCATAGTCGCTTCAAGCGATAGCTGGCAGGCAAGTCCGTAGCGCGCTGCTATGGCCGCCACTGCCTGTGCCATGGCCGGGGGGCCGCAGCTGAAAATGCCGGCCTGTTGCAGATACTGGTGCGCGTGTTGCTCAATATGTCCGGTGAAAAGATCGGTGACAAGGCCGTGAAATCCGGCTGCCCCGTCTTCGGCAGCAATAAAAATATCGGCAGGGAGCGGTCTAAAATCTTCAAGCACCCTGATATCATCCCCGGTTTTGCCGCCCAGGAAAATCTTTTTGCCGGTCACCTGCTGCGTATCAAGGTGCTGGAGCAGAAACAACAGGGGCGCGATGCCAATACCGCCCGCCACTAAAAACGCTGTTTTCAGGCCATCCGGGATGGTAAACCCCTTTCCCAGGGGCCCGATACAATTTACTGCCTGCTGCGCTTTCCAGGCTGTCATGATGGCTGTGCCCCGGCCGGCTACCCGGTAGAGCAGCTCAAGGGTCTCGCCATCTGTTCCGCAGAGGCTGAACGGACGCCTGAGGAGCGGGTCGGTGTGGTCGCTTACCTGCAGCATGATAAACTGCCCGGGCCATGCCTGCCGGGCAACAGCAGCGCAGTGCACGCGCATCCGAAAAAGGCCGGGAGCAATTGCCCTGTTATACAGAAGCTCTGCGTCATGTATCCGGGGAAGTACTGTTTCCTCTCTCATCACCATGAAACCCGATCAGGAAGGTATGGTAACGCTGCCTGCTGATTGTTTACCGCTGCCGTGCGGAGGTGCGGCTAACGTCAGCTGCATAACCAGCGCATCTTCGCCGGTCTCCGGGTAATAGCCCTTGCGCACGCCGGCGATGGTAAATCCGCAGGCGCGATAAAACGCCAGCGCCGACTCATTGGAGGGACGCACCTCCAGGGATGCCCTGCGGGCACCGCGCGCCCCTGCCTTGGTAAGCCCCTGCTGCAGCAGTATGCTGCCAATGCCGCGGCGGCGGTGCTGCGGATGGCAGGCAATTCTTAACACGGCGCAGTCATCCTCCACTATCCAGGCGCAAAAATAGCCTATAACCTTTTCCCTGCCGTCTTCCCGGATGGCTGCAATGAGTGACAGGGCAACCGCCAGCTGCAGTTCCTGGTTAAAGAGCTGCGATGCCCACGGCGCGATAAAGGAACTCTGCTCGATTGCCTGCACCGCTTCAAGGTGCTGTTCGTTCATCTCGGTGACGGTAATGTCCATAGCTGCTCTACGGGCTGCCGGTAATGCCCCTCAGGTAAAAAGGTGAAGAGGTTAAAAAAGGTGTAGTTAACATTTACCTTTTGGCCTTTTTTACCTGTTCACCTGGTACCCGCTATAAGGTCTACTTTTTCAGTATATCACTTGCCACAGAGATATTTTTTTGTCCGCATGATTTTATCTCCTGGGCCAGGTCAAACAGTCTGATGTTTTTTTCCCGGCTCTGCGTAAGTTTAATGAGCATCGGGAGATTAACGCCGGTGACCACCTCCACCTTCCCCTCTTCCAGCAGTGTCAGGCTCAGATTAGAGGGTGTACCGCCGAACATGTCCGTCAAAATGATAACCCCTTTGCCGCGGTCAGTTTTTTTAACCGCAGCAGCAATCTTCCGGAGCGAATCTTCCGGAGAGTCCTCAGGGTTAAAGCGGACCGGGTAGAAATTATCAACTTCTCCGCCAATCAGCTTCAACACCTGCAAAAATTCCTCGGCTAAATTGCAGTGGGCGACAAGAACAATACCAACCATTATATAATTTCTCCTTTTTAGTGATGCTTCCCGCGCATCCCGAATTCCGCAAACATGCTGGAGTTCGGGGCTGTGCCTCCCGGCAATTAATTTTTATTTTCCCGGCTATCTGTTTTTCAACAGCCTGCTAGTGCTTTTTAAGATCACGGTGGTTTATATACACGTCAGATTTGCCCCGGGAAAACAGTTCCTTGAGATGCTCGGCAATAACCACTGAACGGTGACGGCCCCCGGTGCAGCCAATGGCGATGGTGAGATAGGTTTTGCCCTCGCGCTCAAAGAGCGGCAGCTGAAAGGAGATAAAGTCCTGCAGCTTCTGCAGATACCCTTGCGTCTCCTGCCAGCGAAACACATAGTCTGCTACCCGCGGGTCAGTGCCATCGAGGTCCTTCAGCTCGCTCACAAAATACGGGTTTGGTAAAAACCGCACATCAAACAGCATATCAATATCGTGGGGCACGCCGTATTTAAAACCGAAGGACATGAACGTTATGTGCATGCTGCGGGTTGACAATTGCTGAAAATATTCCTCCAAGAGCATGCGCAGCTGATGCACCGTTAATTCTGAGGTGTCGATAATTTTATCCGCCCGGGACTTCAGCTCCCCGAGCTTTTCCCGCTCTATCTGGATGCCTTCGGCTACTGAACCTTCGTCGCCTAAGGGGTGCTGCCGCCGGGTTTCGCTGAACCGCTGGATGAGCACCTCATCGGAGGATTCCAAAAAGATCAGCTCGATATGATAGCCCTCACCCTGCAGCAGGTCACACATGTGCGGATATTCTTTAAGGAATTCACGCTCGCGCGCATCCATCACCAGCCCGAGTTTGGACACATCAAGGGTTGAGGCCTGACAGAGTTCAATAAATTTGGGCAGCAGCAGCACCGGCAGATTATCAACGCAAAAAAAGCCCAGATCCTCCAGGGTCTTCAGCGCGGTGCTTTTTCCTGAACCGGAAAGCCCGCTAATAATGATGATTCTCAGCTCTCTCATAAACGCTTCTTTTGGTGATGCTTTTGCGGAAGAAAAAGGGGGGCCGGGAGTGCGCGATCCCGTTCAGTGTGAATTATCCGGCCCTGGTGCACAGCGCCTGCCGGTAATGACCATCGGAGCGGGGATGACGGACGGGCCGTACAATCACGTGCTCAAACAGCGTACTGCTCATCTTCCCGGATAATAATCTGGTAAAGGCTCAGGGCATCTGTGCCATCCATCAGGTTCTGCCGGAAGCCATTGTTTTTCAGCAGACGGGACAGACGCGCAAGGGCCTTCAGGTGCACCCCGGCGGAATTTTCCGGAGCGACCAGGAGAAAGAAGAGATGCACCGGCCTGCCGTCAATAGCGTTGAATTTAACCCCGCGCGTGCTTTTCCCGAACACGGCAAGCAGTTTCTTCAGCTCCTTTAATTTCCCGTGGGGGATGGCAACGCCGTCGCCAATGCCGGTACTGCCGAGCTTTTCCCTCTCCTGAAGAACTGCAAGCAGCTCGCCGGCATTGATCCCTTCCACAACAGCTGACAGGCGGCTGACCAGCTCTTCCAGGACCCTGGTTTTTTCTGTCTGCTGAAGATCAGGAAGGATTAACTCTTCGCTGAGAATGTCACGGATTTTCATACCGGCACCGATGGCATGTTATTTCCTGCTGTATCGGAGTTATACATTTTCCGGCTCTATGAGCCCCAGGTTGCCATCCCGTCTGCGATAGAGGACATTTACCTTCTGCGTTTCAGCATTGGTAAATACCATAAAGTCGCTGTTCATCACGTCGATTTGCATTATGGCCTCATCGATAGACATGGGCTTTATAAAAACGCTTTCGGTCTTGATAATCCGTCCTCGCAGAGCCTGTTCCTCCGGCTGAGAAGAGAGAATATTATAACGTGCCGTGCGTTCTCTTGAAGCGCCGGGTTTGTGGTCTTTTATCTTCTCTTTGTGTTTTTTTACCTGGCGCTCCAGCTTATCCACCGCAAGGTCAATGGATGAATACATGTCCTCAGTGACCTCTTTG
>Ga0209777_10005413_pt1 | contig 14713 bp, 7 predicted proteins | sample FrelakmetHBP12HB_FD_187147 | JGI IMG/M metagenome (GOLD analysis project Ga0209777, IMG submission 187147) | Freshwater lake sediment microbial communities from the University of Notre Dame, USA, for methane emissions studies -HBP12 HB (SPAdes)... | ecosystem: Environmental > Aquatic >... | reverse complement strand
ACGATGCGGCCACAAGATGACCCTCGAGCAAGAAGGCATGCTATTCCATGAACCTCTTGAGTGCTCCAAGGAGGATGGCGGGTGCGGGAGAGGCCCGGGTTCCACGAAGTTCCGATTGCTCTCGGACCCGTCCCAGTTCGTGGACACTCAGAAGATCGAGACCCAGGAGCCGCCCGAAGGGCTCAGAGGCGGCGCTCAGCCGGAACGGCTAGTCGGGTACATCGAGGACGACCTCTCTGGCAGGATATCTCCGGGCGACCGTTTGATCCTCAACGGCATACTCAAGAGCCAACAGAAGGGCGGGCAGACCAAGTCCACTCTCTTCGAGATAAGCCTCGACATCAACTCCATAGAGTTCGAGGAGCACGAGTACGAGGAGATCCTCATCACAGCGGAGGACGAGCTGAAGATCCGCGAATTCGCGGCCTCTTCGGACGCGTTCGAGAGGATCATCGGATCCATTTCTCCGACCATCTACGGTTACGATCAAGAGAAGGAGGCTCTTGCCCTCCAGCTGTTCGGCGGTGTGCAGAAGACCATGGACGACGGCACGCGCATCAGAGGGGACATACACATAGCGCTCATCGGAGACCCCGGGACTGCGAAGTCCCAGATATTGAGGTACATGGCCCAGCTTGCGCCCAGAGGCATATACACATCCGGCAAGGCGTCATCGGCGGCTGGTCTGACGGCCGCGGCCGTCAAGGACGAGTTCGGCGAGGGCAGGTGGACGCTGGAAGCCGGTGCTCTGGTGATAGCCGACAAGGGTCTGGCATGCATCGACGAGCTGGACAAGATGAACGACCAGGACAGGTCCGCGATCCATGAGAGCCTCGAGCAAGGCACTATATCCGTCGCGAAGGCGGGGATAACAGCTACCCTTCAATCCAGATGCGCGGTCCTTGGGGCCGCGAACCCGAAGTACGGCAGGTTCGATGACAGCAAGAACATCGCCGAGCAGATCGACCTCCCGCCTGCGCTGCTTTCCAGGTTCGATGCCATCTTCACGATGACCGATAGGCCCGAGGCGAAACAGGACCACAACGTCGCGGAGCACATACTGAAGGTCCACCAAAGGGGCGAGCTCATGCTCCACGAGTCTCCTGAGAAGCTGACTCATGTCGACTATGCGGAGATAATGCGCGATACAGCCCACCTCGTCCCGGCGATGGACAAGGACTTCCTGAGGAAATACGTAGCTTACAGCAAGCGCATCACACCGGTCATGGGCTCGGAGGCCATGCAGACACTGGAGGGCTACTATGTCGGCATCAGGAAGCTGGGCGAGGACCAAGGCGCCTCGGTCCCGATCACTGCGAGGCAGCTCGAGGCGCTCATCAGGATGTCTGAGGCGAGCGCGCGCGCGAGGCTGAGCCAGATAGTCAGCGCGGAGGATTCCCAGCGGGCGATCAAGATCGTGCAGTATTACCTGGGCAAGGTCGCGAGCGAAGGGGGCAAGCTGGACATAGACCTGATAGCGACCGGAACCAGCAGGAGCCAGAGGGAGCAGATCTATGTGCTGAGGAGCCTGATCCAACAGATGTCCGACCCGCGCAGGGGAGTCAACCAGGACGACCTGATGCAGAAGGCCGCGAGCGAGAACATCCCCGCGGAGAAGGCCAAGTCACTCCTGAAGAGGCTCAGCGAATCGGGCGAGATATACTCGCCGCAACCAGGCTACTGGAAGCTTGCCAGCGAGGAGCGGATCGCGTGATCTGCGTCAAGGTGTACAGGCAAGGTTCGGAAGTGCTGGTGGCCGCCTGTGATGAGGACATTGTCGGGAAAACCTTCAGGGGAAACGACCTCAAGATCACCGTGTCAGCATCGTTCTACAAGGGCGATTGCGGCGACGAGGACCTGCTCGTCAACAGGCTGCAGATGGCCACGATCGCCAACCTCGTCGGGAGGAAGACCATGGAGATAGCTATCAAGCATGGCTTCGTCGACCCCGATAGCATCCTCCAGATAGGCGAAGTGCCTCACGCCCAGATGGCGAGGATGATGTGAATTGTTCTGTGTCGAGTGCGGGCGCGAGGGCGAGCTGATAGGCGCCTTGTGTAAGGATTGTTACTCCAAGAAGCACGCGAAGGCGTCGTTGCCAGAGTATATCGAGGTGACGCTATGCGCTCACTGCTCCTCTATGCAGACCGACCATGGCTGGAAGGATGTCGGGTCCGTCAAGGAGGCCGCCGAAGCGGCCATAGAGAACGCGCTCACGGTCACGAAGGATGCGAAGGTCAACAACATCTCAGTGCAACTGGTCGAGCAGGACGAGCGGAACATGGAGGCGCGAGTGACGGTACTGCTGACATCGAGCGGGTTGGAGATGGAGCGCCAGCTCAGCACGGTGGTCAGGCTTAAGCGCGGAGCGTGCACCGAGTGTTCCAAGCAGCAGGGCAGCTACTACGAGGCGATTCTTCAGGTCCGCGGGCCCGGTAAGTCGCTCGACGACGCAGAGGAGCGGGAGATCGAGCGCACGGTCAAGGGCAAGGTGAGTTCCCTCAGGAAGTCGAGCCGGGAAGTGTTCATCAGCAAGACCGATTCCGTGAAGGGCGGGCTCGACTTCTACTTCAGCACCATCCCGGCGGCCAAGAGCATCGCTCGGGAGTTGCAGGACACGATGTGCGCGGAGTACAAGGAATCGTCCAGCCTCTGGGGGAGGCGGGATGGCAAGGAGGTCTACAGGATGACCTTCCTGATCCGCTTGCCTGGTTTCAGCCCAGGCGATGTAGTCGAGTACCAGTCACGGGCCTACTACATCAAGGGGATGTCGAGGGGGGTCATACATGGGATCGACCTGGTAACCGGCGAGGAGCGCCCTCTCAAGCCGAAGACCGCTGGGGAGTGCGCGCTCGAACAGCCGAGGAACAAAATCCCCCGTGCCGTGGTGCTCGTTCAGAAGGAGGGCGAGCTCCAGGTTCTGGACCCGGACACGATGGCTGTCGTGGACGTGAAGACGCCACCAGGGTTCGAGCGGAGGGGGGACCAGATCAGGCTCACCAAGACGAAGCTCGGCACTTACGTCATAAGCGATGGCTGGTAATCGAGCCGATCTTGACAAGTTCTATCAAAAGGAATTAATTCTAAGGCCGCTTTCCCTTGCCCGAGGCCTGATTCAATATGATCACAGAGGCGGACGTTCAGAACGCCACGGTCGAGCTGCTCCGCAAGACGGTCGTGAAGCTGCCAGCCGATGTCGAGGAAGCCCTGAGGAAGGCATACGCATCCGAGACCGACGAGGTCCCGAGGATGCAGTTGAAGGCGATCGTTGACAACATAGACATGGCGGTCAAGGGAAACACGCCCATGTGCCAGGACACAGGTGTGACCATCTTCTACGCCGCGTTGCCGAAGGACTGTAAGGTGGATGTGGAGAAGGGGATCATCGAAGGGGTCAGGAAGGCCACGAAGGAGGTGCCCCTCCGACCGAATGCAGTTCACCCGTTGACGAGGAAGAACCCGGGAGACAATGTCGGCGAGAGGATGCCATTCATCAACTGGAAGGTCCACGACAAGGACTACATCGAGATCACCGTGATGACCAAGGGTGCCGGCTCGGAGAACATGAGCCAGCTAGCGATGCTCACGCCGACCCAGGGCCTGAAAGGCATCAAGGAGTTCATCCTCGGCGCAGTCCTGAAGGCTGGGAGCAACCCGTGCCCACCGACGATACTCGGGGTCGGTATCGGTGGATCATCCGACATCGCGATGAAGCTCGCGAAGGAGGCGCTCCTGCGCCCCATCAATGTGAGGCACAAGGATCCTGAGATCGCGAAGCTCGAGTCGGATCTCCTTGAGGCCATCAACATGCTGGGGATAGGTCCGATGGGTCTCGGAGGGAAGACGACCTGCCTCGGCCTGAACATCGAGTACGCCTACTGCCACACGGCCAGCCTGCCAGTCGGCCTCAACGTGCAGTGCTGGGCCGGAAGGCGCGGAACGGTCAGGATATTCCCAGACGGGAAGACCACATATCCGACCCACGAGAGGTGACCAAGATGCCAAAGACACTGAAGACGCCACTATCCGAGGAAGTCGTTAGGGGATTGAAGCTGGGCGAGACGGTCTACCTGGAGGGCGTGGTATACACTGGGAGGGACGAGGTCCACCTGCACGCCCTCGAGTACCTCGAGAAGGGCAAGAAGCTCCCGGTCGAATTCAAGGGTTCCGCTCTGTTCCACTGCGGGCCGATAATGAGGAAGACAGGGGACAAGTGGCAGGCGGTAGCCGCCGGACCGACGACATCGTCGAGGATGAACTCATTGGAGCCCCTGTTCATCGAGAAGTTCAGGCCGGGCGCGATTATCGGAAAGGGCGGGATGTCCCAGCCGACGATAGACGCGATGAAGACGTATGGGTGTGTCTATCTGGCCATCACCGGTGGAGCAGCCGTTCTGGCCGCTCAGGGCATCAAGAGCGTCTCCGGGGTCGAGTGGTTCGAGCTCGGCATGCCAGAGGCCATCTGGATACTCAACACGGAGAACTTCGGTCCTCTGACCGTGGCCATGGATGCCCACGGCAACAGTTTGTACACCGCGGTCAATGCGAAGGTCAAGGAGAACGAGAAGCGCGCTCGTGAGAGGCTCGGTCTCGGCTGAGCGGTTCCTGTGATCTATTCGGAGTCCTTTCCATCGCCACTTGACTCCGAGAGCTTGTCCTCGAGGTCACCCTGGCCGTCTGCCGCGCCCTCGTTCTCAGCCTCGTCGTCCACGTTGTCATAGACTGCAGGGGCGCTCCCAGGCGACTGGAAGGTCCTTATCCTCAGGTACACTGCGACTGCGAGGATCGCGGCCGTCAGGAAGAGCCCGAGGAACATCATCGAGTGGGGAAGGTCGAAGCCGAAGATGAACCCGGAGAAGCCGTGCGGGAGAGGGGTCATCAAGAACTGCTGCGAGGGTGTACTGGCATTGGTGACGATGATGCCGCTTACCTGCATCGGCCTGTAGTTCGCGAGTTCGAACAAGAGTGTGTAGGTCCCAGGCAGAAGTCCTGTGAACGCGAATTCGCCCTTGATGTTCGTCGATGTCGAGTTCTGCGTGATGTTGTTTGTCGTGACCAATGTCACTTTCACGTTGACCAAAGCAATGTTGCCAACGCTAGTGCTTACAATCCCTCGAAGTATTGCCCCCGGTATGGCCGTGAGGTTGATGCTGAGCTCCTTGTCCTCTCCAAGTCCTATGATCTCAGCGAACTGTGCGGTCACGTACCCTGGCCTTGAAGCCTGGATCGTGTACGAGCCCGGTGTGATGTTCGCAATCTCATAGGTTCCATCCGGGCCAGATATGTTGTACAAGGTCGTGCCCACGATGGAGATGTTCGCCCTGACGAGGAGCAGCGTCCCGGAGCGGACAGTTCCTCGAAGGAGCGTCGGCTTCTGCGTGAGGTTGAAGTTGAGGATTGTTTGATTCTCACGGGTCACCGTCACCCCCGTGGTCGTGTTGGCGTAATATCCATTCCTGGTTGCGGTGACTGCATAGGTTCCAGGCGGGAGACCGTTGGAGAACTCGTAGCTACCGTTCGCGGAGCTGGTGACGATGGTTGCGGTGTTGCCTATCTTGATCGAAACGTTCGTCCCGTTGAGGCCTTCATGAGTTGTGGAATCGTAAACGAAGCCAGAAAGCAACCCGGTCAGAGAAGTAAGCACGAAGTCCACGGACCCGGTGATCGGGACATGAACGAGGGGGCTGAACACTCCGATGTATCCCGTGGCATTCGCCAAGACCGTGTAGTTCCGTCCTTCGGGCACTCCCTTTATGATATACTGGCCCAATGAGTTCGTCTTGTTGGAGTACGCGGGCCCGAGGTCCGTTATGTAAACGGTAGCTCCTGCTATGCCTACCGGAGGCATAGTCGCTGTCGAAACCTTGCCCAGGATGACCCCTCCGACCAGGATGACCGTGATATTGGTCGTTCTGTTCTCCATTGCGACAACCGGTTCCAGTGGAGATGTATCGAATCCATTTGCCTCGACTGAAATGTAGTACAAGCTTCCAGTGGAATTTCCTAAGACCCCTGTAATCACGACCGAACCCTTGCTATCAGTCGTCCACCCGGTAGACGGAGTTGTGTTACCAAAGATCTTCACCGTGGCTGGCCCGACCGTCGATCCACCGATAGGTCTGCCGACCTCATCGGTAACAGTGACATTGAACGTTGAATTGTAGGAGGCGCTGAGAGTTCCTGCCTTGAGCGATGTTCCTCCATAATTTGGGGTCGTCACGCGGTCGTCGAGGAGCATCACGGTCGCCGCGGTTGTCATCAATGTCAGAAGGACGATCGCGAATGCCAACGATTTGGAGCCGAATTTCATGTTCCTAGGCATCCTTCATCCGCTTTTTCTACTCATCCACTAGAGCGCATAAATACATTTGGACGGGGGGAATCCATTCTGATTGGCCTTCCAGCATGACATGCTGGATTTCGTCCCGGCATTGGAGTGCTGAAACCGCTATCACATCGAACTGATATTGACGAAGGTCGGGCCTGCAAGATCTCCGAGAGAGCAGACAAGAAGGGTCAGATTCAGTGTAGTTTCCGTCTGACTAGAAGAGAGCGAGAGGATTGAAAGTGAGATCAATTGAACATGAAGTGACTCATCCCCTCTGGTTCACGCATCGATATCTTCAAGCAGTGTCAAGAAACCTTATCTAACTCGGTTTCCATTCACCTCAAATCTGGGGGGATTGCCGTGAGAAGGTCGGTATCTTGTGCTGAGGCTTTGTTGTGTGTGATCATTGCTCTTATGTCCATTGCGAGTCCAAATGCTGCGCGTCGAAGTTCCGAGGCAAACAATGGGGGTAGTTCAGTCGAGCCCCTTCCGATGCGTTTGTTGGCCCCGGTGACTGCGATGGCGAATGATGATGCCGATTCGGCGGAAGGCAGGCCGCAGGTCGAGAAGAAAACGCTGGGGGATCTTACAAATTGCAGACAATGTCTGACGCTGACCCTCTCGGTTCCAAAGAATTGCCGCTTGAGCGCAGATGTCCTTGCTTCGAGGGTCCAGGAGATGTTCGACAAGGACTTGTTTAGCGATCTTTGCTCCGGGTGTCCGCTAGAGAAGATAACTTAGGTCGAAGCTTGATCTCTAGGAACTTCCTGTCCTCAGCCCTCTGTCTCGCTTCCAGCTCGTTGGCAACGGCTTGTCTTATGAAGTCCGAAACGGACCTGACTGCCCATTCAGGATGGTCCGTTATCCGCTCGGATATCAGTTCCCATAGCTCCTTATCGATCTTTATGCCGATCCGGTAGTCCCTCTTCTTCCTCTTTGGCTTCAGGTGCTCACGTTGCCAATCTCGCCTTTTCTATATGTTACAAGGGGAGATATGAACTGATATTGGCATGCCACATATATGACTCGTTCTGTGATGGGAATGATCAGTCTTTCGGCTCGATCCTACTAGGATGAGAAAGATGAAAACATTATGTATCCCAAATGGGATACACGGCTGAGGGAATTTGATGGGTGAGGTTCAAGTTGAATCAGCTTCAGTGTGGAAAGAGTGTCTCTCTTTGGGTATTTTCGGGAGACACGCGACGGAAGAAGATGTTTCCCCTAGACAACTGTTTTCGCTGCGGAGGGAAATCAGAATATCGTTGCAGATAGTCGCTGTGCTTGCCGTCGCTATGATGGTCTCAACTTCCTTTGGTCAGGCAGCCGCGCCATCTACTGGGAACATCGCCGGTCACGTCAAGAACTCGGCTACCCAGGCTCCCATCGTCGGAGCTCTGGTCCAGGTGTTGACAACCACAAAGTCCGCTACGACCGACTCAACGGGATACTACATAATCTCATCAGTGAACGTGGGGACATATTCGGTCACGGCTTCAGCGACGGGATACAATAGCCTGACCATCACAGGCGTAGCCGTGGTCAAGGGCCAAACGACTACGAAAGACTTCAACCTCGTAGCTAAGCCCCCAAGCGGATATGTCGACGGATACGTCTTCGATTCCGTGACTCACTTGGCGATCAGCGGCGCGCAAGCAGGTCTCAATGGGACCCTATTCACAGCTACTACCAACGCCAACGGGCTCTTCAACATCACCGCCAATCCTGGGACTTATACACTCACAGTCACGAATGCGGGCTACAACACCTACACGTACCCGTCCTCGGTCGTGGTTGTAGGCTCGCGGACGACGCATGCTGGTAACATATACATCGTCAAGATCCCACTGAATCTTCCTGTCGCTGCCCAGCTGACATCAGCGGCATGGAACGGTAGCATCGCGATGATCTTCGGCGGGCAGAGCAGCTCCGGCAGCGCTCTCAACCAGGTGATGAAGTACAATCCAGTGACCGACAGCTCGACAACTGTTCAGAGCATATTCAACTCGGCGCGATATGGTACTTCTGCAGTCTGGTCGAGTCAGGGTCAGTGTGCGTACGTCTTCGGCGGGGCGACCAGCGCGACCACAGCTTTGAAGGAGGTTGTTAAGTATAGCCCAGCTGGTGACTCCCATACTACATACTCGACAGGCCTTCCGACAGCGGTCTACGGTACCTCTGCAGTCTGGTCCGGGACATACGCCTACATCTTTGGCGGGGTGTACTACAACAAGGGATACGTCTACTCGAGTAGCATTGTCCAGTGGAATCCGTCAACTGGCACTGGAACGACACTTACCGCCAAGCTACCAACCGGGGTGGCATGGACCGCCGCTGCATATGATGGACACTGTGCATACATCTTCGGTGGGTACACGGGCAGTGCGACGACTTCCAATATCGTGAAATTCAATACGACGACGAACACCGTCACGACTCTTACAGCAAAACTCCCGTACGGTCTCTGCCGAATGGTCGCCTTGTGGGATGGCAAGAACATCAACTTGTTTGGCGGGTCAACTGACAACTCCGGTGGCCTCAACACGGTTCTTCAGTTCGACGTGGCCTCCGGACAGGCATATGCTAAGATGCAGAATCTTCCGTACACCCTCGTCTCCTCCAGCGGGATCAACGATGGATACACCAATTTCCTCTTCGGCGGGGCTAACACGGTGACATCCGCTGCAATCGGGACGATCGTGCGATATCAGGATTACGTTGCATCCCCCAACTTCGGTGTTGATCCATACAACATATTCATCGGCGGCATGGTCAATTCCGTGAACGGCAACCTTGTCTTCGAAACCACGGACATATCTTTCCAGGCCAGAGGCTTCACGATCGGCATGACGAGGACATACAACAGTCTCCTAGCGAAGAAGCTAGGTCCTTTCGGATACGGTTGGACCTTCGACTACAACATGAGCGTGGCCGTACAGAAATACGGTGATGTCCTCCTGACACAGAATTGCGGCAGCCAGCATCTGTTTGTCAAGAACTCGGATGGCACTTACAAGACGCCTCCGGGGCTGAACGACAAGCTGGCCAAGAACGCAACGACCGGCCTTTACACTCTATGGTCTCTCGATGGAGCACAGACCAATTTCAACAGCGCGGGCAAGCTTTGGACCGTTGTAGACAAGAATGGAAACGCGCTTCATTTCGGCTATGACGCAGGTGGGAAGCTCGTCAGGGTGGCTGATGACTCGGGCCTGTTCATGAGCATCACCTACAACTCAGATGGACTGATAAACAAGACGACTGACCCGAGTGGCCAGTCGATAACATATATGTATTCTACGAATCCAACTAAGTGTCTGCAGGAAGTCGACAACGTAAACATACTCTCACCGATTGTGGACATGGACTACAATTCAGCCAGTCGTTTGTTGAACGCCATTCACTACTGCGTTGCGAACGAGGTTGTTGCCCAATATGGTACGGTCCCCATCCTTGTCGATAGTTGCATGAACTTCTCATATGACGCGTCAGGACGAGCCACTCAGGTTTGGAAATACGAGGCGCCGGACATCTACCGCAACCAGCCGATCTACCCTGCCATACGCGAGTACCTGATCAACTACCAGAGCAGAACCTCGACAGTGGCGACCTGCGCCGTGGGCAAGACCATGACGGTGACGCTCAATGCGGATGGCCTACCGACCAATGTCTCAGGTGCTCCACTTGCTGGGAGTCCAGGGCAGGGGGGAGGCGGTTGTGGTGGTAGTTCGCTCTTCCCAGGAAAGACGGGAAATGAGAACCTCACACTTTCTTGGACCCCGCAATTCCTCGTCGCAACCTTGACTGACGGGAGGGGGTACTCATACTCCAACGTGTACAACAGCTATGGTCTTGCGACAAAGATGACGGACCCCACCGGGAACTACTCTACAAACGACTACAAGGTAGTCAACACGGCGAGCCAGTACATCGCATTGCTAATGAATTCAACCGATGCGCTGGGAGCCAAGACGCAGTATCTCTACGATGCGAAGGGCAACAACGTGAAGATCATAGACCCCTTGGGCAACTTCACCCAGACCTGGTACAACTCCTACGGCCTTGTCACCAAGACGATGGACAAGAGGGGCTATGTCACCACCTACACCTACGATTCCGATTCCAACTGGACGGCATCGAAGGGCTGCGAGGGATATCCGACACATCAGCCCACATGGCTAGACGCTTCGTACACGACGGCAAAATCGTTCTCTGCGAACAATTCACTTTCGGTCTCCTTCACGAGCGGTCCTATGTCATACGATTCAGGCAGCGCGACGATGTACAAGGACTTCACCGGCGTGGGGCCAATCACATCCGTATCAGTGCGCTTCTATGTTGACGCCTACTCTCACAACGGACTCTGGTCGACGGAGGTTTTGGACGCTGGAATCTCAATCGGGTTGTATGACTCCAGTGGAAGGAACTACGCGAACTGCACCTACTGGCTAGCATGCTGGTATGGGACAACGAACAACCGAACAACTACCGATCCTACGGTCAAGGTCATCTGGGGCAAGCCGCAGATGAACACATGGCTCATGCCGGTGCTCGGCCCGACGACCGATTTCCCAACAACGGATTGGTCCAGGGCTACGAAGGTCAGGTTCAATTTGTATCTGCATACCTCTGGCGCGAACGGTGACGCGTTCAAGGCATACTTCGACGATCTGTCGTTCACAGAGAGGGGATACCGCACTAACTTCACGAACGACGCTGCGACCGCCTGGACGGCATCGAAGGGTTGCTCGGGCTACCCTGTAAGGCAGCCCACTTGGCTTGACGCTTCCTATACGTCGGCTCGATACGTCTCGCCGAGCAGCTCCGTGACGGTTTCCTTCACGAGCGGTCCTATGGGATATGATACAGGGAGCGCAACGATGTACAAGGATGTCGCGGACCGGGCGCCAATCACGTCCGTGTCCGTCCGCTACTATGTTGATGCCTACTCTCACGACTATAGCTGGCCGACGGAGTGGTTAGAGTCAGGGATCCGTCTGCGGATGTACGACTCCGCTGGTAACAATTACGCGAACTACACGTACTGGTTGGCGTGCTGGTACGGTACTGCCAACAACAGGACGACCACCGACCCTAGCGTGAAGGTGATCTGGGGCCTGCCGCCAATGAACACATGGCTCACCCTGAGGCTCAGCCCGGCCACGGACTTCCAGAATATTGACTGGTCCAAATGCTCCAATGTCCAGTTTGAGCTTTACGCGGCAGCTTCTGGGGCCTGGGGCGACGCGTTCAGGGCGTACTTCGACGATTTTGCATGGGATGCACCTAGCGGCACTTCGACGGTGAGTGACACATTCGACTCACATGGCTTCCTGCTGAAGGTAACTACGCCCTTGGGATCGACAACGTCGTTCTCAAAGGACATCATCGGGCAGACATTGAGTGATACAACTTCAATGGGCTACCAGACGAGCTTTGCGTATTCGGCCGGTCAGCTTGTCAACACCACGTATCCGGATGGAACATACGATCAGATTGTCAGGAGCGTCCAAGGAGAGCCGCTCCGGCGCGTTTCCTCCGGAACTGCGACGACCTACGGAATCAATGCCACGTGGGGGACGAATGATTTCGTGACTGACGCCCTGAATCACACGACGCACTACTACTACAACTCATTGGGCTTCCTGACGAAGGTGGTGGATGCGAACGGCCATGCGTACACGCTTACCTACGAGTTAGCCAGGTTGAAGACTATCACGGACCCAATGGGCGGGGTGGTAACGGTCTGGTATGATCACGCTGGGAATGTGATAAAGCGGCAGGACCCGAACGGCAACATCACGCAATACAGCTATGACAAGCTGAATCGGCTGACCCTGACTTCGTACCCGAATGGGCAGAAGATCACATACGCATATGACGCCGTCGGTCGGCTGGTCAACACTACAGATACCAGCGGCTGGGAGAAGACGACCTACAACTCCCTCGGTCAGCCGGTGACGGTCCGGACTCACTACAATTCACTTAGCGCGCTGTTTAGTGTCTACGATGTCACAGAGACTCTCAGCTACGACCCGAACGGCAATGTATTGAGCGATAAGTTCAAGGACCCGTACAGCGACACGCCGTATGGCGGCACGCTCTGGAACAACTACACTTATGACGCCCTGAACCGCCTGTCGACTATGTCCACTAACCATGGATTGTCCTGGAGATTCTTCTACGACCAGGACGGACGGAGGTCCTCCATGCTGGCTGCGTCCAGCACGCCAGGCATCCCAGTCTACAACACGACCTATGTCTACGATTCAATGGGGGAAGTCCTAAGTATCGGCGTTTCCAGCCAGGGTGGCGGGTATGTGCCGGGCGGCTACAGCTACAAGTATGATCAGCTGGGCCGGGTCGTACAGATGAGCGACTTCACGGGAACTACCACATACGCGTACGATGCGCTCGGCCAGTTGACGGGTTACAAGCACAACGGCACTTGGACCAACTTCACATACGATGCTGTCGGGAACCGGGTGAAGCAAACCGTCGGATCTGCTACTACGACCTACTCGTACAACGCGAACGACGAGCTCACCTCAGCATCAGATGGTTCGTCCTATAGATACGACAAGAATGGCAACGTTGTCAGCTCCACGGCGCAGGGGACCACAACGCTATTCACATACAACTACGAGAATCGCGTCCTCTCCGCTACATCCGGTCAAACTACGGTCAACTACAACTACTCCGGTGACGGGCGGCTGAAGGCTTACTGGACAGGTGGGAAAGGGTTCTACGACCAGCTCGTCTACTCCCATATGCCGGGGTTGGCAACCGTCGTCTTTGCCTACTACTACCCAGGCTTTTACAAGGTCTACTGGAACGTCCCTGGGACAGATGAGTGTCTTGGTTTCGAGTACTGGAGGGGAACCCCCGGAAGTGAAGATTCGTACTTTATCTTGACTGATGGTCTGGGCAACACGAGGTTCGCGATCGAAGCAAATTACATGCCACAAAGCGTCTACAGCCAGTCCTACTCTCCGTTCGGTGTGATGTGGAATGCGCCGACTGGAGCGAATGCCATGTGGCTTGACCTCCCGAGCTTCCAGGGAAGGCGCTTCGACCCGTACACGGGCATGTACGACTTCAGGGCACGGTACTACGACCCGACCACGGGCAGGTTCGATGAGAGAGATCCAATGTCAACGTACGGCACAAGTGCGTATGCGTTTGTGGGCAACGACCCGCTCAATGGCAGAGATCCCAGCGGCAAGTGGTCAGATACATGCATTGCCACAGCAGTCGTGGGTGCCTTCAACTTGATTCTCGACCTCATCGGACTATATGTGTCAGTTTCTGGACTTCTGGCCAAGTACGCATGGGAGTTTCATGTCAGCATAAGCCAGGCGGCGTCAATTGCTGTTGGTGGAGTATGGAGCTTCATGGGATGGCTGCTGAAGTTAGCATTGAACATAGGATGGGACATCATCACCCATATGAGCTTCTTCTCGAAAATAAAGTGGATCGTCAGGTACGGAATCGAGGTCGGAATTGGTTGGCCACTACTCCTAGCTACGGCCGTCTATGATGTGGCTTGGATCTACTGGGATATGCATTCGGAAGGATGCTTCTGATGGATTGGCCAATTTGAAACCTTTTTCCATCTTCTAGCATGAGCTAGAGAGCTCCCCGCAACACAGCTGTCGCCCCGTCAGAGCCTCCCACTAGCTCGCCAAGTATTTGTCAGCTAAGAGGTTCCTTTTTCTGCCGGATAGAAGACAAGAACCACAATCAACCGCCTCACCGGGCTTGGCTGTGCGCCCGCCATTGGCCAGTCCAGCGTCTATACAACCAGCTCATGTAGATTAGGTAGAAGAGAGCGAACAAAACCGCACACAGACCCATGGATGTGACAAAGGTCCTAAGCCTACTCAGCTGGTGGAAGATGAAGATGAGTTGCAGTCCACCCCACGTGACAACAGCTGAAAGAATCACGAAAGCATTCAGAATTGATTTGACGAATCGGTGATACTTGAATTCAGATTCGTGAACCTTCATAAGATGTTCCTCGCGCGCGCTAACATAGATAAACTCGCCACATATGATGCACTGGTCAAGTAGATAGCGATAGAGGGTAGGGCCTATCATGAACTCAGTGTATGATCCCCGCAAGCGACCGCGTATGTGGATGAAGACCACCAGACAGGCTACAACCGTATCGAAGGCAGCAAAAGAGGCTATTTCGTAGACATAAGGATCTGAAGGACTTAGAGCGAGCACGACCACAGCCACCAAAACAGAAAGGAGCGCGATTGGAAGGAGCGCTCTCCATGAGAAGTATGCGAGTTCCCTGCCCCGACCTCTAACATGCTCTTCGTAGGCGTATGGATGAGAGGATTTCACATGACCTCTGAACTGTGCGACGGTCAGATC
>Ga0209777_10005412_pt1 | contig 14715 bp, 6 predicted proteins | sample FrelakmetHBP12HB_FD_187147 | JGI IMG/M metagenome (GOLD analysis project Ga0209777, IMG submission 187147) | Freshwater lake sediment microbial communities from the University of Notre Dame, USA, for methane emissions studies -HBP12 HB (SPAdes)... | ecosystem: Environmental > Aquatic >... | reverse complement strand
TTCCTGGACGCCCGACGCCGAAACCTGGGCGACCATCAAGAAACACTCCCTCAAGCGCCCTGCCTCGGTGATCATTACCGGGTTCGCGGACGAGGCCGCGGCTCAGCCGGTCTCGCGCGGGGAAGTTAGCATTCAAACTTCCACCGACCCCGTAGGCGCTCCCCTCTTCTTCCGGGACGTTCCACTGATATCGGTTCCGGACGGCGAGAAGGGCGTCATCAAGCCCTTGCCGACCGAGGCCATTCCCTTAATTGCCTGGCGTTTGCGCTACCTTTCCGAGCCGAAGAGTAGACTCATGATGGAAGGCTTGCCGACCTGCGCCAACTGCCACTCGTTCTCTCGGGACGGGAAGACCCTCGGGCTGGACGTGGACGGCCCGAGCAACGACAAGGGTTTGTACGGCATCGTGCCGGTGAAGAAGGAGACCTCCATCCGCAACGAGTACGTAATCCGGTGGAGCTCCTTCGCAGAAGAGAAGGCGAGCAAACGGTTCGGGTTCATGTCTCAGATCTCGCCCGACGGCCGCTACATCGTCACTTCGATCGAAAACCCCGGCTCGCACATTCGGGATTTCGATGCCCGACTCTTCAACGGCTTCTACAGGGAGTACGGGTTCGGCCAGGTCTTTTATCCGACCCGCGGCATCCTGGCCTGGTACAGCAAGGCCACGGGCAAGCTGAAACCGCTTCCGGGCGCGGACGATCCGCGTTATGTGCAAACCAGCGCCTTCTGGAGCCCCGACGGCAAATACCTCGTTTTCTCCCGCGCGGAAGCCAAGGACCCGTATTATGAGGGCCAGAAGGTGGCTCAGTTCGCGAACGATCCCAACGAAACGCAGATTCAGTACGATCTCTACCGAATCCCCTTCAACGACGGTCAAGGCGGCACACCCGAGCGGATTGAGGGTGCTTCGCAAAACGGCATGAGCAACAACTTCCCGAAAGTTTCGCCCGATGGACGCTGGATCGTCTTCGTTGAGAATCATACGGGGCTGCTGATGAGACCCGATAGCCAGCTCTATATCGTGCCGTTTGAAGGCGGTACGGCCCGGCGACTGAGCTGCAACACCTCGCGCATGAACTCCTGGCACACCTTCTCTCCCAATGGCCGCTGGCTGGTCTTCTCCTCCAAAGGACGCTCGTTTTATACCCAGATGTACCTGACGCATTTCGACGCCAAGGGCCACGAGAGCCCCGCCATCCTGGTCGAGAACGCGACCGCCGCCAACCGCGCTGTGAACATTCCGGAGTTCGTGAACATCCCACTGGATGGGATAACGAAGATGGATGCCCCGGCCACGGATTTCTACAGAATCTTCGACGTGGCCGGTGACTTGGCTCGGAAAGGCGATTACGCCGCGGCCTTGGTGGAGTGGCGGAAGGCAGTTGATATGGACCCTGAGGACGGCAAGGCCCGTTACCACCTGGGGTTTGCGCTGGACCAGCAGGGCCAGCTCGACGAGGCGGTCGGGCAGTATCAGAAGGCCGTCGAATTCGACTCCAATAACGCCGCCGCTTACTCCAGCCTCGCCGTCGCATTGACACGCACTGGGAAGCTGGCGGACGGCATCGAGTCTTACAAAAAATCCCTCGAGATCGACCCGAAGAATGCGATCGCCGAGGGCAACTTGGCCGCGGCGCTGATTGAGGCAGGGCGCACCGACGAGGCCCTCGGCCACATCAACAAGGCCCTCGAATTGGACCCGGAATTTGCCGATGCGCACAACTTGCTCGGCCTTGTCCTGGCCCGCGCCGGAAGGCTCGATGACGGCGTGGCACACCTGGAGAAGGCTGTGGCCATCAATCCGGATTCGCTCGAGTTCCGTTTTAACCTTGGCCGTGTGTTAGCCGCCCGGCACAGCTTCGCCCAGGCGATCCCGCAGTTCGAAAGGGCAGTGGAACTGTCCGGCGGCCAGGAAGCGCAGAGCCTGGAGATGCTGGCGGCTATGTACTCCGAGGTGGGACGATTCCCGGACGCCGCCCGGGTCGCGCGACGAGCGCTCGACTTGGCCACGCGCGAGAACGACTCCTCGCTCGCCGAGACCCTGCGAGCCAGAATTGCCGATTACGAATCTCATGCGGCCAAGCCCTAGCTTCATGTCACTGCCGTGCACGCCAGGCACTGCCCGCCCCAGCAGAGGCGCGGCGTTCCGCACGCTCCCCACCGATCCGTCGTGAAGTACTTTATGGCTTCTCGCGGCCCCGCCCTCGGCTATACTGTTCAACGAGTCAAGCCCATGGGAAGTCCATCTGCAGCACCTGTCTCAGCCTTTTTGATCCGGCGAGTGCTGTGCACCTTCCTGGTGATTCAGTTGATGGGTGGCATCCTGGCGGGGCAGACCAAGCAGGCTCCCGAAGCCCTGTTGAAGGAAGCGGAGTCGCTCCATCAGGCCGGCAAGCTGGATCAGGCTATCAAAGACTACCGCTTGTTTCTCGCCCAGTATCCTGACGTAGCCCCGGTCAGATCGAACCTCGGCGCAGCCTTGGCAGCCGCTGGGCGCTACGAAGAAGCGATCGTCGAGTATCGGCGCGCGTTGCAGTTGCAGCCCCTCCCGCAGATCCGGTTGAACCTCGCCCTGGCGCATTACAAAGCCGTGCAGCTCAACGAAGCTGCCGGCGAACTCCTGCCACTTCATGCCGCCGACCCCGGGAACTTGCAAATCGCACTTTTGCTGGGGGATTGCTATTTCCGCTTGGGTGAGTACAAGAAGGTCGTGCAAGTCCTGCAACCGCTCGAAGACGCGCACTCGGACGAGCAGGCGTTGGATTACCTGCTGGGGATGGCTCTTATCCGCGACGGACAGCTGGATAAAGGCGGAGTCTTGGTAAACAAAATCCTCCGCGATGGCAATTCTGCCGAAGCCCACCTGATGCTTGGCGCCGCCCGTTCGGAGGTTTTCGACGCCTCGGGCGCCGTCGATGAACTGTCCGTCGCCGTCAAGCTCGACCCGAAACTGCCCCTGGCTCATTACCTCTACGGAGATGCGCTGCTGACCCTTGGCCACCGGGAGGACGCCATGAAGTCCTTCCGCGAGGAGTTGGCGATCGACCCCAACGAATTTGGCTCCAATCTTTATCTCGGTGTCTTGCTGAATCAGGGGGAGCAGTACAAGGAAGCGATCCCCTACCTCAATCGCGCGCTCCAGGTGCGCCCGGGCGACCCGGCGGTCCGTTATCAAATCACGATCAGCCAGATTGGCATGGGGGAACTCGAACCGGCCAGAGGGGCGCTGGAAGCCTTGCTCAAAGAGAGCCCGGATTTTCTGGATGCGCATGTCTCACTGGCGAGGCTATACTACCGGCTCAAGAGGAAGTCGGACGGCGATCGCGAAAGAGCCATCGTCACCAAGCTTACCGCCGAAGCCCTAGCTCAAAAACATGCCCGGGCGGAGGAAGTCACAAAGGAGGGGACAACAGCTCCACCTTGATTAACGCCGCGAAGCGCCGCCAGGCGCTGATCGGAATCAGGCGTGGCCATCTCGACGATGATTAATAGAAGAAAGACCAGCGGCAAGGCAGGCTCGCGCCGGCAGTTTCTAAAGACAGTGGGATTGGCCGGACTTTCCGGTTATGGCCTCTCGGGGCGAATTCTGCGTATGTTAGGCTCTTCCATCCCCCAGCCACCCAATGGTTCCCCTGCCTTTGAAGTGATTCCCGGCTCGGACAGCCGAATTACATTCAATCATGTGAGCGGGCGTTCTCCGCAATACTACCTGCCGGAAACCCTGGGCGGCGGCGGCGGTTTCATCGATTACGACAACGACGGCTGGATGGACATTTACCTGGTGAATAGTGGGAAGTGCGACTTCTATGATCCCAACCCTCCTCTCCGCAACGCTCTCTACCACAACAACCGCGACGGCACGTTCATGGACGTGACGGAAAAAGCCGGAGTGGCGGGTGGCGGCTACGGTATGGGCGTGGCCGTGGGCGATTACGACGGCGACGGTTGGCCGGACCTCTATGTGACGCAGTACGGGCGCTGCATTCTCTACCACAACAACGGCGACGGCACTTTTACTGACGTCACCGAGAAGGCCGGGGTGGGGGCTCTGGGCTTCAATGCCAGCGCCGTCTGGTTCGATTATGACAATGACGGGCGCCTGGATCTTTTCGTGTGCCGATCCGTCGATTTCAGCAAGTCGAATAACAAATTCTGCGGCTTTGGCGGGACCGTCGACCGCTACTATTGCATCCCGAATGTGTACGATCCCATGCCCAGCTGGCTCTTCCACAACAATGGAGATGGGACTTTTACGGACGTCAGCAAGCCAGCGGGTATTGCGAGCGCGAACGGCATTGCCTGGGGAGTCGTGGCGACCGATATCAACAACGACGGGCTGATGGATTTGTTCGTGGCCAACGATATGGTGGCGAGTTTCCTGTTTGCCAATCGCGGCAAGGGGAAATTCGAGGAGATCGGACTTCAATCGGGTGTAGGTTACAGCGCCGACGGCCGGGTGCGATCCGGAATGGGCGTGGACTCCGCCGACTACGATCAGGATGGTTGGATGGACCTTTTCCTGACCGACGTGGACGAGGAAATGTTCTCCCTTTATCACAATAACCGCGATGAAACGTTCGACGACCAGTCCGTTTCCAATGGTATCGGGATGAAGGTGCGCACTATGAGCGGCTGGGGAGTGAAGTTTCTCGACTACGACAACGACGGGAATATGGATTTGTTTATCGTCTCCGGCCACCCTGACAACAAAGTTTCTCAGTTGCACAGTGAGATCCAATATGAGGAAAACCCCCTGCTGTGGCGCAATCTGGGAAGGGGCTACCGCAGTACCTTTGAGAACGCGAGCGACCAAAGCGGGCCCGTCTTCAGCCAGCGCTTTCCCGGGCGGGGCTTGGCGATCGGCGACTTTAATAACGATGGCGGTGTGGATGTGCTGATGATGCTCAACGACGGAGCGCCCCTCTTGCTCCGGAATAACGTCGGCAAGCTCAATCATTGGCTGGGCGTCCAGCTCAAAGGCAAAGTGGCCAATCCCGATGCGGTCGGCGCAACGGTGACCTGGCAATCCGGCGATCTGAAGCGGCACGTTTATAAGATAGCGGGCGGAGGCTATCTCTCCTCCCATGACCCGAGGCTCTTGTTGGGAATTGGGCGCCGGACTAAAATCGATTCAATTGAAGTCAAGTGGCCTCCGCCCAGCACCAGAGTGGATCGCTTCACCGACCTCCCCATTGATCGCTACATCACGATCGTGGAAGGGAAAGGAATTACCAACCCCTAATGCTCACTTCGTTGTGTTGGGCGGGCATCGTCAGCGGAGAGTGGAACACGAGGACGGAGACCCGCAGCTTTCACCGACTGATACCAGCACTGGATTCTCGAATTCGAATCGCTACAGCAAATGAAGCATTTCCCGGCTAGAGCGCTTCTTTCTCTGGCGGTCCTCATTCCGACGGCGGCCCACTCCCAGGTTGCCGACGATCCCATGTCGATTGCCCAGCGGGCGTGGCAACTGCAGCAGGCCGGCGATTACGCCGCCGCGGTGGACGCTTATCGGGCTTTCCTCAAAGTGCGCCCCAACGAAGCGGCCGCGCGCTCGAATCTCGGCGCCGCCCTGGTCAAGCTGGGCCGCTACGAGGAAGCGATTCAAGAGTACCAAAAGGCCGAGAAGTTGCTGCCCGGTGATACGCGCATCGGCATGAATTTGGCGCTCGCGTACGAAAAGAGCGGGCACCTCCGCGAGGCTTCCCAAAGGCTCGCCGCGCTGCACGCTCATGCGACCCAAGAGAGGCAAATCACCTTGCTGCTGGCGGACTGCGACCTGCAATTGGGCGAGTATGACCGCGTCATTGAACTCCTGCAGCCGCTCGGTCCGCCAGCTGACGGAGACGGTCCTTCCGATCTGGTCACGGACTACATGCTGGGCACGGCTTTGATCCGAACGCGCCGCATCGCGGAAGGACAAGTCTTGCTCGACCGCATTCTGCGCAAGGGGGACAGTGCGGAAGCACGCTTTCTTCTCGGCACTCAGATTTTTGAATCCGGCGACTATCCGGCGGCCGTGAAGGAGCTGGCCAGCGCAATCGAACTCAATCCAAACCTGCCTCAACTTCAGTCTTTCTACGGCCTGGCGCTCTTGAACACGGGGGATCCTGGTGCCGCCGCAACCGCGTTCCGCCGGGAGCTTGCGGAGAATCCCAACGATTTTGCTTCCAATCTGGCGCTCGGCCAGATCTTGATTGTCTCCAGACAATACGCCGAAGCCATGCCCTTAATTGAGGCAGCACTGCGCCTGCGGCCCGAATCCATCGATGCGAAACTGGCCCTGGGCGAATGCCTCAGTGGCACGGGAAAGCTGCCCGAAGCCCGGAAACATCTAGAAGCGTTCACCCAGGCCTTCCCGGCTTCTCTGGAGGCCCACCGCGAATTGCAATCCGTATATACGGGGCTTAATCTAGGTCCTGAGGCGTCACGCGAGCGCGCCACGGTGAGCCGCCTCGAGCGGGAAGCAGCGGCAAAGGAAGCGGGGCCGCAGATCAACTCGCTCGCCCCCGATTTCGAGTTGCCGGAAGTCGGCACGAAACACCAGGTGCGGCTGAGCGAACTCCGGGGTAAGACTCCCGTGGTGCTGGTCTTCGGGAGTTACTCGTGCCCGAATTTCCGGGCTTCGGCCGATGCGCTCAACGCTCTGTTCCAACACTATGGCCGGCAGACGCGGTTCTTTCTCGTTTACATCCGGGAGGCGCACGCCGCGGGTCAGTGGCAAAGCTCGCGAAACGAGCGGGAAGCCGTCACCGTGGCTCCCGCCCTGACCATGGAGGATAAAGAAAATCACGCCGTCATGTGCTCGCGCAAACTCCACCTAAGTTTTCCCGCGCTGGTGGACAGCATGGACGGAAGGGTGGAAGCCGTGTATGCTGCTTGGCCGAGCCGCGCCTTCGTCATCGGTTCCGATGGCCGTGTCCGTTACAGCACACGACTCACTCAACAGGACTTTCACGCCGAGGCGATGGAGAAAGCGCTCCGCGGGGCGATGGCGAGCCCGTAGGTACGAGCCTCGTGGCCGCCTGAGGGTCCCCGCCAGGGGCACTCCAACCGGCGGTGGCGAGACTTTAAGGGTATAGGGAGGGAACAAGTCATGTTAAGGAAATTATATGTTGCGGGGTCGTTAGCAGCGGTTTTTGCAGCGTCCCTAGGTGTGGCCGTTTATGCGCAGCAGTCTCAGACTCCTTCCGCACCGGGGCCGGCTGTTAAGGCCACCGCCGAGGAGGTTTTGCTCGACGTCGTGGTGCGCGACAAGAAAGGCCATCGGGTCGACGACCTCAAGCCGGAGGATTTTCAGATTTTCGATAACGGCGAGCCGAGAAAAATCACATCGTTTCGCCTTGTCCAGGGAGGAGAAGCCATCGGCACTGGCGGGACCAGAACCCAGCTCGATCCCCTGCGCCAGATTCGCCTGGTGACCATGATCTTCCAGTGCTGGGACACCAACTCCCGGCGACTCGCCCATGATGCGGCCCTCGACCTCCTGAAAGGCGAGCTTCCGCAAAACGTCTATATGGCCATCATGACCATTGATTTCAAAATCGAGGTTCTCCAGGCGTTCACCAACGATACTGCCCTCATTCGTAAAGCGATCGAGCGCGCCACTCGCAACCAAAGTGCCGATTTCTCCAAGGATACCGAGGCGGTTCGAAGAGAACTCGAGCAGATGCTGGGACCGAATACAACCGGCGCGCAGACCCAGCAGGGGCAGATCAACAACATGGCCCCAACGGTGACCGGCAACGCACCGCCCTCTAATCCTGGGGCGTTCGCCGCCGCTGCGATGGCGCAGATGTTGCTGAATATGATTCGGACCGAACAGAGCTACTCCATGACGGACTCCGGCCGGACTTCGATTTACGCGCTGCTGGACGGAGTCAAGGAGCAGTACAGGCTGCCGGGAAGGAAGACTATCCTCTATTTCTCCGAAGGCTTCACCGTACCGCAGGAATTGGACCCGATATTCCGAGAGACCCTCAGCATCGCCAATCGGGCGAACGTGAGTTTTTACACGGTTGACTCCCATGGTTTGACGACCGAGAGCACCAATCAAGGTGCCATTGACATGCTGAAGGACGCCGCCCAAAGCTCTCGTGACCAGGCGACGACCGTAAGCGGGGCCGTCAAGCAAGACCAGGCCAACCTCATGGATACCAGCATCAACAGCACCCGGGCTAACTCCCAAACTGCCTTGGGCGAGCTCGCCGAATCCACCGGAGGCACGCTGATCGCCAACACGAACGACCTCCGAGCCCCACTTCACAAACTCGCGGAAGACATCCAAACCTACTACGAGATTACCTACAATCCGGAAATCAAAACCTACGATGGGTCATTCCGCAAGATCACGATCAAGATGGCTTCCAACGACCTGCGCGTGCAATCCAGGTCCGGATACATCGCCCTTCCGCCGGCCTTGGCGAGAGGGAGCGTGCTTCGCTCCTTTGAGGTTCCCCTCCTGACCGCCCTGGACGCGCCCGAACTGCCCAAGGCGTTTAGCTATGATGCAACGGCCATGCATTTCCGCGGCCTGCAGGGCGAGCCGGTCTGCGAGTTGATCATGGACATCCCGCTTGCGGAGATCACCTTGGAAAAACAGCCCAAGGGCGACTCTTCCGGCCGCTTGTCCTACGTGGCTCTCTTGAAGGATGAAAAAGGCGAGGTGGTGCAGAAGTTCCAGAACGAGAGAGCCCTCAATGTGCCCGCCGACAAACTGGATGGTTTGAAGGCGAGCCACTTCATCTATACCGAACACTTCGGACTGCCACCCGGGTCCTACACGGTTGAGACCGCGGTGCTGGATGGTCGAGCGAACAGGATCAGCGCCCGCAAGAGCAGCCTGACGATGCCGCCGGCAGCCACTACCCTCGCAGTGAGCAGCATTACCTTCGTACGGAACACGAAGGACAGGGAGGCGTCGAGTCAGGAGACCGATCCGCTGGTCGTCGGGGCTAAAGTGATCTCTCCGGAGATCAACCCCGTATTCAGCAAGGCGGGAGCGGAAGCTCTGCCTTTTTATATGGTCGTTTATCCCGAAAAGAATGCCTTGGAGACTCCTCAACTGGTCATGGAATTCAGCCGGGAAGGCAAGGTGCTGGGTCGAGGCCCGGCACAACTCGGCCAGCCGGACAAAGACGGTCGCATCCAGTTCGTCGCGTCCGTTCCCCTCGCGCGTCTTGAGCCCGGCAACTTCACCTTGCACCTTATCGTCAAGCAGGGAAGCGAAACGGCGGAAGAGGCCGCTTCCTTCGTTCTGAAGTAAGATTCGCGATCGCCACAGAATTGCAGGCCCAGAGAGCCCCCCTACAGGCGTTTGCGAGTCCATGAGGGTTCGATCGGGAAGGGGATGTGATGAAAAGGACTTCTCGATTCATGAGCTTTTGGGCCGCGGCAATCGCGGCGCTTCTGGCTCCGGCCGGTTTTTCGCAACAACTCCAAACTCCTAGCCCGCCGCGACCGGCCGTCAAGGCTACCGTAGAGGAAGTGCTCCTCGACGTAGTGGTGCGCGACAAGAAAGGCCGTCGGGTCGACGACCTTAAGCCCGAAGATTTCCAGATCTTCGACAACGGCGAGCCGAAAAAAATCACCTCCTTTCGCCTCATCCAGGGTGGAGAAGCTATCGGCACCAGCGGTACTGGCAGCACGCGGGCCCAACTCGATCCCCTGCGCCAGGTTCGTTTGGTGACGATGATCTTCCGTTGCTCGGACAACAACTCCCGGCGGCTCGCCCATGATGCGGCAACAGGCCTCCTGAATGGCGAGCTTCCGCAAAACGTCTACATCGCCGTCATGACCATTGATTTTAAGCTCGAGGTTCTCCAGGCGTTCACCAACGATACAGCCCTGCTTCGCCAAGCCATCGACCGCGCAACCCGGAGCGACGTCACCGATTTCTCCAAGGAAACCGAGCAGGTTCGAAGGACCCTCGAGCTGGTGCTGGCAGCTGGTGCAGGCGGGGGAGCAGGCACTAACCCCGCTGGGGTGATAATGGACCAGATGGTTCTGGATACGATACTGGCAGAACAGAGCAACGACATAATGCAGGAGAGCCGGGCATCGATCTTCGCGTTGCTGGACGCGGTCAGGGAGCAGTACCGGCTGCCGGGAAGGAAGACGGTCCTCTATTTCTCCGGAGGCTTCGTTAAACCGCAGGAATTGGATTACTCTTTCAAGCAGATCCTCAGTATTGCCAATCGGGCGAACGTGAGTTTTTACACGGTTGACGCCCATGGCCTGATGGCCACCAGCCCAAATCAAGCTGGCATCTACATGCTGAATCGGGCCGGCCAAACCGGCCGGGCCCAGGCAATGAATCCCGGCAATCAATGGACCACACCCGATGAGATGCACCTCATGGATACAGCCATCGGAAGCACCCGGGCCAACCCTCAAACCGCACTCGTCGAACTCGCCGAATCCACCGGCGGCGCGATGATCGCCAACACGAACGACCTCCGAGCCCCACTCCACAAACTCGCTGAGGACATCCAGACCTACTATGAGATTAGCTACAATCCGGAAATCAAGACCTACGATGGGTCATTCCGCAAGATCACGATCAAGACGTCTTCCAACGACCTGCGCGTCCAATCGAGGGCCGGATACATTGCCCTTCCGCCCGCCCTGGTCAGAGGGAGTGTCCTTCGCGCCTTCGAGGTTCCCCTCCTGACCGCCCTGGACGCGCCCGAGCTACCCAAGGCGTTTAGCTATGAGGCTACAGCCATGCACTTCCGCGGCCGGCAAGGTCAGCCGGTCTGCGAGTTGATCATGGACGTCCCGCTTGCCGCGGTCACCTTAGAGAAGCAGGCCAATGGTCAGTCATCTGGCCGTTTGTCCTACGTGGCTCTCTTGAAGGATGCAAAAGGCGAGGTGATAAAGAAGTTTCAGAACGACAGGGCCTTCAATGTCCCTCCCGAGAAACTGAATGGCTTCGAGGCGAGCCACTTCATCTATACCGAGCACTTCGACTTGCCGCCCGGACAGTACACCGTCGAGACCGCGGTGCTGGATGGCCGAGGGAACAAAATCAGCGCCCGCAAGAGCAGCCTGACGATACCTCCTCCCGCCTCTACACTCGCTCTGAGCAGCATTGCCTTCGTACGAAACATGAAGGACAGAGACACGTCGAGTCAGGATGCTGACCCGCTGCTCATGGGGGCCAAAGTGATTTCGCCGGAAATCAACCCGGTGATTAGCAAGTCGAGCGTGGCAGGTCTCCCTGCCTATATGGTGATCTATCTGGACAGGAACACCCCGGAGGCTCCCCAACTGGAAATGGAATTCAGCCGGGGTGGCAAGGTAGTGGGTCGAGGCCCGGCGCGACTCGGCCAGCCGGATAAAGACGGTCGCATCCAGTTTATCGCCACGGTTCCCCTCGCCCGCCTGGAGCCGGGCGACTTCACCTTGCGCTTGGTTGCAAAACAGGGAACCGAAACGGCTGAGGAGACGGCTTCCTTTATTCTGAAGTAAAGTTTCCGACCGGCGTGAATTTATGTCTTACACAAACGACTTGACGGCTCGCGTTGTGAGCGCGAGACTGCCCAGTTATCCGCAACTGCTGTAGGGTATCCGTGGTAGTCTCATGAACCGCCGCCAATTCTTCCAAAGCTCGGGGTTGGTCGCCGCGGCCGCGCATCTGGACGTAGCGCCCGCTGTCGATGCCGCCCCCACCACCCCCACCACCCCGCAAGAGATCTACAAGCTGCTCGGATTCGCCGCAATGACCGGCGAGGATCCGATCAAGCTCTGGGCGCGCTTGCGCAACACCCGCGAGTGGCTGGTCGGCCCGTTGGCGCCGGACGCCTGGCCCGGGCAGGTATTCGTCGCCGACCACGGCGACATCTTTGCGTTCCGCTTCATGTCCTTGCCGGCGGCCTGGATGGCGCCCGCCCAAGGTGAACAGCGTGCCACCCACTGCGCCAAGCAATGGCCGGCATGGTGGCAGAAGTGGCCCGCCTGGTGGCACATCGTCGGTCCGCGCGCCTGGGACGACTCCTACGCCCGGCTGATTTGGCAGATGCCGGAAGCCGGCCCGGAGGTCACCTACGAATGGGCCCGCACAGCCCCCAACGAGGTCGTCTGTCGCATCACCCACTCGGCCGTCGCGGACCTGATCCTGCAAGGCTACATCCCCTGGACGTCCGACACGCCGAAGCATTCCGTGCTGTATGCCGAAGGTCCCGAGCGGCGTTTCTTGCGCGGGCGTTCCTGGATTCCCCACACGCGCGACGGCATGCGCTGGTCTCTAGCTCTTTCCATCGCACCCGATGACGTCATCGGCAACGGATCGGGTGTGTGGCACGGCTACATCCCCAACGTGAAGTCGTTGTACCTGGCCGGTCGCCAGGGCCAGCGCTACGAAGCGATCGAAGAAGCCACCTTGCGCTGGCTTGAAAATGGCCGCATTGATGAAGTTCTTGAACGCAACCGCAAGCGTTACCTGGAACAGCGGCCGGCCGGAAAGGGCTGGCTGGCGGACGTCCCGGCGGCCATCAACGACCAGTTGGAATGGAGCGAAGTCTACACCCCGCGCCGGCGGCGGCCCTACATCACGGTCTCGCGCGCCTGGGCCTTCTCCCGCATCAACAGTTCTCCCGACTTCCTTTGGGATAGCTTCTTCAATGCCGTGCTCGTTTGCCAGGAGGACGAGCGCAAGTCTTTCGACATGATTCGCGACATCACTTCGTGGCAAAACGACCAGGGGATGTTCGTGCAGTACGGCGAATGGATTCCCGATCCGGAGCCAACCACCTTTCCGGTGGCCTGGGGCCACACGCAATACCCGGTCGGGGCGCTGGCCGTGGCCAAGGTCTATCAGCGGCGGCCCGACCGGGCGTTCTTGGCCGAGATCTACCCGCGCCTGCTCAAGAATCACCGCTGGTGGTTTGCCGACCGTGGTGACGGCCAGCCCTGGCGCGACGGCAATCGCAACGGACTGTTGGAGCTCGGCTCCAACTACCCGGAAGAGATCTCCTACGCCGACCGGCAACAGGTCGCCTACTACGAATCGTACGACGACAGCCCGCAGTGGTGGCACGTCGCGAAGTACAACGAGCAGACCGGGACCATCGAACAAGACACGGTGGAGCGCAACTGCCTCTACGCGATGGACTGCTGGATACTGGCTTGGCTCGCCCGCCAACTCGGGCGCGTTCAGGAGGCCGCGGCGCTTGAGGCCGAACACTTGCGGATGGCGACCACGATCAACCGCTTGTTGTGGGACCCGCGCCGCCAGTGCTACTTCAACCGCCACTGGGACAACCACCCCGGCGACCCATTCTTCCCGCATGTTTCGCCCGACATCTTCATGTCGCTGCTCGGCAAGGTCGCCACCAGCGAGCAGGCTGCGGCACTTCGCAAACTCTTCCACGATCCCACCAAGTTCGGAGGAGAGTGGATCCTGCCCACCATCAGCCGCGACGATCCGGAGTATCCCAAGCAGGATTATTGGAAGGGCAAGGTCTGGGCTCCGGTGAACTGGCTGGTCTACCAGGGCCTGAAGATCTACGAGTGGGACCGGGAAGCTACGCTGCTCGCCGAATCCAGCGCCCGCATGTTCCTCAAGCCCTGGCGCGAGCGCGCCGAGTGCCATGAGAATTTTCTGGCCACTACCGGTGAGGGCTCCAGCGATCCACACTACACCTGGGGCGCGCTGATGGCGCTGATCGGAGTGGAGGAGTACATCGACGCCAACCCTTGGCATGGGTTGCGCTTCGGCAACCTGCAACCGGCCCAGGCTGGGTCATTGGAGCGTTATTACGTCGCGGGTTCGCTCTACGACGTGGCGCTGTCGCCAGACTCCCTGGAAGTGCGGCGCGACGGCAAGCTGCTCTTCGCGGCCGACGCTCCATTGGAGATCCGGCATGTGCGCTTCCAGCAGGGCCGCGTGAGCGCCGAGGTTCGTGCCGCCAAGGTTGCCAGGCTGCGGGTGGGTGGTGCACCAGCGCGCGAAGTTGGCCCTGGTTTGACGCGGATTGGACCCTATTCCTTCGACGCAGCCAAGTAGTTCTCGTAGCCGTCGAGGAAGCTTTTGCGGTCCTTCCTGTAGCCCCCAATCGCCTTGTCTATGACCATCGAGTAGAACCAATGCGCGTCGATCCCTCTGTGTCTGCGTTGCCTTGTCCGCTTGCGGTAACCGTGATAGTCTGTCTCGCACGATACGTCGTATAGATCCTCGATTGGTCCGCGTGGGAGGTTGTGCGCAAAAGCCGAAATATGGAGAGCCGTCATGTCGCTACAGGATGAGTTGAGCGAAATCGTTTCTAAGGCCGACGGGTCCGACGACCCGGAACAGTTGGCGCAGTTTCAGAGGCGATGCGAGGCAATTCTGACCAATGCCTCAAAAAGCCTGGCTGCCGAGCAGGATGCGGAATTGCAGGAGCATTTGCGGGGAATCGAGGAGCAGGCCAAGGACGCGCTGCGCACCGTGAAGACGCGCCTGGCAGAGGTCAAGATCGCGCGCATGGATCCCGACTACGAACAGCGGAAGCTCCAGAAGCAGCAAGAGGAGCAACTGAAAAAGCAGCAGGAAATGGCCAAGGCGCAGCAGTTCTTGTCGCAGGGGGGCCTGGGCAGTTTGCTGGGGGGCATCTTCGGCGGTGTAGCGGGCATTCCTGGAGCGCCAGCAGGTAGAGGAGCAACCGCGCCAGCAGAGTCTCCAGCAGCGCCTGCCATTGCACCTCCATCCGCGGTCCCGGCTCCGGCGGC
>Ga0209777_10005411_pt1 | contig 14718 bp, 12 predicted proteins | sample FrelakmetHBP12HB_FD_187147 | JGI IMG/M metagenome (GOLD analysis project Ga0209777, IMG submission 187147) | Freshwater lake sediment microbial communities from the University of Notre Dame, USA, for methane emissions studies -HBP12 HB (SPAdes)... | ecosystem: Environmental > Aquatic >... | reverse complement strand
GGAAACCCCTGTTTCGATTCCAGTCTCTGGGTGAAAATCCAATTCTTTCCGGGCCAGAGAGATGTCAGCATATGTGATCGGGACATCCCCGGGTTGATCCGGCATATTTTCAATCCGGGCTTTTTTGTTCAGGACCCGGGAAATCAGTTCAATCAGGCTTTTGAGATCTATCGTTTGGGATTCACCCAGGTTGTATATATGAAAGCCCTGACAGCGCTGGTAGGCGGCCAGGACTCCGGCAATGATATCGTCGATGTAGGTGTAGTCCCGCCGGGAAGATCCATCCCCGTACATCGTGAGCGGCTCATCCCTGGAGATCTGGCGGACAAAGCGATGGATGGCCATATCCGGCCGTTGCCGGGGACCATAGGCCGTAAAAAATCTCAGGGCGGTGATATTGAGCCCGAATAAATGGTGATAGGTATAGCAAAGAAGCTCACCCGATTTTTTCGTGGCGGCGTAAGGCGATACCGGCCGGTTGGTGGGGTCCGACTCCGCAAAGGGAACCCGGGCCCCATCCCCATAGACTGAGGAAGAGGAGGCGAAGATAAAACGCCGGCATGCAAATCTCCGGGCCAGTTCAAGGAGGATGGTCGTCCCGCGGACATTAACGTCTTCGTAGAGAAGCGGGGCTTGAATGGAAGGGCGGACCCCGGCCCGGGCGGCCAGGTGAATAACCGTTTCCGGACGGAGTTCATGGAAGGTTTTTTCCATCAGGGCTTGATCCCGGATATCCCCTTCGACCAGCTGAAAGCGGGGATGGGAAAGCAGCCCGGAGAGGTTTTCCCTTTTTAATGCGGGAGGATAATAGTCATTGAAATCATCCAGACAAATGACTTGGTCCGGGAATTCGAGTAAATTTTCGATCAGGTGGGAACCGATAAAACCGGCTCCTCCGGTAACGAGAATTTTCATGGTGTGTTTGCCGGATTGGATTCTTTCCTGGACTGAGCTTTGGCCGGGGTCCAGGCATCCGAGATTTTGAACCCTTCAAAAAAGAAACAGATTAGCCCCACCACGACAACGAAAACGGTTTGCAGGAGATGAATCAAAATAGCATAGCCCAGGGCAATTTCTTTAGGGATATTGAAAAATTCCAAGCCGATCCTGACGAAGTAATGATAGGTACCAATATATCCAGGCGAAGAGGGAAGCGCAACACCAAAGGCGATCAAAAGGAGAATAAAAAATCCAGACCAAATCGGAAGGCCGGAGATATTAAAGATACTAAAGGATATATAAAAAAAATATCCGGAAATGATCCAAAAAAGCAAAGAAAAAAACAGCAAGATCAAAATATCGGTGGGATTTTTCAGGGATTGAAGCCCCTTGATAATGTCAAGTACAATGCGACGGATATTTTCTGGGATCAATTTTTTTACCAGCTTATTTTCCATTATTCTCAAACCGAAAAAATAAAGATAAATAAAAACCCCAAAAAGCAGGAGCGAAAAACCGAGGATATAAATACTGGCTGGCCCAAGTTTATCCGCTACCGCCGGGATCATAAGAAGAGGAATAAAAATTATCAGGAGGCTGAAGAGATCAAATATCCTTTCGGTGATTATGGTTCCGAAACATTCGGTGACCTTGATTTTTTCCTTCCGGGCCAGAGAATATGCTCGGACGAATTCCCCGATTCGGAGGGGAAGGGTTTGATTGATCATGAATCCGACCATGATCGAAGAAAACAGGGAAGAAATGGTAATTTTTTTGATGGATTTCATCAAGAAATACCAGCGGATGGCGCGCAAGCCGAAAAGGAGGAAAGAAACCGGGATTAAAAGAAGAATAATATACCAGTTGATCTGCGGGAATAATCCAATAATTTCGGAAAAGTTGATTTTCCGAAAAGCCAGAAAAAGGAAAAGTGCGCTGAGCACGATTCCAACCCCGATATTTATTTTCATTTTCCGAGACATCATGCGTATTCATCCTTCATCAGCAAAACTCCACCACTAGCGAAAATCACGTGGGAGGCCCAGGCCCCGACTAGGGGAGGAAGCAAACCGGCATGTCCCAGGGACAATCCCAGGGCCAAAAGAATCCAAAATGCGAAACCGGCTACCAGACTCGTAAAAATCCCAACCAGAATTCCGCCTTGTCTTCCGAAACGCAAGCCGAGAGGAAACCCGAGAAAAGTGATGATGAGGGCCAAAAAAGGAACCGAAATTTTAGCATGGAGATCAACCAGCAGAGGTTGAGTCTCTTGGCCGGTTTTTTTCAACTGCCCGATATATTTTTGAAGTTCAAAAAAGTTCATTTCCTCCGGGTCCAAAATCACCAAGGCAAAATCTTCGGGGGCCTGGGGAATCGGAAGAAGGGTTTTTTGCCTGAGATGGGCTTGAGGTTCCGCGGCTGATCCCGAGCCAGGCCAGTGGGTAATCGAGGAAACCGCCTGCCAGCCTTTTCCTATCCAGGTGGCTTCCGGGGAATCGATTCGGTTTTGAATTTCGAACTCGGAGGAGAAATTCCAGATATGGATACCCCGGAGGGATTTTCGGTCCGGGGAAACAGATTCAATATGAAAGATGCTGTTCGCGTCGCGAAACCAGATTTCCTTGGCCGCCAAGTTCCCCGGTTTTTGCTTTTTGATCTCGATATTTTTAATGTATTCCATTTTGAAATTAGCCAAGGGGACGATAGTTTCGGAAAATAAAAGCATCAACAGGCTAACCCCGATTCCCACGACCAGGAAAGGCCTAAAAATATATATATTTCTAATGCCGGAGGAGCGAATGGCGTTGATTTCGTTACGGCGGTGCAGAGAGCCCAAAGAAATAACGATCGCGAGCAATAACGCTATCGGGGTTATCTGGGTAATGATGAGGGGAATTTTATAAATGAAAAAAAGAAGAGATGCGCGCAGACTGGTTTCGTTTTCAATCAGCATAGTGATCCGTTCAAAAAAATCCACGACTAGGTAAAGAGCTAGGGAAGCCAGAAAGGCCAGTGAAAAAATCTTGAGAAGTTCGGTGAAAAGGTAGCGCTCGATTTTCTTCATCAAAATTCAGGATTTTTGAATCGGAGTCTTTCCCGGAAGGAAAGGGCCCATTCCATCGGCAACAAGGGAAATTCAAAACGGGCCCGGGCATATAGATATATGCCGAGCAGGATTAGAACCAAATTGGGGAGCCACATCGCTAGTGGATATCCCTGGTTTCCCAGCATCTCACCCAAATGGAGAAGCAGGTAGTAAAAAAGCAGTAAAAAAATGGTGATGACAAAACCGAAACCGCGGCCGAGACGGCGGCGGGGATGAATTCCGAGAGGCAGACCGATTATCCCGAAGGCGAGGGGGGAAAAAGGTATCGCCCAGCGGCGCGCAAGTTCGGTTTGATACAGAAACCGGTCGGGATGATTTTCCGGAAACGATTTAATTCCTTGCCGGAGTTCAGCCAAGGTCAATTCCTTTAGTTTTTTTCCGGGACTGGCGACTTCCGGAATCATCCGATTTAAATCGAGCTTGAGTAGTAAATCGGAGAAACGTATAGATTGAAAATTTTCCAGGTTCTCGCTTAGGGTTTGAATTTCCCCCTGATCGAGTTTAAGAAAAATGAATTGTTCGGGTGAGGGCTGAAAATTTCCGGCGCGGGCGCTGATCACTACCGGGTGAGGAAACAAATTAGGATCGGAGAGGTTGATCAGTATCCCCTGGATGGTTTTACCCTGATCCCGGATAGAATTTGCGTAAAAAACCATCCGCCCCAGATTGTGATTAAATACTTTTTCTTTCAGACCCAGGGTGATTTTATTTTTTAAGAGTTTGAAGAGGTGATGGCGAAAATTGTAATTCGCCCAGGGCGCGGCAAACAGGGTTATTCCCAGGTTTAGCAATATGACGATCAGAGAAAGAAAAAAAATCGGTCGGTAAATTTGTCCAATTCCAATCCCGGAAGATTTGAGCGCGGAGATCTCGTTTTCTGAGGAAAGGCGACCCAGAGCGATCATAATTCCAAGGAGAAAAGCCATCGGAAGAGTCAGGGATAAAAAAGCGGGGATAATCCCGAGAAAAAGCTTTGAAACTTCAGCGAACCCGGCTCCTTTGGCGACAATCATTTCCGTCAGGCGGATGAGGTTGGAGACCAGTAAAATGAAAGTGAATATGACTATACCGATGAGAAAAGGCCCCAGGATTTCTTTAATTATATAATTGTGAATGATTTTCCGCATTTTGCTAAAATATAACATAATTTGCCTGTGCGCAGGCAGAGTTTGTTTGATTATTAACAATTGGAGCGATATTTGAGTTCCTGTTTGGCCACGGTATTAATTACCGCTTTTGACCGTTTGCCCAGTATGATCGAGCAACTTAAATTGCTGGAACAGCAAACCTGCCCGCCGGATAAGTTCGAAGTGATTGTTGTCGATGATTCGGGGGAAGTTGGTACCGGAAAAAAGGCGATGGATTTGGCTCGGCCAAGATTGAATATCCATTATCTGCGGACCGGGTTGCCTCGGGAGATTAACGGGGTTTCTACGGCCCGGAATTTGGGAATAAAGGAAGCGCAATCCCCATTAATAATCAGTATCGATGATGATTGTCTTCCTCATCCTTATTTAATCGATGAGCATTTGCGAACTCATCAAAATCGAGAAAATTTGATTGTTTTGGGAAGCCGCAGTCGAATTAGGGATAACCTCAAAGAGAAACCCCCAATTCCGATCGCGGAGAGACGGACCCGGAAGGAACTGAAACGTTCCCGAATGGGAAGACTGACATTTTTTGACTTTAAAACCGGCAATATTTCCGGGTCGCGACAGGATTTTCTTCAGGCCGGATTGTTTAATGAAAATTTCGCTCAAAAAGGGGAACATGGTTGGGAAGATATCGAAATGGGTTATCGAATGCTCAAGATGCGGATGCAAATGACATTTAATCCGGATGCCCTGGTTTTCCAAATCCCGACCGAGCCGGAAAAGGAAAGGTTTCGGAATCAAGGGGGTGCCTATTTCCGGGCGCGGGATCGGTTTCTATCGATTCATCCCGAGCTAGGTCCGATCATTGGCAATAGTTTTCCCAGTAATTTGCGGAGGTTCTTCTGGCTCAGGCGGAGGCAAAATTGCTTTTTAAAAGTTCCCTCCAGGGAATAACAAAAACCATCGAGGAAAATAAATCCTTAAGCCTGATCCTTTTCGTTGGCTTCTTGGTCCGGATTTGGGGAGTATGGTATGGCTTACCCCTGTTTTTCGTGGGGGATGAGCATCATCTTCCCGGAGCTGCTCTGAAAATGGGGGCGGAGAAGAGTCTCCTTGCCAATTACAGCACATTATATGAACCTCCATTTCTGGCCTATCTATATTTGGTTCTTTATGGGTTTACCTTTCCTTTTTTGATGCTTTTCAAGGGGATTTATAGTTTTTCCGAACTTCAGGGCTATCTGGTCCTCAATCCTACCTTTCCCTGGTTGGTGGCCCGATTATCCACGGTGGTGATGGGAACGGTTTTAATCTATCTGATCTATCGAATTACCAGCTTTTTGGGAAATCGTCAGGCTGCCCATCTGGCCGCTCTTTTTGTGGCTTTTGATCCAATGATGGTTCAGATGTCCCATTTTGCCAGGGTTTGGGTACCGGGAGCTTTTTTGGCCTACTTTTCTTTGTACTTCTCGATCCAGGCTTATCAAAGGGCGAAATGGCGAGATTATATCTTTTCGGCCATTCTGGCTGGATTCTCGGCCAGTACCACCTGGATCACCGGAATGGCAATTTTTGCTTTAATAATTGCGTTTTTTACCTCTGATAATTCCCGCCGTTCCTGGAGATTATTTACCCTGGCAATTTTTTTGTTTATTCTAATTGTCGTCGTAACGATTCTAATCAATCCTTATAATTTCCTTCGTTATCTGGGAATGAATGTATATTTTCAGGAAAATTACACGCAAATTTCCAATTGGACCGAAACCGCTTTTCAGCGGAGATTCCGCTTGCTTCCGCTTTTATTCGAGCTGAAAAAGTGGCTGACGATTATTTCCGAGTATAATTTTCCGATCTTACTGGGAGCGGTAGCGGGTTTTTTTATTCTTCTCGTTCGTAATTGGCGGTTAACTCTGGTGATTTATTGTTTTCCTGCAATTCATTTTAGTTACATTGTTTTCAGCGGCGGATTTTCTCGTTATATGATTCCGGTTATGCCGGCACTAGAGATTGCGGCGGCCTGGTTTGCCGTGTCGGCAATGGATTTAATCCGAGAGAAAATCAAACCTGCCAAAGCAAGGATCTGTTCGGGCGCGCTTATTATTTTACTGATTTCTTATTCTTTTTTGATCGTAATTTTATGGGACTATCGGATTTCTTATGCGGATACGAGAACCTTGGCCAGGGAGTGGATAGAAAAGCATATCCCTTCTCAATCACGGATCGTAATGTCGGAACGGAATCGGGTAAATTATTTTTATCTTTGGGAGAATTCCGAGGCAGTTTTTTTAATTAACCGGATTAATTCGGAAAGAATGGGGGTCGAACGTAAATATCTTTCCAGATTACCGGACACATTATATCCCCATCCAGCTTATTTTGCCGTTCATTTAAACGAACAGGGAATTGATGATAAAATCCGGAAGGATTTTACCGGTTTCATCAAAGCTCAGAGATTTGATTATTTAGCGGTGGCTTTTTGGGTTGAAGGGGGATGGGTGGGGAGTGAGGTTTGGGGGGAAGTTTCCAGGGAAAGATTAAAACAGTTTTCCCCGGGAGAAAGAATTATTTCGGATATGGCTGACGATATGCGGCGGCCAATGGCAACCCTTTGGAATCAAAAACGCCCTGGTCCGATGGTGGAAATATATCGGATCAACTGGAAGGATGGTCGAGAATATGGAAAGTAAATCTTTGGATCTATCCATTGTTATTCCGGTTTTTAACGAGGAAGCGAACCTCCAGGAATTAATCGACAAAATCAATAAAGTAATGCAGAGGATTAAAAAAAATTATGAGATCATTTTTGTTGATGACGGCAGTGAAGATGATAGTCTGCGAATTTTATCAGAAGCGGGTCGGAAAGATTCCCGGGTTCGGACGATTATATTTCGAAGAAATTATGGCCAGACCGCCGCTCTTTCGGCGGGGTTCAATGCCGCTTCCGGAAAAATTATCATCCCCTTGGATGCTGACCTCCAGAATGATCCCGAGGATATCCCCATGCTTCTTCTCAAGATTGAAGAAGGATTCGGATTGGTCAGCGGGTGGCGGAAGGAAAGGAAGGATCCGTTCTGGTCTCGGCGGTTACCTTCTTTGGTTGCCAATTGGATAATTTCAAGAATAAGCGGTGTGCCCTTGCATGATTATGGATGCACTTTGAAAGCTTATCGGAAAGAATATATTGCCGGAATCAATCTCTATGGGGAAATGCACCGTTTTCTTCCGATCTACGCCAGTTGGAACGGAGCGAGAATTGCGGAGGTTCAGGTCCAACATCATCCCCGCAGGGCAGGAGTCTCAAAATATGGTATTTCACGAACTTTCAAGGTTTTAATGGATTTAATTACAGTTAAATTCCTCGGGGGGTATGCGACCAAGCCATTATATCTTTTCGGAGCCATCGGAAGTTTACTGCTTATCTTTAGCGCCATTAGCTTACTGGGCGTGCTTTATCAGAAAATATTTCTGGGTATTTCCATGATCCAAACCCCACTTTTATTATTAACGGTTCTTTTTATTGTTCTGGGTGTTTTATTAATTATGCTTGGTTTGATTGCCGAAATTACAGTTCGAACTTACCACGAATCGCGGGGGAAGCCGATATATCTAATCAAAGAAACGATTAATTTCCAATGAGATAGAGGATCTTTCATTTCCATGATTTTTTCAGAAGTTTTAGAGAGTGAGAATGGTTGATTGTCGTTTCTAAAGGCAAATTCTAAAAACAAGGTTCTGATTTTCAATTATGAGTTTCCACCCTTAGGAGGAGGTGGTGGAAAGGCTTCCTTTTGCCTGGCCTTGGAACTTGCGCGAAGGGGGTGGGAAGTCAAGGTAATCACCTCCAGATTCAAAGGCCTAGCGCGGAAAGAGAAAATTAAGGGGGTGGAAATATTCCGAATCCCGGTTCTCCGCAGGAGAATTCATCAGGCTTCGGTTTTCGAAATGGTTACCTACTTATTTTCGAGTGTTTTTTTGGGATGTTGGCATGCTTTTAGGGAAAAACCCGATATTTCTCTGGCTTATTTTGGAATTCCTTCAGGCCCGGCAGCCTTTTTTATAAAATTTATTTTTCGGGTTCCTTATTATGTCCTTTTAAGGGGAGGAGATGTTCCCGGATTTTCTCCACGGGAAATGAGTTTCTATCACCGTTTGACTCGGCCGATTATTCATATGCTTTGGCGAGAAGCAAAGGGGGTAATTGCAAATAGTAGAGGACTTCAGGAGTTGGCTTGCAAAAGTTTGCCTGATCTCAAAATCCAGACCATTTCCAATGGCGTTGATCAGGAGCTGTTTGATTTGGCCAGGCCCAAGCGAGAAAAATCAGGAGAAATCAAAATCTTATTTGCCGGCAGGTTTACGCCTCAGAAGGGTGTGGATTTTCTTCTGAACAGTTTACCCTTGGTCCAATCGAACATACCTAAAAGCCAAATCTGGCTGGCTGGGGATGGACCGGAAAGGAAGCATATTGAAAAGTTGGCTGGAAACCGCAATTTTGAAGATCGATTTATAGTTAAATTATTGGGATGGAAAGATCGAGATGCGCTATATAAGTTATATGAAAAAGCTGATATTTTCGTTCTTCCTTCCCGAGACGAGGGAATGCCGAACGCTTTATTAGAAGCGATGGCCGCTGCTCTTCCAGTGATTGCGACGAAAGTTCCCGGGAGTGAAGAATTGGTCCAAGACGGGGAAAATGGATTTTTAGTAAACAAAGAAGATATGGGAGGAATGGCTCGGGCACTGGAAAAACTTATCTCCGATTCAACCATTCGGCAACAAATGGGGACTGCGGGAAGAAAACTCGCACGGGAATATAGCTGGGAGAAGATTGCCGACCAGTTTATCGAGCAATTTGGCTTAAATAACCAAGGATGAAATCCGCGGTTTTTCGAAATTATTAAAGATTAATTCTGCAAAACAATTAAAATCTTTTCCAGTGAAAGTTTGAATTGCAGCCTGGCAAACATATATATAATTAATTAAAATGTTATATTATTATGAATGTATTATTCACCGGCATATTTAGGCTGGTTTTATGATTTGAATGCATTAATGAAAATAAACTTTAATTTAAAAGAAAGGGTATGATTATATGCTGAATGGAGAAAGTATATTGGTTACAGGGGGAACCGGATCATTTGGAAGGAAGTTCGTGGATGTTGTAATGCGTGATTATCAACCCAAGAAGCTCATTATTTTCAGTCGTGATGAGCTTAAACAACATGAGATGCGTCAGGTTTATTCCGATTCCGGTGATTCACCAATTAGATATTTTATCGGTGATGTGCGTGATCGAGAACGTTTGTATCGGGCTTTTAAAGGAGTTGATATTGTAGTTCATGCGGCTGCTCTGAAGCAGGTGCCAGCCTGTGAGTATAATCCCTTTGAAGCGGTTCAGACTAATATTATCGGCGCGAAGAATGTAATCGACGCCGCTATTGATCGGGGGGTGAAGAAGGTTTTAGCGATTAGCACAGATAAGGCGGTCAATCCCGTAAATCTTTATGGAGCCACAAAGCTTTGTGAAGAAAAATTGTTTGTCCAAGGAAATTCTTATTCCGGTGAAGGCGGATTGAAAACCAGTTGCGCCCGTTATGGTAATGTAATCAATAGCCGTGGCAGTGTAATACCTTTGTTTCTGGAACAAAGTAAAAAAGGCCGGATTACAATAACCGATCCGCGCATGACTCGTTTTTGGATTACTCTAGAGCAGGGAGCGAAATTTGTCATCAAATGTATTCAAATGATGCAAGGCGGGGAAATCTTCGTGCCGAAAATACCCAGCATGAAGATTGTGGATCTGGCTAAAGCCATAGCACCTAATTGCAAGATTGATTATATCGGTATCAGGCCAGCGGAAAAACTTCATGAGGTTCTTATCTCGGAAGACGAGATTCGCCAAACGGTAGAACTAAACGGAATGTATATCATTAAACCTGAACATCCATGGTGGAGTGCTGATAGCTGGACCGAAGGAAAAACCTTGCCGGATAAATTTCGTTATACCAGCGATATGAATCCCGAAACCCTATCAATAGATGAAATCAAAAGATTAGTTGATGAGAAGGTGTAGTGAGACAAAATAAAAAAATATTGGCTATTCAAGGAGGAAAACCCGTACGGACAGACCTTTTGCCCTACGGCCATCAAAAAATTAGTGAGGATGATATAAATTCTGTTGTCAAAGTGTTACGTTCGGATTGGATTACCACTGGACCCAAAGTAGCAGAATTTGAGAAGAAGTTTTCCGAATATGTTGGCGCTAGGTATGCAGTTAGTTTTAGTTCCGGAACCGCGGCTTTGCATGGAGCAGTTTTCGCTGCCGGAGTAGGAAAGGGCGATGAGGCGATTACCTCGCCAATGACCTTCTGCGCCACCGCGAATTGTTTGTTATATCAAGGTGCTAAGCCAATATTCGTGGATATCAATAGAGACACCATGAACATTTGTCCCGAAAATATCCAAGCCCGAATATCTTCGAGAACCAAGGCGATTTTGCCGGTGGATTATGCGGGACATCCGGCAGATTTGTCGATCATTTTGAATATCGCCAAGAAATACAATTTAGTTGTGATTGAAGATGCCTGTCATGCTTTGGGAGCGGAATATTACGGGAGAAAAGTGGGGGGTATAAGTCATATGACAGTATTCAGCTTCCACCCGGTAAAACATATTACAACAGGTGAAGGCGGAATGGTAACCACTAACGATGAAGAATATAGCCGACGGATGAGGATGTTTAGAAATCATGGAATCGAAAGCGACGCTTACCAGCGCCAAAAAAAAGGGCAATGGCATTATGAAATGGTCGCATTGGGCTACAATTACCGTTTGACCGACATCGGATGCGCGTTAGGGATTTCTCAATTACGAAAAATACGTTCTAACTTGGCGCGTCGTCGAGAAATAGCTGAACATTACCATGCGGTATTTAAGAATATCCCAGGTTTGATCCCAATTACGGTGCGATCTGAGGTCAAACCCGCTTGGCATTTATATCCTATTCGTTTTGACTTAATTAAGTTTAAGGTCAGCCGCTCCGAAATATTTCAAGCTTTGCGGGCAGAAGGCCTTGGAGTTAATGTTCATTATATTCCGGTGCATTTGCATCCTTATTATCGAGAACGTTTTGGCTTTCATCAGGGAGATTATCCTAATACCGAGGATGCTTATGAGAGTCTGATAACCTTACCGTTATTTCACGGGATGAACGATCAGGATGTTGAAGACGTAATCCAAGCTGTCGAAAAAGTGACAATATTTTATAGCAAATAATGAAAAATATGAATAAATATAACGCTTTTAAAATTCTGGAAAAATGGGTAATTTAACCATAGAAGCGTAGTTAACGGAAGTGATTTGACCATGCTCACGGCGGCCAATTCTCTGGTCGGACTGTGGAGCACAACCGAGGAAATTTATGACTATGCGCATCCTAGTAACGGGCGGAGCGGGCTACTTGGGTTCGGTATTATGTGAACATTTACTTAATGCCGGATACCAAGTCAAAGTCGTTGATAATCTGGTATATCAGCAGCCCAGCCTGCTTTATTTATGCGCTCATCCGCATTTCCAATTTGTGTTCGGCGATGCGCGGGACGAAGCTCTAATGTCCGGATTGATCAAAGAAGCCGATGTATTGCTCCCTTTGGCCGCAATCGTGGGTGCTCCAGCATGCGACCGAGATCCTTGGCTGGCCCGATCAGTCAATTTAGAAGCGGTGCAATTAATTAAACGCCTGCGTAGACCCCAGCAACTGATTATATTCCCCACAACCAACAGCGGCTACGGAACCAGTTCCGGTGATGTTTTCTGCACCGAAGATACCCCCCTTAATCCGATTTCACTTTACGGTCAGACCAAGGTAAAGGCTGAAGCGGAACTGCTGGAAACTCCGAATGTCATTACGCTTCGACTGGCCACGGTATTTGGGGTGTCTCCGCGAATGCGTCTTGATCTATTAGTCAACAATTTCGTGTACGCCGCGTTTAAAAACGGCTATCTGGTCATTTTCGAAAAACAATTTAAACGTAACTATATTCATATCCGGGACGTGGCTGATTGTTTTGTCCATTGTATCCGGAACGCACAACGGATGGTGGGACGGCCATACAATGTAGGTTTAGACGAGGCTAATTTATCGAAGGAAGAGTTGGCGCTAAAAATTAAAAAATATGTCCCGGATCTATTTATTCACTTTGCCGAAGTCGGAAGTGATCCCGATAAACGGAACTATATTGTTTCTAATAATCGATTACGCGAATCGGGTTTTGAAGCGAAGCGCTCATTAGACGAAGGAATTCAAGAGTTACTGAAGGGCTATCGAATGTTTGGTCGTGCCCAGTTCGGAAATGTATAACGATTTATTTAACTCATGGTCTAAGTATTATTCAAACATTTATTTTCTTAAATATGTCAGATTTTGTTGATCTCATCGCGGTAATTTTAGTGGGTGGACAGGGAACCCGGTTACGTTCGGTGGTATCCAATCAACCCAAGGTAATGGCGAAGGTTAATGATCGACCTTTTCTGACTTTTTTGTTAGACTATTTAAATAGGTCGGGAATTAAGTGCGTGGTATTGTGTACCGGTTATTTAGGCAAGCAAATCCAAGACCATTTGGGAAGCATTTATGGTCATCTGCATATCATTTATTCCCAGGAATCCGAACCTTTGGGTACGGCTGGCGCCCTGAGGTTGGCCCTCCCTCTTCTAAAATCGGATCCGGTGCTGGTAATGAACGGCGATTCATTCTGCCAAGCCAATCTCAAAGAATTTTGGGCTTGGCACTTTACCCAAAAGTCAGAAGCCACTTTGCTTTTAACTGAAGTCCATGACACCAAACGTTATGGCCGGGTCAAAGTGGGGGAGCGCGGACGCATTCTCGAATTTACTGAGAAAAATAACCAGAGCCAAGCGGGATGGATTAATGCGGGGATTTATCTGCTCAGCCAACGCTTGCTTAGGTCCATTCCCGAGGATCGCCCTGCTTCCCTTGAGCGGGAGATCCTTCCTCTTTGGATTAGCCGCGGTCTTTTTGGTTATCAAAGCCGAGGAAGTTTTATTGATATTGGCACCCCGGAAGCTTATCTGAAGGCGGAGCGATTCTTTGCGCCTAATCTCTCACAATGAAATTAATTATTTCCTTGATGGTAATTTGATGAATAGAAAATCCCATTCGAAAACAGATGCCATTTCCAGAAAGATTCGGACTCACCTGCGTGAATCCGCTGAAGTTAAAAACCTGATCATTGACCAAAACCTTAGCTCGATCCTTTCCGCCGCCCATTTGATCGCGGGGGCTTTTAAAGCCGGAGGGAAATTGCTTCTTTGCGGAAACGGTGGAAGCGCGGCTGATTGTCAACACCTGGCGGCCGAGCTGGTTAGTTGTCTAACCAGGGAATTCGATCGTCCGGGGCTTCCCGCCATCGCTTTGACCACTGACACTTCTTACCTAACCGCTTTCGCTAATGACTTTGGGTTTGTGGGCGTGTTCGAACGACAGGTTTTAACCCTGGGTAAACCCGGAGACGTTTTGATTGCCATCAGTACCAGCGGTAATTCCCCGAATATTCTTCGGGCGGTCAAAGCGGCCCGGAAAATTCGGATGTCCACGGTTGCCCTGACCGGTGAAAAAGGTCATTTACGGAAAATGACTCAGGTTGCCATTTCCATTCCGAGTTCTAACACCCAATATATTCAAGAAGCCTCTTTGACTATTGAACACATATTATGTGGACTGGTTGAATACCTATTGTTTGATCCCAAGGCAGTTAGAAGAAAAGGGAAATATGATCATTAGCAGGACCCCGTTCCGAATTTCTTTTTTCGGGGGTGGGACTGATTATCCCGCTTGGTATCGAACCTACGGGGGAGCGGTTTTGGCTACCACTATTGATAAATATTGTTATCTGTCTTGCCGTTATCTTCCGCCCTTTTTCGAGCATCGTTTCCGGGTGGTCTATTCCCAGATCGAGAATTGCCAGACTATCGACGAGATTAACCATCATGCCGTCCGGGAGGTCTTGCGATTTCTTACCTTTAACCGAGGGATAGAGATACACCACGACGGGGATTTACCCGCCCGGAGCGGGATGGGATCCAGTTCTTCCTTCACGGTCGGGCTTCTCCATGCTCTTTACGCGCTCAAGGGTTACATTCCCAGCAAACAACAGCTGGCGGAAGAGAGCATTCATATAGAACAAGATTGCCTAAAAGAATCGGTGGGGTCGCAGGATCAAGTCGCCACTGCTTATGGCGGATTAAACCATATTCAATTCATGCCTTCCGGTGAGTTCAACGTTCAGCCTTTGACTTTGCCTAAAGAAAGAATTACCGAGTTCAATTCTTATTTAATGCTTTTTTTCACCGGGATAAAACGTACTGCTTCGGATATTGCCAAATCATATACCCTCGATCTGGAGAAGAAGGAAAAAGAAATACGTTTGCTCAAAGATTTGGTGACGGAAAGCATGTCGATTTTGAACAGCAACCAGGATCTTGCGGAATTGGGCCGGTTAATGCATGAAGGATGGCAGGCGAAAAAAAACTTAAGTGCCAAGGTTTCCAATCCTCATG
>Ga0209777_10005410_pt1 | contig 14719 bp, 19 predicted proteins | sample FrelakmetHBP12HB_FD_187147 | JGI IMG/M metagenome (GOLD analysis project Ga0209777, IMG submission 187147) | Freshwater lake sediment microbial communities from the University of Notre Dame, USA, for methane emissions studies -HBP12 HB (SPAdes)... | ecosystem: Environmental > Aquatic >... | reverse complement strand
CCCTCCCGCTTTTTGAATGTCCGCTGAACCGAAGAACGGTTAGCTCAAGTTCCTCGTCTGCATACGAAAGTCCTACTGCGGCAAGGACGAAATTACCATTGTCGATCAACACTATTTACATTAAGCTAATGACCGTTCAGTGGTAGGTAAAGCTAGCGGTATCACGCCCTGAATCTCCACACTCTCAGTGGTGGCGTAGACTTTGATGTCCAGTGCATCCATGGCCAGCCGCTTTATCTCAGGCGTGGCATCCTTGAGATTGTCCACTATGCCCTCGTAGAGCTGTCCTAACCTGATTCTGGCCTCTGTCAGGCCGTTGATGTTGTCCCTGGTCTTCATCAGGTCACTCAGCTTGGCCTCATCTTCACGTCGCAACCCCTTGAGGCGATTCAGGCGGTCTAGGATTTCGTCGTGGCTGAACTCTCCCAGTTCCATGGCCTGTAGTAGATTGGCCCTGCGCTGCTCGTAGCTACTCAAGTTCGTCTCCAGCGCCTTAATCTCGGCCTGTATCCCCTCCAGGTTGCCTGCATCGCTGGCCTGGGCAAGCTGGCCCAGTACGAGTTCAGGGTTGGACAGTACCGCTTCCGTCTTAGCCCATACCATCGACTCTAGCTCGTCGGCTCTTATGTACCGACACTTCTTGCCTGAGTTCTCGTAAGGCCTAGCCCTGGAGCACTGATAGTAGCGGTATCTCCCACCGAGAACGTGACCGACGAGGGGCTTGCCGCAGGTTGCACAGTAGCCATGGCCTCGCAGCCAATATTCATGCCTCGGGCGACCTGTCCTCAGCCTCGTGTTGTCAAGCTGTGCATTGGCAGCCAGGAATATGTCCTCGGCCACTATGGGCGGGGTCACGTTCGGCAGCAAGGTGCCCTGGAAGTAGGTTCTGCCGATATAGCTCGAATTGCGGACGATTCGCATGAGGGTAGGGCTGTACCATTGTTTACGCTTGCTCTCATCGTCTCTGGTGCTCGCGGTGCGTACTCCGCTCTCGTTCAGCCTCCGCGCTACCGATATAAGGCCCTCCCCGATAGCCACCCGATGGAAAATCTCCCGCACTATGATTGCCTCTTCCTCGTCTACCTCCCGCCTCTTCGTCAGTATATTCCATGTATAGCCATATGGGCCCACGCCCGTGCCCTGTGGCAGTTCGCCTTGCGCCACCTTTGCCCGCTTACCGCGCCCGCAGCGCTCTTTCATCTTCTCAGTCTCTAGCTTTGCAGCAAAGCCTCGGATGTAGCTGATGAGCTTGCCTAAGTCCGAGTTCTCTATGCTCTCGGTTACAGCCTCAAGACCCACCTTGTGCTTGTCCAGTTCCTCGATGAGAATCGCGCCATGTATGGGCGAGCGCGACAGCCTATCGAGGCAATGAACAACTATGACCTGTACCTCCTCCGCCCGTATCAGCGCCCGTAACTCATTCAGCTTAGGCCGCTCCAGCGTCAGCCCTGAGTACACCTCGCTGAACTCATGGGCCACTTCATAGCCGCGCTCCCGACAATGCTTGAGGATAGCCTCGTGCTGAGTCTCCAAGCTCGTACCTTCTCTCTCCTGCTTGTCACTCGATACCCGACAGTAAGTTGCTGCTCTCATGTCCTACCCCCTCACTGAGATACTTTTGCCCTGAAGTTAGTCTCTAAAAGTATCCACGTTATCTGGCTCTCGCTTGCCCATGTCTACCAAAGCTTGCTCATAGCCAGTCACAAAATCCCACGTCATACCTTCCAGGTCGTCCATATCAAATTCCTGGCTATCGTCTTCTAGCTGCCGTATCAACCACTTTCTAGCTGCTTCCCTAATCCCAAAGTCCGGAATGACTCCATATAATCAAGCATAGGTGATACCAGTGCCTTAGTTGCCCTATCCGTAGGCTTCCAACGTTTCTTTCTTCTCATCCCTTACTTCCTAAAGTTGGCGTTTGCCTTCACCATCACGCAGTAAATCTATCAGTATCCTCTAACTATCTTCCCTAACGTTCTCTTGCTTGTATAGGTGGCCTCCCACGGCTACCTCCTGACGCCTCAAAGTGCTTTTGATGCCTGAATTAGTGCTTTCAGTATCAACCGATAATTGACGCTATCCACTTCGCTGATTGCCGCCTGAACTTCGCCCAAACCTTTTGGACCATAATTTGCTTCTGGCTCGAAAAAGTTCAAAAAAGGAGGCTGTTTGATATCTAGTGAGCCAGCATATACACCTACTGTCACGCAGGGTTTGCTGACACCTGACATGTTTGACCCGCCCGGTCTAAGATTTCCCCAGGCGACTATCTGTCTTCTCGAACTATTGGGAACCCTAAAATGAAACGCTGTCCCCTCTTTCGTTTCTTCAAGGATACATTGCTTGGGTTGGATTGCCCTTTCGCAATCTTCGGCCAGCTTCTTCAATATACCCCAAAGGGAAAGAAAAAGCTGCTGGTCCATGACCTTTACCCCCTTCCATTTCGGCCTGTCCCAATAGGGACTGTTGCACCCGGCGCAAGCCTTCGGCTTCCTGGGCATCTGATGAAACTCGGCAATAGATTGCGGCTTTCATTTGCGTCCACCTCTAATCTCTTCAGTCCTCAAGATTATTTGCCGATTGACACTTAGGTGCCGGAGGCGTTACTCCTGATTGAACATGAAAACATAAGCAGACTTTGCGTAAAGCATCGTAGTAATCGTCTTTTACACTGTACACTGTATCGCCTTCCGCGTTCTTTTGTTGTAGAATCACATCGGCGCGGCCCTTTTTCTTCAACCACGGCCAGAGACCGTGACTATTGGGATTATGATAGGTGTGAAACATAGCGTGGGTGATAATGGCGTTGCCCTTTACTGGCGAATGGTTGGTCGCCTCATATAACTCAAGAAAAGCTGTTGTTGCCCTCTCGACAACATGCTCGTCTCGCGAACTGTATTTGATGCCAGCCCAGATAAGACCAATAAAACCCACGATATCTATCTGATTTGCGGAGTAAAGATTCTTTGCCTTGGAAACGTAACCACCCATATTTCTTAACCTCCTTCCATTTCTCCTTACCTCTTTTTACCATATATATTAACGATTTCGTGAGCTTTTGTCAAGGGGTTTAGGGCCTGGTTTCCGATTACTCTTAGCATATTTGTCTATAGACTTCTGTTCTACCATCCAAACATGACCAAACTTCTTACCGCGCAACGTACCACTGAGTAATAATTGCCTAATCCGGCTATCGTCTACCCCCAGAATCTTCGCCGCTTCGCCAGTAGTTACATAGCCCATAGGTGTTTCCTCTGTTTTTGAGGGAATTATACTGCTTTCGTTAGTAATTTCCAACACAGTTCTGTTTAGTCGCCGCAACAGTCTTTCTAGTCCCTTGAACAATGGCATACAATCACCCTTCGCCTACCGCTTGACACCAAATTGCGTACACCTTATTGAAGTAGGCTTTGTTCTCATCCGGCATAGTAGACAGCCACGAGTCCAAAGGCATCTCACGAAGGTGTTTGTTGAGCCACGCCACAGCCAAAGGAGTGACAGTGTAAGTGTAACTCCCTCTCCCTCCAGACCTCGTAACATACCCCCACCTAACCCATCTCCGAAGCAGAACGGACATAGCAGCCGGAGAGCTACCGACTGTCGAAGCAATAGCCGAATAGCCCCAGTGAGGAAACTGAGACAGAAGCAGGAACGAGAGCGCCTTGACCCGATTATGGGCACCAACGAACCTCAGCATATCAGCCACGCTCCCTTGGTAGAGGGGGGAGTGCATGCAGCCCGATAAGTAATCATGTATAAATGTTTGAAACCTCTTTTCTACCGAAACATTTATCTTGACTAAGGAAATCGCCCAGGTGCAGGTACTTTAGAACCGCCCGCCCAGGCTCGCCCACGCTCAGACTACCTTCGACCTCTTGCTTCGCTTGCCCCGGTGTCGCCAAAGGGCCGTGTTTCGTGGCAGCTTCGTGGTTAGCAGCCTCGGCTGACCAGCTCGCCGCCTAGCTCGTTTAGTCGTCATCTAATCATCATCCTCATCGAAGCCAATGCCTTCATTGTCGTTCTCCCACTCGTCAATCGTAGTGCCTAGAAAAGTATCTTCGCCGGGAATCCAGTTCACCCTTCACCCCCTTTGATTTGAACTCAATAAAATCGAACAATAGTTTGTTTAGTCTGTTACCCCTGGCGCTGAGACTGGCAATGCCTTAAACCCTCCCGCTCCTTTGTTTGCATACCGCAGGTTATACCCGGACCTCTTACGCCGTTTCTTGTCCTTGCTTCCTGCAGGACGACCGAGCTTAGAACCACCGGCCACGGCCCGAGCTAATCCTGCCTTCGTCCTTTGCGACCGGAGTTTACTCTCATAGTTGGCGATGAATCCACACATCGCTACGAACATATCGGTGAACTCGCCCAGACTCTCAAGCCAAGACTCCTGAACCGATATCAAGCTGACATTGAATCGCCTCAATGCCTGAATCCTGAGAAATAGAGCCGAGACACCCTCCCTGGTTACTCGGTCAAGGCTCCAGACGCACACCGTATTGAAGCGTCTAGAGCTGGCATCGTGCATCAGCCGCTCCCACTCTTTCTGGTGGCCCGACAACCAGGCACTTTCACTTTCTGCATAAACTTGAACGACCTCCAGCCCGCGAGCCTTACAGAACTGCTCCAATGGCCTGAGCTGGTTGTCTGTATGCTGCCCTTTTGTGCTGACTCTCAGATAGAGCGCACACCTATTCTTGCTTTGCACCTATATCACCTGCTTCAAGGCTCAAGGGCAGCCCCGCCGACAAGCTCGCCGTACATGAACTCCAAGAACTCGATATCCGGCCCAGGACTAAACTCGATTTGCCCATGATTGGTGAACTGTAAACTCACAAGCTGCCCACTGTAGATATTCCCCCAAGCCTGAACGAAGTCCCCCACGCGACACCGCATGGCATCACGATAGTTGATACTGCCGATGATAACGACCTGGGAGAGCTCCCCGCCTATGTCCAAAGTCAATAAAACAGCCTTTTTGCCCCCGTAAAGGACGGGAGTAGGCACAGCAGACAAGGGGCCGCTCCATCTTTGCTCTGCTTCTCCACTTGTCATGTTCAACCTCGGGAGCCTTCCAACAGATGCCAAACACCCTTGTCTACCCGGCCCCACATTGTGCCACAGACTTTGCAGGTTAAGTCCTCGAAGGTGCGCCCATGACTGTGCCAGAGTGTACCCTGACATGGAGCACCACACCCGGGGCAGTTTTCGCTTGTCACTAGCTTATCTGTCATTGTTAACCGCCTCTGTTTTGCCAATACCATATGCTGTAGGTATCGGTATAGGTTGCTGAACCCCACAGCGCCTTGTAGAAAGGCTGCCAGACGCCGTAGAATCGGTTTTAGGTATCCACTTTGGCCTCTTGCCAGGTGGTAAGAAGTTCTGTCTCAGCCTTTAGGAACTGGTAACAGAAGTTGCAATATCTGTTATCTTGGCTCCGTTTTGCCAGTGGTAGGTCTGTCAAACAAGCACGACAAAAGAAGGTCTCTTGGGGCAACTTTTCCACAACAGACAACCCGGTTTGTCCAGGGGTATCCTCGCAAGAGAGAGTTACTTTACCTATTGTTTTTTCTTCCATTCCGTCCAATAAAAGCTGTTTTACCACCATCTTTTACCCTCTCTTTTTAAGCCCCTTTTTGTTAAGTAACTTTTTTTGAAGCTAGAGTTACTTATCAAAAGCAAAAACCGTAAAAGTAGCTGTATTTCTCTCGTGTAGTGAACTTTGGGGAATCAAGGTAACTAAAGTAACTAAAGTAACTATTCACTTTTCCCCCTGCGGTTTGTCCAGGGGTATTGTTCATGGTTTTATCCCTATTCCTACCCATCTTTTGACATTCCCTGTTCCTGTTGCCCTATCTATCCCCCTCTCTGCGATTCTGTTCCCAAAGGTGCGCTTACGCAGAGCGGTATCACCATTAAGATTACAGTATTCGACATAGGCTTCATGGAGTTCTTTCGTGGTGCAATCTTCATTCTTACCAAGCACACAGCAGTCAGCAATAAACTGACCTACATCATCTTGCTCTGCCTGATACCCTGCGGTAGCATCCGTCACTTCTGTAGGTTCCCCCAATCCATTCTTCTGCCAGTCCAGACAACCCCTTACCGCCCAGGCTAGTATCCCTGGTAGCTCAGTTGCTAACTTCTCCGGCATATCAACATCCCTTTCCTGTTCCGGTATCTCGACAGTGAATGGTATAAGTTTTATCTTGCGCCACATTCCTTTCGTGGAGTCTTGAATAGACGGTTTGTGGTTGCCGAATATCCATAGTTTGTGAGTGGGCAAGAAGGTTATTTCATGCTCATACTTTTTGCTCACGGATATGGGATCGCAGCCTACCATATTCTTGACGGTTGTTTCATTTAATCGCCTACCTTCTGTGGTTTCACTGGTAAACGCCGCTCTCTTTCCGTTAAGATTTGCCAGCCCTTCCGATGTTCCCCCGCTACCGTATTCCTTATAGGTTAGCACTTCAATGTCTAGGTGCTTTGCGAAGTTCCCGAGTAGTAGTTGGATAATGTTGGTGAAGGTGGTTTTGCCGTTGCTGCCAGCTCCAAACAAAAAGAATAGTACCTGTTCCCTGATAGTCCCTGTCAGACTGTAACCTACAGCCCTTTGCAAATAGCGGATAAGTTCTGCTTTGCTGTCCATAATGCGGTCTAGGAACTTATCAAACTGTGGACATTTTGCTACTAAATCATACGGAGTTGGTAGAAGATAGGTTAGCAAATCCTCTTTGCGGTGTGGCTGTAATATGCCAGTTCTTAAGTCCAGTGTCCCATTCAGGCAGTTCAATAACCAGGGGTGTGTATCCAACTTATCGGCTTTAATCGTAATCCCCGGCTCTATCCGTGCCAGGTTGACCATAGCGTTTATCCTAGACTCCCCTTCGCTCTTTCGGGCAAAGTCAAGCAATTCGTCTTTGTCTTTGTCAGCTACTAGACTTGCTGCTTCTGCGTAGTATTGCCTGATAACCAACTTTGCTAGGGCTTTTACCTTCATTCCTGAATCCCAAACCCAAACTCTGTCATTCCAGATAAGCCACTGGTTGCGCTCTTCGCAGAAGTGGAGAATCTTGCCGAATCTCCACACCAATCTTTCAGCGTTGCCCAGATCGGTATAGTGGAAGTGTACGACCTTCACCTTTTGTCCAGGACTTGATATATCGTCAAGTGGTATGTCCTCAAGAGTAGTAGGCCAAGGCTCCCGCGCAGGTCTTGAATATGCTGAGGCTAGTGATTCGAGTGCTTCCTTCTCTGTGTAAGGTGCATGAGTACCATCGTCACTGGGTAAGTCTCTGACTGCATTGGCATATTGAAGCATAAGGGGTGAAGCATCCTCTTGGGTGATTCTGTTGTCTCGGAGTTGACAGGCTAGATTAAGCCCTGTTTCGTTCCGTGTCCCATGCTTCGCAATCCCAACATACTGTTTAAGCATCCGCTCTCCTAAGCCATCGTCTTTGTGCATTTCGGACATTTGTCCGTTTTGCACATTGGTAACAGGCGCTTGTGATTCCGCTCTGATACGGTCTTGCCACTCCTGCGGTAGACTCTCGAAAGGTATTAGGCTATCATCTGTGGGGTGTTGGAGAATTTTATAGACACCATCGGGAGTTCTGCCTACGAAGTTAGAGTATCCGCCCTCGCCGCGTATGTCTACATGGGGGAATAGACCTACCATCGTTTTCACCCTGAAGTCAGGCAACTGGCAATAGAAGTGGTATCCTTTTCGTGGTGTCTTAAGGTGTGGCTTCAATCCTCCTGCGGTCAATGGTGCGGCTGATTCCAAAGTATCACAATCAATCGTGAATAGGTTGCTGATTGTACCCGTTATCATGGCCCACAAAGGGGGTTTGTACTGTTTCTGCCATGCCTCAATCTCCGCTTCGGTGGATTGCTTGTGCTGGTAGGACTCCCACTTAACGAGAGCCCCTTTGTGCTTATAGCCACCACCACTGGGGATTATGCATCTACCAAGAGTGTGGTATTTATACGCTTCTGCGAAGATGTTTTCCACAATAGTCTCCTAAAGGTCTTTGACAAACTCTCTCAGCCTCAGCTTGTCGCTCTCTTCTTTCTTTTTCACCTGTTCCATTGCATCCAAATCGAGATAGTCCAGTATGGCATTTTCTACAATGTGGTGTAGCACTTCCGGGGGCAAAGCATCAACTTCCCAGCACTCGTTTCCGTATTTAGCCACATAGTTAGCTGACCGGGTATCCGTGAGTTTGGTAGGATTGGGAGGTAGGTTGTACTCTTTTACCTGTTCGTAAGTCAGAGCTATCTTCCTCACCTCAACCGTTGCCCCAAACATATCAAGGCGCTCTGCAATGTCCCTGACCATATCTTCGCCGCTCGGATCATGGTCTCCCAGATAGAGCAAAACACACTTCACATCTTTTTTATCAATGAACCTTTTGGATGCTTCATACATAGCGCTCTGTGAAGAGTAGCCCCGGTTGACCATGAGCGTAATATGATAGTCACTAGCCATTGGAGCCAAGACCCCAGATAGTGCATCCTTCTCGACCCAAAGCTCAATGTAGGTAGACTGCCCTTCCCAGCGTGGTAGGCGATAGGAGTCTAAAGCAACGTCAATCAATTCCTTTAAGTTCTCGAACTCCTGCGGAATGTGGGGAACCCTGACTCTATCCTCAATAGCGTCCCAATCCACGAGTCCAGCAAGCCGCCCCTCACTGTCCAACTTCCCCAGGTTTTTATAAGACTTCTCTTCGTTCGTTATGGCATTTTGAGTAACCAACTGATAATACAGTTGGCGGAGAGTTAGCCTTAGACTTTGCCTCAGATAGTTGTCTATTATTTGATTGCAACGGTCTATCATTGCCAGTCGCTTTGCCCCGAAGTTAATCTCTTTGAATGACTCTTTCATTTTGCCCCCTTCTCAGCTTCGTTGTCTGTGATTTGCTTCGGGCCTTTCGACAGAAGCTTCGCCCACGTTGCTCTCCACGCCGCCGCCTGTGCCGGTGTAGCCTCGCCGGGTTCAATCTTCACTTGAACCTTAATGTGTCTGTGGTGCATCGTCATTGCACAAATCCTCGATCTCAGGGGGGATAATTGCGTCCAAAGTCGTCTGCAACTTCGTTAAACTTCCCTGGAAAGATATCCGCAAGATTTCATCGCCTACCGCTGTGGCACTTTTCGTAGCCTCGGTTGCCTCTTGAATGAGTTGCTTCTTCACAAGCACGAGTAACTTTTGGTTCTTGGTAAGTCCTATGGGTGTGGGGCCTCCGAACCCGTCATACATTAGAGCTATGAAGCAATTGCCCATCCCGTTCTCCATATAATTGAAAAGGCCCAGGGGGGCCATCCCTGAGCCTTTTTCATTCGATTTCTTATTCTTCTATCTTGATTATAACATCAAAAGCGCCTTATTCTGGATTCTGTCAAGCCCCATTTTCAAATACCTTCTTTATCAGCTCCTTGGCTCCGTATGCAACCTGTGCGCTTCGCCGTAACTTGTCATTTACTTGGTCAATAACTCTCTGTATGCTCTCCGGTGACGTATATATCTTGCCCAAGCGTCTACCTGCTTCCCCAAGCTCATCTAACTGCCATCCATCTTTGAAAGCATACCAAATTGCCCTGTCAATAGGGTGTATTTTTAACGTGGTCAGTAAGGTTTCTGTAGACTTGAATCCCATAATAGACGAGACCTCAGCTATTCTCTCCTGCTGCAATCTACAGGATTTGTTTGTTTCCTTGATTATTTTCCGTGCCGCATTTGGATACCACCAGCCAAAGACAATAATAGCTCTCTCGTCCGCGTCATTTATTGCCTCGGTGTGGTAAATGAGCCATGCGGCTATCCGTATAGGCTGGTCATCAAAATGAGCAAAAAACCCGTCATCACTGTCGGTCGGTTTCATCGGCGGCGGCGCTGTTTCCGCTACCTGTATCCATACAGGCGGAGGAATTTGTTTTAGAATCAGCACATTGCGTCTAATATCGGCTTGTATTGTGAGCATGGCTTCGCAGAGTGTTTTAGGCAACTTGCTGACCGTTGGGAAGTCTAACGGCCCGGTATAATCCTTTAATGTAAAACCTGCATTAAACAACTGCCTGAGCTCGGACTTCATTGTGCAGATATTGGTCTGGTGTTCTTTGTCCTTATCTAAGAGAGCAGCTAATTGTGACGGGATCACTGGGCGGTGTTCGGGCCAAGCCCAGGGCTTACTAGGTTTTATCTCCCTGCTTTTGCCCTCGCGAATCTCATAGAAGTGACGTATCCACTCGCCGTTGTTTCCTTCCGTACCAAAATAGACCTGCATTGGCTTCTCTTGCTCGTTCATCTTGTCACCATTATACCATGCTCTTCCACGTCTATGTTTTTGCCAAATTGAAGCTAAAAACCAGGGGTAAACTACTTTTCCCGCAATGTGGGTTGTGGTTCTTGCGCCAGTATACCTATCGCAGTAGAAATATCTCAATAGCAGAAAAGTACCAACCAGACCAGTACCTAAATGGGATTGCTGGAACTCTCTCTCCTTGTCACAATTCCCGTAGAGTGTCTCATCTCGCTCTAGAATGTCTCAGCAGATAGGGAGCAGCTGAATGCTACGACTTGTAATTAGAATACTACTGATATGTGCTGGAATTGTAGGTGTTGTTTTAGGTGCTCATGGTTTGTATGTTCACTTCAGCATAGCTGAATTTATTCTTTATGGAAAAGACCCCGCCGACCTCTTCTTGGCAATTCATGTGCCAAGTCAGTTCGACGGCATGGTTGTATGGGCTAGTGTTAAGGGATTGGAGTCATGGTTCATACCAGGATGTCTAATTGCAGGGGGTATCTTTCTATGGTATCTGCAAAGCAATATGTATATCCACTATCCCAGGGTACCAAGAGGTATAAAGAAGTTATGGGCAAACCTGGGGCGCAGAAAAAGCTATTATGACAAACATGAGCGTTATCCAGTCAAGGACAAAGCAAACTTCCAAAAGAAGATAATCAAGACTCTTTTCTGTATTACCGCTATAGCCATTTTCATCTTCCTTATTTGGTCGGCTTTTTTTGTATTCCAACGCAAAGCACACCCAATATGGGGACTGAATCCCATCGTTGGTGCAGTGGCCATCCTCCTTGGCATACTCGTTCTCATCCTGAATATTCGTGTTTTACGAAGTCACCCTTACAGGTGGACTGCGCCTAGCTTTAAGCTAGTGCTCGCTACATTGGTGGTTATTTTCCTAGTATGCGCCTTTGCGGGTGTTGAACCGCTATCAGGTTATAAGGACGATGCTATTTCAGGTGTTCATAACGCCTTCCGAGGTCAATCAGGACAATCTTCGGTTGGAATCGCTCAACGGTCGTTGCCGATTCAGACACCAAATACTAAGAGCTCCAATACTTACACTTTAGCTACCGAAAACGGGCTTTTGGATCTCCATTTGTTGAAAGAGTGGAGTGGAACGGGTAACAAAAAGTTCTATTTCGATGTCAGCCCTGGGCCTGTTGCAGTAGATTGGGTCAGCAGCCAGACAAGCCGCCTTGGCGCATCTTTTATGATGTGGGGTGGCAAAACTGATGTGGGAGACGTGGGAGCTATGGACTACTATACCGATGTAGTTGGTCAAAGAGGGTACACCGTTGTCAACAAGTCAGGTCATTTTATTGTGGAAATTGAATCAAGTGGGTGCGACTGGACAGTGAGAGTTGGCACTGAGTAGAGATAGTCGCTTCTGTAGTGCTTGTATGGCAGAACGCAAATCCCACAAAGGGAGGTGTGACATGAAGAGATACATTGGCTGGTTTCTAGTCGTGGTCGGCGGGGCAAGCTTCGTATTGGACATCCCGCTGCTTGCACTCGAGGGTGCCAACTGGATGCTGCTTGTCAACCTGTTTGCCTCTGCACTATGGGCCCTGCTGGGCTGGTACCTGACTCATCCAAAGCAGGATACCAGGGCACAGATGGTTAGGCCGGGTAAGTAAAGCCGGCGAATCAACAAAAACAGACCATAAAACAAGGTACACAAGTGGCACAGATAGCGAATGGTGTAATCGTAGCTGGTCTGACTTTAGTGCTGCCGCTGTAGGTTCTAGTATTACGTAGTAGGGATACGCAGACAATGCAATTCTTAAGAAAAGGGGACACGAATTCTAAAGAACCCGAGGTGCTACAGTGTCCCTCTATGCACATCATTCCCCTCAATCCTCACACAAGGATGCCTACAATTTTCGCGACTGAAGGTGGAGACAGCATGCCAGCTATTACCACAGATGGACGCCTCTCATTCCTCCCCGTTGAAGGCAACATTGGGCAGGTTATTCTTGCTAGAATTGAAGACCGGTATCCCAAAGAAGGCTATTCCGGAGTGCAGAGTTACGTTTGTGTTGCCGATGCTTTGCAGGCAGCGGATAAAAAAGAGATAGTCTTTATCTTTCAAGTCTGGGGGTTTTGGGAGCCGATGGAAGAGTTAGAACATCTATATCACAGGCTGCTTTCACTTCAAGGGAAAAGGGTTGGTGATGAATTCTGGGTAGCGGTGGAGAAAGACTTGTCAAGCGACCCCATAAAATCTTGGATAAATAATTTGATAGAATTTCTAAAGGGGCAATTAGATTGGAAGGGCTATGTAGACTCCGCTGGTAGAGCAGCGGGACTATGGTGATTTTACCTGAAGAAATCAACCTAGTAAAGAAACGATGACGTGAGTACAACAGCATAATCATTGGGGAAACACCTCTACCGCCCTCTAGTGCTTCCTGCTGTACTCAGAGATAAGGATTGTCAGGACTGCTTCTGTTGGTTGACATTTCAGAGTAGAACGTCGCAAATGGTTTCCTGGTGTGTTGGAATCATGGAGTGGCAGCGAAGTGGGAGGCAGCGGTGAAATTCAGCTTATCGAAAAGGCAGCATGAAGGGGAAAAGCTGCCAAATAAAGAAGTGGCGCCAGCCAGAGGGACTGACTCTCAAGACAGGGGGTCGCCTGCTTACGAACGTTTCTGGTTAGTCCTCTGTATGACTGCTAAGGAGACGCTTCCTCGGCACGATTTATTTCTGTGCTTGAATGAGCGTTGTGAATTGGCGTATTTCGTACTCCCTGAATTTCTAGTGACTACGCTGAGAACAAGAACGGTCTACGACCATCCAGATGCGGATGTTGCTCTGTTCCAGCGAATCAGTAACGGTAAGGATGATTCAGTCCTATCCCCAGCACTATACTCAGGTTCAGAGGTATCCAGAAAGAGCACACTGGTCAATTCATACAACAATGGCGACATCGAGTTTGAGGTGAGGAAACCCATCTACAAAGAATTCGTCGCTCAGGTGATGTCAGACAGTATTTCCTATTTAGGCCATTCTTCATTGTCACAACCCCTCAGACGGGCACACTTCATCGATAATTACAACATTGTGAATCCGGACAATTTAGCCCCTCCATGTTCTAGGCATAAAGTTCCATTACCCGCGTTCATATACACATTTCCGCACAATGAACTCGAATTTGACAAGCAAAGATTTGAACGCACATTGTACCTTCGACATTACATTGGGGAACAATACAGACCAGCCCTCGAAAAGATGTACGAGGTGCGCACAGAAGCACAGCATTGGCTGAACGATAGGGGATGGATGCTGGAGACCATAAGTTGTGCAGAGGCTGAATTGCTTAAGTTGCATGACCCATTCTGGAAAGAGTTCACTGAAGAGTTTCTAGAGAAGGGCAAGGTGTTCGTACACGTAAACGACCCAACCTTTCCGCACGACTTTAAAGGCAAGGAATCGCGACTAGAACTGGAGCAGTCCACAAAACAGTATTTTAGCATAGGCAGTTGGGGGGAACATAACATAGCCCAAATAATAATGCATGTTGGCGAGCAACAGAGGGTCTCCCTTCCAGATGAGAGGCACGGTAGCATGAGGTCACCAGGTGTAACAGTCTTTCGGGATGAATTGGGCATACATACTCTTCCTACCTACCTTTTCTTGGTGTCTGAGAACGCCTTCACTCACTGGCAGTCTATGTCCAAGGATACTCCACAATCTTGGTGGCAGACCGATAAGGTCGCCAGAGGGATTCTTTGGCTGGTCGCGGAGTACCTTTTCACCCATGAAATGGGAAACCCTAGTGAGGCTGTTTTCTCCGTTACTCCGATTGGTGACAATGCTATTCAGGTAAACATAGTTGAAGGCCATCGCGAAGAAGGAACCCCGTATGCCTATGCAGTCATAAGGGACGAAATGCAATTCAGTGCTGTTCCAATTTTCCCAAGCGGGGTGTATGAATACCGTACCGACGGGACCGCTATCAGCAAATCAATGATGTCGCTGAAGAACTTCATAGTGACACGAGAGGGTGAAAGAAGAGAAACCTTGGAATCCACACATTTTGTCAAACCAATTTACAGCGTTATCTTGAGCGGGCGTTCACGTGCATATCTGCATGAAAATAGGTAGCGCTAACTATCGAGGCACCACGTTTGAAAGAGAAGCCCAGATTACGATTCTGGGTCTTCCGATTTTCTTGTTTATCTGCCAAATACAATAGGTATGATGCATTCGTCGGCCTCTGTCAAGCCACGGCATCCTAGTCGACCACCGCCCTCTAGTGCTTCATGCTGTCCTTGGGTCAATATCGGCCAAGAGTAGGCTACTATCTTACCTCGGCAGGGCCAGGGCCACGATAGGACTAAAGTACCAAATGGAGCGCTACCTAAATGGGATTGCAGGAACTCCCTCTTCATGTCACCATA
>Ga0209777_10005409_pt1 | contig 14720 bp, 5 predicted proteins | sample FrelakmetHBP12HB_FD_187147 | JGI IMG/M metagenome (GOLD analysis project Ga0209777, IMG submission 187147) | Freshwater lake sediment microbial communities from the University of Notre Dame, USA, for methane emissions studies -HBP12 HB (SPAdes)... | ecosystem: Environmental > Aquatic >... | reverse complement strand
TAGCAGTCCTGAGGGTTGGAGGGCCGTCCTTGCCTCGACGTCACGGACATTGGCAAAGGTGCGCAAGGCCTTCTTCTTAGGAGGCTCAGAGGTCGTGAATTGGTCCAGCCCGGTTTGCCTGGCCATCCTTGTCCTCCTTATCATAATAGTCGTCTATCCGTTTCTGGAACAGCGCGTCCTTCATGACGGCCGACTGCTTGATCCATCTGGGGATCCCGATGTCGAGCCTTGTCGAGATGAAGTTGAAGGCCTCCTGGACCGTGTTGAACCGGTGGGGCTCCTGCCGTAGAGCATTGCGGACGTTCTCGCGCACGTTCCAGACGCCGACGGGAAGGATGTACCCAGGATGGGCCTCGCGCCAGATCGTGACGGCCGCCTGCCGTCTTTCTTTTTCAAGAAGCTCGCACACCGCCATCCGGGCAGCATAGTAGCAGCCGCCTATTGACGCGTAGTCCTTGCGGCCGTTGTGCCCTTCCGCATCGGACATTATCTCGATGTTGCGGCCCATCGGGTTCCACACCGTGTTCGGGTACCACGCCTCGATGAGCTCGTACTGCCATGCCAAGGGAAGCATCAGGACCTCGAACCTGTTATCGAGCTCGAAAGATTCATAGACGCGGTAATCGTTGATGAAAGGATACTGCCGGACCTTCTTCATGAGCTCCAACCCTATCATCGAGTCCACGGCCGTGATGCTCCAGCGGGTCGGCACGAACCTGCGGTTCTCGCCTAGTCCGAAAGCGCCCACCGAAAAGGCCCTTTGTATCTTTGTAATGTATGTGCCCGTCTTGTACAAGGTCATGACGGCCTCTTTGGACAAAAGGTCCGTATCGTCATAGGCCCGCTCGATGCGCTGGTCTATCTTGAGGCTTGAAGTATCAAGGGCCTTCAAGGGTGCCGACGGCCCCAGCGGCTGGACATCGTCGCTCAGGACCAATCTTCCTCGAGGCTTTTTCGAGAACTCCGCCTCGACATCGGAAGGGTCCAAGGCCATCGCGAGCTCGCGGGTCATATCGACCATCCTTCCCCCGGTCTCGACGTCCATGATGTTCACGGGGGTCATCCCTCGGACCAGCATGGACCGAAAATCGATGATCTCGTCGATGGTCTTTCCCAGCCAGTTCTCGGGACAGTCCATTATCGCGGTATCGCCCTTGACCGGGGGGACCATGGGGCCGACCAGGACCTTGGGGTAGCCCCACCGGCCGATGAAGACGCTAGGCGGGCTCGAGCCCTCGAGGTTCAGGCTGTCCAAAAGAGGAAGGGTCTTTTGCCTTGCATAGAACTTCACTAGCAAAGGGCAGCGGCTCTTCCCGCACAGGAGCTTGCTTCCCTTGCATGGTACGCACAGGCTGCCGTCGAACTCGTTCACAGGTTTCTTGTCAGTTCCGAAAAGCGCATCCACTGCAGTTGTGTCGGGCACAGAAGGGTCGCTCTGGTGGGGAACTGCATACGCGCCCTTGGCGTGATGGGGATTTCGGCGTCCCTGCCCGGGCATGAGTTACAATTGGGGGAACTTCTTTAAGAACTTTGGGGAGGGGACGGTGGAAGTATCACTAGTTGTGCTTGGGCCGGGTCAAATGATCATAGATGATGACGATGGCGGCCAGGGCGCATATCATCGCAAAGACCCACCACGGGACCGGGATTAACCAGGTCTTGTAGTGGATTATGATGGGCGGATAGTACCGGACCGGGACCTTAATGTCCTGATTGGGCTCCCCCCAAACATCATAGGCTATCGCAAGTATCGTGAAATTGCCTGGCTTGTCCGGGCTTGTGAGATTATATGTAAGGTTCCCCGGGACACAGCTGGTCTGCCATTGCATCTTTCCATTGACGTAGATCCTGAGCGCGATATCGTGCTGGCCCGTGTAATTGAGATTTAGTTTTATCCAAAAGTCCTTTTCCATTATGCGGGTCCCATTGAGCGGGTACAGTATCTTCACCGTCGGCGGTGATTCGAGCCATACCTTGACCGTATCGGAGGCGGAATGGCCCTGACCGTCAGAAATGGATGCGGTAAGAGGCGTGAGGGCGTTGGGAAGCACGCTCATATTGAACTTGACGCCCCAGCGGTCGAGCTGGATGTCAAATCCCAAGACCTTTGGACCGATGTTCAAGGTCCCCTTTGTGACAGAGCCGCCCGGGTCGAAGGCATACCCGCGGATGGGAGTGATCCCATGGACCTCCTGATAGTCCCTCGGATATGTTATCACGCAAAGCATCTTCTGAGGATATTTGATGACGACAAGTATCGAGTCTGTACCTGAAATGCCTCCCGTGCTCCTGGCCTGGACATCGAGGATGTGCTTTCCTGAGCTCAGCAAGGGAATTATAACGGACCAATCCAGCGACATGGGAACTATGTCGGTCCAATTGCCATTGTCCACCCGCCACTCGAGGCTCCCCAAGGTCCCGCACTCAAGGAACCTTACAGTGCCTGTCATGTTGAAGGGCGCAGCATCCAAGAGGTCCTCGTCCTGCGGGCTCGTGATATTGACGATGGGCTCCTCAAAGGACCGCCAGGAGACGTTCCATCCGCCAAGCCAGGGGGTCGCCGTCCCATCGGAGGTGAACTTCGCTTTGAGGATGATCGACCCGATCTGTTTATAATTGAGCCCGGACAAGGGGATGTTCTTGTAGGTCCAGTCCTCGAAACCACTAATAGGCGCTTGGGTGTCACCGTCGAGGATAGTGAAGCTCAGGTTCGTCCCAGCAGGCGCGTCCCCGATGAAGTTCGCGTACTTCCAGGTCTGGCCCGGAGGCGGCGTGATAGGCTCGGAGACCAAGAACCCCTCGTGGTAGTAATCCGCGCTGGCCAGTCCGATGCGGAAATTGGCATAGTTCAGTCCGCCGCCGTACCATAAGAAGATCTTCCCAGGCTGTTCTATTACTGAGTGCTCCAAAAGCTCGGTGCCGTCCCAGGCGGCCGGGGTCCCGTGGTCAAGGACCTTGTGGCCACCGTTCAGTCGTGTCCAGGAGATCCCGTCGGTGGACGAGGCGAGCCCCAGGGTATAGGTGGAACCGTCGTACCCGGAATAGTAAGCGTAATAGAGCCCGTTCGTAGAGATCACCACGGGGTTGCATACGCCGACGCTGTCGAAGGCCCCTGAAGGTCCGACCTTCAGGACCGCGTCATTGCGGCGGCTCCAGCTCAGGCCGTCCGTGGAGGTCGCGTAGCCTATCGCGTTGTCAGGGGTCGAGCCGTCATTGCCCGTGTACCACATCTTGTAGACGCCGTTCTCTTTGAGGACCGTGGAAACGGCCACATGGGTGCTGTCGAAGCCCGAGCCGTCAGGAACGAAGACTGGGTTGCCGGAGTATCTGTCCCAATGGATGCCGTCGTTTGACGTCGCATAGCAGATGTGGGCGATGTTGCTCCCGTGGCATGTGAACCACATCTTGTAGGTCACGCTGTCCTTGAGGACCCATACCTGGTAGATGTCCTGGTTCTCAAAGGACCCCGGGCCGGGTGTGAGCACCGGGTCACCGTTGTTCTGCTTTGTCCAATTGATCCCGTCGGTGGAGGTTGCGTATCCAAGCGACTGCTTGGTCCCATCGTTGCCCGAATACCACATCTTGAAGATGCCCTCGTCGAAGATCACCGAGTTCCCGCGCATCAGCACCGAGTCGAACTTGCCCGGTGTGACGCTCAGGACCGGGTTGCCGGGGTACTTGGTGAAATGCAAAGGGTCCGCATCGAGCTGGACCTTCCCGTTCAGGAGTATAGTACGGTCCATTGTGCCTTTAGTACCTGTGACCGCAAAATCCTCGGACCAGCCGTACTTGAGGTCCCTGCTCGATGGAGGGTGGTCAGGAGCTTGTGAAAAGGCGGGGACCGTGATAGGCCCAAAGGCGGCAAAGAGAAAAAGAAAGACTAGGCCGACACTGATAGGTTGATTGTATCTGATCTTTATTTCAAACATCAGTGGCCTCCTATTGTGATTATCCGGGGCGCTATTAAAATTATGTCTTTTGGATAAGATACACAAATATATTTATGGACGAGGGCCATGTGCCATATCCATGTCCGAGAAGTCCGTGTGCCCGCTAGACTTCCGTTACGGCCACCCGTCAATGAAGGCCATCTTCAGCGACGAGAACAAGCTCCGCAGCCTGTTACAAGTAGAGGCGGCGCTGGCCAGGGCCCACGCAAAGCTCGGGACCATACCCGCATCCGCTGCAGAGGAGATCTCTAAAAAGGCCTCGGACGGTTCCGTCAAGCCCGCCCGGGTCGCACAGATCGAGGCCCAGATCAAGCACGACATAATGGCGGTCGTCAAAGGACTGACGGAGCAATGCTCGCCGGAAGCGGGACGATACGTCCACCTGGGCGCGACCAGCAACGATATAATCGACACCGCGACGGCCCTCCAGATCAAGCAGGCCCTGGACATCATCGAAAAGGATGTCGTCAAGGTCACAAGGGTCCTTGCGAACCTTGCTGCAAAGCACAAGAACACGATCATGGTCGGCCGCACCCACGGCCAGTGGGCCATCCCGACGACGTTTGGGCTCAAGATGGCGGTCTACGCACTGGAGATGGCCAGGCACTACGAGCGCCTGCTCGAGATGAGGCCGCGGGTCTGCGTCGGAAAGATGCTGGGCGCGGTCGGGACCGGCGCCGCCTTCGGCAAGAAGGCCCTGAAGGTCCAGTCCTTGGTGATGGAGGACCTTGGCCTGGAGGTCCCCATCGCGACCACTCAGATCCTTCAGCGGGACCGCTACGCAGAGATGGCCTTCCATCTTGCCAATATCGCATCCTCTTTGGAAAAGTTCGCGACAGAGGTTAGGAACCTCCAGCGGCGGGAGATCGGCGAGGTCCAGGAGTTCTTCGACGCCAAAAAGCAGGTCGGGTCCTCCACCATGGCCCAAAAGCGCAACCCCATCACGAGCGAGAACATCTGCGGGCTTGCAAGGGTCGTCCGGGGATTGTTAGTGACATCCTTTGAGAACATTCCGACCTGGCACGAGCGGGACCTCACGAACTCGTCGGCGGAGCGCTTCACCATCCCGCACGCCTTCGTGCTCACCGACCATCTATTGCGGAACACGGTCCAGGTCTTCGAGGGGCTCCATGTCAATAAGGCCAACATGCTCGCGAACCTCGAGAGGGCAAAAGGCGAGATAATGGCAGAGCCCATGATGATGGCCCTCACCGACAAGGGGATGGGCCGACAGGAGGCCCACGAGCTCGTCAGGCAGCTTTCCATGAAGGCGTCCTCGTCGGGCAAGGACCTTGCAGTGCTGCTCAAATCCGACAAAAAGGTCAAGAAGTTCCTGTCGCCCAAGGACATCGATGCCGCCGTGGACCCGAAGAACTATCTGGGCGTGGCGCAAGAGGTCGTTGACACGGCGGTCGCGCTGTGCAAGATGATCAAGTAGTATTATTCTTCTTTTGTAGAGGACAATTCTTTTAAAACTTCCTGGGCCAAGACCACGGAGCCTATCTCTTCCGCGATGTTCAACGCCTGGGTCAGGGTCTCCTCGGCCTGGTCGGCCAGCCCCATGTCCCGGTAGATCGTCCCTAAATCCTTGAGGCTGTTGCCGTAATCGTACTTGAGGTTGCGGTCCTTGTACATCTCCACGGACCGGGTCATCTCCTCGACGGCGAGCTGCCAGTTCCCGCGCTTGGAGGCGATGATGCCGAAGCGATTATAGCAGGCGGCCACCATGTAATCCTCGCCAAGCTTCAAAAAGATCTTGAGGGCGGCCCTGGCGTATTCCTCGGCCCGGTCAACATCGCCCTTTTGTATGAAGATGGAGCTGATGCCGGCCAGGGCGTAGCCTTGGGCCCGGGCATCGTCGGTCTGCTTGGCAAGGTCCAGGCATTCCGTGAAATGCTCCAAGGCCTTGTCGTAATCGAAGGTTATGTCCAGATGGAAGGACCCCAGATTGTTGTGGACGCGCGCGAGCTCGAACTTGTCGCCGACCTCTTCGAGGATCTTCAGACCTTCCGTGTACTTCTCAAGGGCCGCGTCCTTGTCGCCGCGGACCTTGTTCACGTTGGCAAGGTCCACCAGTGTCGACCCCAGGGCCTTTTTCATGCCTTCTTTGGAAAAGATAGCTACGGCCTGGTTGAAGTGCTCTATAGCTATCTCGAACTCCGCCTGGCGCCAGAAGATCTGCCCGATGCCCCTGTTGGCCGCGCCTTGCCCTTCAGCGTCCTGCGTGACCTTGAACAAGGAAAGCGCCATTCCGTAGTTGTCCATCGCCTTCGCGAACTCGTTTTGCAGCTTGTACTCGTCCCCGACGCGGTTGAGGGCCCAAGCCTCCATCTTCTTTTCACCAGACTCGTGAGCTTCGTCGATGGCCTTTCCATAGAAGCTTAAAGCAAGCTCCCAGTCGCCCATCATGCCGTGGCAGCGGCCCAGGTCGTAGAAGACCTTTAGCTGCTTATTCCGTGCCTCGGGGTTGGTACCAACATCGGGTTCGAGGTTGGCCAAGGAGACCTCCAGGTACCGGATCGCCTCGGCGGAGGCCCCTGACTTCATGGCCTTTTCCCCTGCCATGAGGTTGAACTTTATTGCCTGGTCCCGGTCGCGCGTGTTGGCGAAATGATGGGCAAGCTCGAAGCACACGGAGGCCTCATCGTCCTTGTGAAGGTCTAAAAGCGCCTGGGCGACCTTCTCGTGGATCCTGCGCCGGACCAGTCGGCTCAGGTTCTCATAGATGACCTCACGGATCACCTCGTGGTCGAAGGTGTAACGGCCCTCGGCGACGGACTCCTTGAGGACCCTGAGCTTGACCAGGTCGTCGAGCTCCTCGATGATATCGTCCTCCTCCCAGCCCGTGGCCTTTTCTAGGACCTCGGAGCTGAACTCGACCCCGCAGGCGGCGGCGTACTGCAACAGCTCGAGCTTCTTATCCCCCAACCGGCCCAGCCTGCGCATGACGACGTCCTTGATCGTGTTGGGCATGCGTATCTGCTCGACCTGGGTGTTGGCCCAGCCCTGGTCCTTTTCAAAGATGACAGAAGATTCCACGAGCTCGCGCAGGATCTCCTCTGTGAACAGCGGGTTGCCCTTGGCCTCGCCGAAGACCCGGTCCGTGAAATCCAAGGTGAAGGTGTTCGCAGGGAAGATGGAATTGACCATGCGGTCGGTCTGGTCCTTATTGAGCCTCTTGAGCTTGATGAGCTGGTAGAGCTTCTCGCGGCTGAGTTTTCTAAGGAGCTTCACCAGATCATGGGTCTGGTCCGGGGTGTCGTTGTCGACGAGGTCTTCGGGCCGGTAGGCCCCGATTATAAGGATGCGCTCGTCGGCCGAGATGCGGGCCATGTACTGCAAAAGGTCCAAAGAGGACGGGTCCATCCACTGCAGGTCGTCCAAAAAGATGATGAGCGGGTTCTTTTTCGAGATCAAGGTCGCCCGCCTTGCAATGGAATCGAACAGTCGCGTCCGGTCCTGGGCTGCCATGTTCTCCTTGATGGGGACATCGGTCTCGCCCCCGTCCATGTAGCCGCCCTGGAGGAGCTTTTCCAAAAGTCGCTCCGAGGCCATGAGCTCGGGCGTGAGCTCGCCCTTCCAGTTCAGAAGGATCTTGCCGTATCCCGCCTCGAAATCGGAAACGACATGGCGCATCATTGGCTTGAGGCCCTCGATCCGGTCCGGGTCGGCCACGATGGCAAGGTAGACTATCTTGCCCTGTTCCATGAGGATCATGTGGCGGCCGAAGGTGACCTCATTGAGGTTGCCTTGCGTGTCGGAACCGAAGGAGTGGCCGATGAACTCGCGTATGGCCGTGAGCGTGGAGGACATCACATCATCATCGACGCTGGAGACGTCCTCGGCGGTCCTGTGCACTAGAAGCCTCCCGTCAGTGTGAATTATAAAGGCCTCCTTGATGCCGGTCCCCTTGGGGGATTCGGACCGGTCCAGGATGCCCGAAAGTGCGTTTATGAAGGGAAGGTAGGGCGTCCCGCCCTCGATGCAGTTCCCAGTCACGATCTCGACGTTGTGGGCCCGGGCCGTGAGGACGAACTCGTCCACCAGCCGGGTCTTGCCGACGCCGGCCTCGCCTTCGATAAGAACTAGGCCGCCCTCGCCCTTTATGGCCTCGTCGAGCATGCTGGACAGCTCGGCCAGCTCGTCGTCGCGGCCGATGAGCTCGGACCTGGAGGTGACGAGCTTGCCTGAATCCAATCTATGGCCCTCGACCAAAGGCGGCGACCCCCTCTGGAAGTGCTATAGGAAAGTGGCATTAAAAACCTATTTGTCTTCGAACAGAGGGACTAGAATAATCGCTCAAGGACAAGGCTAGGCCTTCTTCTTGCGCGAAGCTCTCCTAGCCTCGACGATTGTCAGCACTACGACTATTACGATTATGATGACAAGGATCAAGGAACTGATGATGCTGGTCCCGTAGGGCGTGGCGGAGACCTCGGTGGTGTTCCCAGAGACCCCATAGATGTTCTGGGCATTCACCTTATACCAGTATTTGTGCCCGTTCTTCAATCCTGTATCCTTGTATCTCGTCGTATTGGATGAGGCAATAAAGGTGAAGTTCCCCGTCTTCGAGTCGGCCCGATAGATGTTATAATGGGCCACTGTTCCGCCACTTGCAGGTTTGGACCATCTCAGTATGACCTGGGTGTTCCCTTCCGTTGCCGTCAGGTGCGTCGGCGGACCGGGTGGGACGCCCAAAGCAAGGTTCACCTCATTGGAGAACGGGCCTTCACCAGCGATGTTGACCGCGCTGACCACATAGTAATAATTGGTCACGCCTTGGGTCATGTTGGTATCGGTCCAGGTGGTCCCCCCGGTATATCCTTTTACGAACAGGGTCTCTCCGCCAGCGATCGTTCCCCGGTAAATACTGTAGTTAGTGATCGGTGCACCGCCGTTGCTATCTGGCATGAGCCAGGTCAATAGTATCTGGGCCGTTCCAAGGGTCGCGGTGAGGTTCCGAGGCGGTCCAGGGACTGTCCGGGGGATGGCACTGGCCCCGATCGATTTAGGTCCTTCACCGATAGGGTTCAGGGCGGAGATGTTATATGAATAGGTCAGACCATTGACCAAACCGGGATCAGTGTAGGATAGCATGTTCCCAAGTTCTTTGAGAAGCACCCCATCTCGGTATACCTTGTAGCTCAAGCTCGAAAATCCCCCGCTGTCCACAGGTGCTTTCCACTTGAGGACGACCTGAGCGTTTCCAGGGACAGCCGATAGATTTTGTGGCGCAGAGGGCGTTGTTCCTGGGAGGGCGAACGCCTCATTTGATGCCGGACCTTCACCGAGGGGATTACTGGCAGTCACTTCATAGTAATATTTCTGGCCGTTCGTCACCTTAGTATCGTGATATGAGGTGAGGTTCCCGATCGTCACAAAGTTGGATTCATGCCCCGGATAGGTTGCCTTGTAGATCGTATAATTCGTGATCGCCCGCCCGCCACTGCTAAGTGGAGCTGTCCATGTGAGGTCGACTATAGCATTGCCGCCGACCGCTTTGAGGTCTATTGGCGCTGTGGGAGTTGAGGGGGCGACCGGTTTGCCTATCGCATAGAGCTTAGCGTCATTGGCGCCGACATAGATGGTGCCGTCAGAGCCTATTGACGGTGATGACCCACTACCACCGGTATCGATCTTGAATTCCCAGTTCCATGTGGGACTGGGAATGATTGCGCATGCAATGACCCAAGCGGAGCCGGCATAGATAGTGCCATCCGAACCTATCGAGGGCGATGTCGTCGGATATTCCCCTACGCCCCATTCCCAATTCACTTTACCGTTCGGACTTAGTGCATCTATTTCCGCAGCATAAACGCCGACATAGATGGTCCCGTTCGAACCGATCGCTGCCGATGAGACGAAATATTTTCCGACATTGAAATCCCATTTCTTTGTTCCATTGGGATTAATTGCATAGAATTTATTATCGTAAGAGCCGAAATAGACCGTGCCGTCCGGACCTATTGCAGGGGATGAATACACGTTGTACCCTGTAGCATATTCCCATTTCTTTGCACCATTAGGATATAACGCATATAATTTACCATCCTCGGAGGTGAAATAGATTGTACCGTCTGCACCTATCGCTGGTGATGAGAACACATCGGCCCCAGTTGTAAAGTCCCATTTCTTTGTACCGTTGGGATAGAGCGCATATAATTTGGCATCGTAGGAGCCGAAATAGATGATGCCGTCCGAGCCTATCATAGGCGATGAATCGATACGGCCCCCTGTCGTGAAGGCCCATTTCTTCGTACCATCGGGATTTAACGCATACAGTTTGCAATCATAGGAGCCGATAAAGATCGTTCCGTCCGAACCTATCGCAGCGGAAGAACGGACCTGGTCCCCTGTAGTAAAGTCCCATCTTTTCGTACCGTTTGGATATATTGCATAGAATTTATTGTCCCAGGAGCCGACATAGATGGTGCCGTCCGAGCCTATTGAAGGTGATGCTGTCACATTGCCACCGGTGGTGAAGCTCCATTTTTCAAGCCCATCGTTCATCGAGGTATCGTATTGGCTCCGTCCCGTGTGGTTCAGGTCATGGCGGAACATGGGCCATGGGGAGTCCGCTGGACCATATTTGAACGGGGTGGCGTTCGCCTCATTTGATCTGGGGCTTTCACCGATGGAATTGATCGCCGAGACCTCATAGAAATATTCCTGGCCGCTTGAGACCTTTGTATCCTGATACGATAACTCATTTCCTATCTTCGCGAGGAAGACCTCAGAACCTGATGTGGTTCCACGGTAGATCATATAGTTCGTGATGGCCGATCCCCCATCGGAACTTGGCGCGGTCCATGAAAGGTCGACCAGGGCCATGCCTCCGAGGGCATTAAGGTCCAGCGGTTGTGTTGAGCAGGTAGGTGGGGAATATGTGCCGATCGCGTACAGTTTGTCATCGTCAGAACCGACATAGACCGTGCCGTCCGAGCCTATCGCAGGGGATGATTCTATTATATCCCCTGTGGAGAAGGACCATCTTTGTTTTCCATCTGGTTTTACAGCGTACAGGTTGCCATCTTCAGCGCCCACATAGATAGTGCCATCCGAACCTATCGCTGGAGATGAATACACGACCTGCCCTATGACGAATTCCCATTTCTTTGTTCCATTGGGATACAGCGCATATAGGTTGCCATCATAGGAACCGAAATAGATGGTCCCGTCCGATCCCAGCGCGGGAGAGGAATAGACTTGGTTCCCAGTGACGAAGTCCCATTTCAAAGTACCATCTGGATAGAGTGCATAGAAGTTATTATCGTCGGAACCGAAATATATCATACCGTCCGGACCTATGGCAGGCGTCGAATAGACCTGCCCATTTGTCTTGTAGTCCCATTTCTCCGAGCCATCCGGATGCAGCGCGTACAGTTGGTGGTCGTAGGCTCCGAAATAGATGGTCCCGTCCGGGCCTATCACGGCGGAAGATGCGACACTGTCCAATAAGGGGAAGGTCCACTTCTGTGTACCGTCAGGATTGATCGCTATTAGTTTGTTGCCGTAGAAATCTCCAACGTATATTGTACCATCCGATGCAATAGGTGGAGATGAGGTTGCAGGATGCCCCATGGCGAACTGCCAGATCTTCTTTCCGTTGGGAGTTATTGCATAGAAATACCCATCCGAGGCGCAGATGTAGATGGTGCCGTTCGAACCTATCGTGGGCGCTGAACCGATCTCACGCCCAGTTGGGAATTCCCATTTCTTCGTACCGTCGGGATAAATTGCATATAAGTCGTAATCGTTGGAGCCGACATAGATCACGCCATCCGGACCGATCACGGGCGATGAATGCACATTGTCTCCAGTGGTAAACGCCCATTCTAGTTTCCCATTGTTATGGGATGTATCGTATTGGCTTCGTCCAGTACGGTTCATATCATGACGGAAGATAGGCCAAGGAGAGCTTGCGAGTCCATTGGACCTTGAAGCGGTTTGAATTACTTCCCCTGCAAGATCGTCCTTGTTCTTCGCCGTATCATTCCCAACGGTTGTTCCGAGAAGGTTCCCATATAGATTTGGGAATATCAATATAAAAACGATCGTCATCACTATCGTTCTTTTGATAAGGGATAATTCCATATTCGCTATCACCCTTAGGGGCTCTTGGATATTGAAATTATTAATATTAAGTAAATCTAGAGTTGATTATATTTTCAATATGATACCATTTATATATTATTTGTGGTTTTATTCAAAGTTCTGGAGTTATATACTCATCCATGTTCAAGCCCAGTTGGGCTAGACCATTTTTTCTGTCCAACGATGTAGAAATAGAACAAGAAAAATGAGACCTACTGTCCCTTATCCTGGTTCCCGGGCCCCACGCCTGCCAAGGACCCCTTCTCCATGAGCTTTGCAAGTTCGGACAGCACCTTGATGGTCTTGTCCTGCCCGTGCTTCATGCCCAGCTTGTTGAAGATCTCGATGGCCTGCTTGAGCTCGGATTGGGCCTTGTCGGCCTTGCCGATATCGATGTAGAGCAGCCCTAGTTCATAATGGCCCTCGGCGTGGTGGGCCGGGGTCTCCAGGCCTTTGATTATAGAGATGCTCTTGAGGATATGGCTCTCGGCGCTATCGTATTTTTGTCGCTTGCGGTCGATCATGCCCAGGCGTCTGTAGCACGAGGACACCATGAAGGGCTCGTCGAGCTTGAGGAATATCGCAAGGCCCTTTTGGCAGATCTCGGAGGCCTTCTCCAGGTTCCCGATGAGCAGGTGACATTCAGAAAGGTTCGTCATCGCGTAGCCCATCATGCGCGTGCCGCCTATCTCGCGAGCTATCGCGATGCATCTTTCGAAGTGGGTCATCGCCTCGAGCGGGTCCCCCTTCTCGCGGTAGGCTACACCTAGGTTGTTATGCACGCGCGCCAGCGCCGTCTTGTCACCTGCGGCCTCGAAGATCGCACGCGCTTTGGAAGCGATCTCGATGGCCTCCTCGAAATCACCTTTCTCGCCGTGGGCCCCCGCGATCTCCATGTAGGCCTGGGCCAGAAGGTGCTTGTCCTCCAGCTCGTTGGCGAGCTTGACGCACTCGTTGGCATTCGTGAAAGCCTTCTCGAACTCCCCGCGCCGCCAGGAGATCCATGAAAGGCCCTTGAAGGCACGGAACAGTCCGCGCTTGAAGCCGGTGTCGATACAAAGCGCCCTGGCCCTATCGAAGGTCGAGCGGGCCTCGTCCCACGACGACCGTATGGACGCTATCTCGCCTATGTCCATGAGGGCCTGGGCCTCGCGGTTCAGGTCCGAAACGTCCCGGGCCATCGATAGCGATATCCTGGAAACCTCCATTGCATCGTCAAGCTTGCCTTGCGCGACGAAGGCCTGGTCCAAATGGTGCCTGGCGGCCAGGACCTCGCCGACGCTCACAGTGCTCTCCTCGCCGCGCTTCATCCTCATGGTGTCCGCGCACCGGAGGGCCTCCTTGAAGAAGGTCTCCGCTTCCCTAGGTGCCGACATGGTCTCTGCTTTTTGGCCCGCGAGCATCAGGTACCGGAAGGCCTTGTCGTCGGCGCCGCCCCGGCTGAAATGGTAGGCCAAATCAAAGGCCACGCGTTCCAGATCGTCGCGGCCCAGCCGCTCCCAAGAGTGCCCGAAGGCCTTGTGCATATTCCTGCGCCTGTCCAAAGGAATGGCCTCGTAGACGACCTGCTGGACCATCGGGTGCACGAAGGACAGCCGGTTCTCGTCGAGGAACTTCAGGTACCGAAGGTCGACCAGCCTTCCTAGAATATCCTTGACCTCCTTGGCGCCCTCGTCGTACTGCCCTAGTCCCATGGTCTCGAAGAGCATCTTGGAAGTGAAGGTCGAGCCCGCCACGGAGGCGTACTCGAGCAGCTCGCGCTCTTCGGGCGTCGATCTAGAAAGCTGCCGTCCGATGAGCTCGGACACGTTATTGGGCACCTGGACCTTCTCGAGGTCCATCTTGATCATATCTTCGGCGGTCATGCCCTTGGGAAGGGCCTTGAGCAGCTCCTCGACGAACATGGGGTTGCCCTTGGTCCTCAGGCAGACCTTCTCCGCGAAAGCCTCCGGGACCTCGGGGACCCTCAAAAAGCGCGAGATGAGCTCTTTCACCATGGCCTGATCGAGGTTCTCGAGCTTGATGGAGCGCACCGCGGGTTCATGGAGCAGTACCTTGAGGTTGTCGGGGAAGGTGCTGCCCGGCAAGATCGCGTCGGGCGAGTAGCTTGCAAGTATGAAGGTCCTGGAGCCTGCCATCTCGCGTGCGATGTAGGCAAGGACCTGGAGCGACGATACGTCCGCGCAGTGGAGGTCCTCCAGGACCAGCGCCACGGGCTCGTTGAACTCCAACAGGAGCCTCGAGAGCACCTCGAACATACGGTCCTTCATGGCCCCTAAATCCTCGCTCTTGCCGTCGAAGGTGTCCCCTTTGCTCGCGGCCGGGGGCGCCCCTTTGTCCGCGATGTCCATGCCGCCCATGCCGGGCAAGACCGCCAGAACTTCCAGAGGGGCCCGCCTCATGAACTTCCGCAAAGAGGCCTGGTCCTGGCCTTTGAAGAGCTCTGTCAGGGCCTGGATGAAAGGATAGTACGGGTTGGAGGATTCCGAGCGCAGGCAGCGGCCGATTATCGTAGTGACGCCCTTCTTCCTCGCGTTGGATACGACCTCCTCCACGATGCGGCTCTTGCCCATGCCCTGCTCGCCTTCTAGCAGTACGAAGATCCCCGACCCTTGGACGGGCTCGATGCCCTTAGGCGCGGAGGCACCGGAGGGCGCCACGAGGCCCGAGCCGACC
>Ga0209777_10005408_pt1 | contig 14720 bp, 8 predicted proteins | sample FrelakmetHBP12HB_FD_187147 | JGI IMG/M metagenome (GOLD analysis project Ga0209777, IMG submission 187147) | Freshwater lake sediment microbial communities from the University of Notre Dame, USA, for methane emissions studies -HBP12 HB (SPAdes)... | ecosystem: Environmental > Aquatic >... | reverse complement strand
GGTATCCTATAACAGATACATACAGTCAAGCAAAAAAAAGGGAAACCATCGCCCTCAGCCTGTCAGCGAGCCGCCTCCAGCGCCAGCCGCCACGCCCCAACGCAGGCGCACGTAACTGAGGGGTTACCGCGTCAGGGCTCGACCCGGAATCCGTTTCGCAGGAATTGCACCTGCCACTCACCCAGAATTCGCGCCTCGATCTCATCGCGGAACAGTTCGGGCGACTGGGCTTTTCGCACATCCTCCACCAGAAACACCTGGATGCCCTGCTCTTCCTGAAACGGACCGACCACGGCACCCGGTTCCGCTGCAAACACCTTCGGTGACGCCTCGCACGAGAGGTCGGCGCGGCCCACCAGGCCGAGATGCCCCCCGTTGTAGCGGCTCTCCTCGTCTTGCGAGTATTGACGAGCAAGTTGGTGGAAGTCCTCGCCATCCTCCCGGACGCGCATCACAATCTCGTTGGCGAGTTCACTGGAACTAACGGTGATGATAGAAACCCTGGCCCGGTCGAATTCGTGCCGGTGGGCGACGAAATACTGCTGGATCCGCTCATCGTCCGCCAGGTGCCGCCGGAAGGCGCGGGCCAGGACCTCCGCTTCGCAGAACGTCTCGAAGTCCTCCGGAGTGAGGCCACTCTTCTTCAGGAACGCGAACATCTCCTCGGGCGTCAGGAGGTCACGACCGATGCGGAAGTTGTCTGCAAACGCCTGCACCTCGTCCTCGGCCGCGACAAGTCCCAGCTCTCGCGCCTGCCGGAGGATCTCCCGGCGGCAGGCCGTCTCGGCGAAGGTCGCCTCCGCCAGGCCGGTCAGCACGAGCGACTTGATCACGTCTGCGGGGTCGAGGCTGGCTTCGTCGTACACGATCTTCAATGTCAAGGCTCCTATTCGACAAACCTGCCGACCAGGAAGGACGCCAGCGTCCGTCGCCGGACCACCACCTCGGCGGTCGCGGCCATTCCCGCTTGTATGGGATACCGTTTGCCCTTGGCGGCCACATGAGCTTGGCCCAGGTTCACCTGGGCGTGGTACTCGTACCCGCCATGCCCATCCGGAACGGGGGATGGGGAAACAGCGGCGATCTCTCCCATCAGGGTCCCGAAGTCGAGGTAGGGAAAGGCGTCGAATTTCAGGCACACGGGCATCCCCTCTTGGAGGAAACCGACATCCCGGCTGGACACGGTGAGGTCCACGCACAGGGGCCCGCCGGCCACGCCAGATTGTGACTGGGCCACGGCCCGCCCCTGGATCGTGATGTCCACCTTGGCCCAGCACGCATATGCCAGACCGACCCCCGCGGCCAGAAGGGCCACGTAAGTAAGGCCGCGGGCGATCAGACTGGGCATCTGCTGGAGCGTTTCGGCGACGGCATAGCTTTCGGACGGCGGCTGGCCTGCCGCCGGCGTCGCCTGCCGTTCGCCAGCCGTTCCGCAGCGTGTGCCGTTGCCTGCCATGGCGCGTCTTCTCGTCACTGGACAAGGTTGAACTGCTGATGATTCAGGTAGTGGTACAGCCCTTTGCGCTCCATCAACTGCTCGTGCGTGCCCTGCTCGACGATCTCGCCGTTGTCGAGCACGACGATGAGGTCGGCATTGCGGATGGTGCTCAGTCGATGGGCGATGATGAAAGCCGTCCGCCCGGTTCTAATGGTCTTCATGCTCTGCTGGATCGCCCGCTCGGACTCCGTGTCGAGGGAGTTGGTGGCCTCGTCCAGGACAAGGATCCTGGGGTTGCGGTAGAGGGCCCGGGCGATGGCGATCCGCTGCCGCTGCCCGCCGGAAAGCTGGAGCCCGCTCTCGCCGATCTTCGTGTCGTACCCCATCGGCAAGCTGGTGATGAAGTCGTGGGCGTTGGCGAGCTTGGCCGCCTCGACGATGCGGGCGGTCGTCTCGCGCGGATCGCCCAGGGAGATGTTCTCCCGCACGGTGCCGCTGAAGAGGAAACTGTCCTGGAGCACAAACCCGACCAGGTTGCGGAGGTCCGCGAGGTTGATGTTCCGGATGTCGCAGCCGTCGAGGGTGATACGGCCCTCCGTGGCGTCGTAGAATCGGGCGATGAGCTTGACGAGGGTGCTCTTGCCGGACCCGCTGCGGCCGACAATCGCCACCGTCTGCCCTGCCTGAATCCGCAGGTTGAGGCCCGACAGGATGTAGGGGTCGTCATGCCCGCCGTAGCGGAAGTAGATGTTTTCGAAGGCGATCTCGCCCCGCGGCTCGTGGACTACCAGGCCCCGGGCGTCCTCCATCGACTCCGGAAACTCCGGCCGGGCGGCGAACACGTCGTTCAACCGATTGACGGAAACGAGGACCTGCTGGACCTTATCCCATGCTCGCATCACGCGGCTGGTGGGCACGAGCACGTTACCGACGAGAACCATGAATGCCATCAACTCACCGACACTCAGGGCTCCCTGCATGACCTGGCGCGCCCCGTACCACAGTATGACTGTCGGGCACAGAGCCCCGACGAACTCGGCGAGCCCCTCGTACCACATCGCGGTCTTAAAGAGCCGGAAGTCGATGTTCAGGCTCTTGACGAGCTTCTCTTCCCACTTCCATCGCGTCGGGTACTCGGTGTTCATGGCCTTGACGGTCTCAATGCCGCTGATCGACTCGATGAGGTGCGACTCGGACTCCGTGGCGGCCTTGAACGAGTCGACGAACAGCCTTCGCAGCACCGGCGTAAAGGCCAGGGTGATGCCTGCCACCAGCGGCAGAAGCAGCAGCGTGAGCAGCGTCATCGACACGTCGTAGTAGAACATGAGCGAGACGTACACGACGATCATCAGTGCGTCCAGGACGAGCGTGACGGCGGTCTCGGCGAAGAAGTTGCGGATCTTCTGGTTCTCGGCGAAACGGGTGATGAAGTCCCCGATCCTGCGAACCTTGAAGTACCCCAGCGGCAGGTCCAGTATGTGCTTGTAGAAGACCACTAGCATCCGGAGGTCGATGCGCATACTCGTGTGGGCAATCAGGTACTCCCGCACCAAGCCCAGGAGGGCCCGGAACACCAGGACCAGGACCATCCCCAGGAGCATCATGTTCAGCATGGAGACGCTGTTATGGCCCAGGACGTTATCCACGACGTTCTGGGTAAAGAGGGGCATCGCCAGGCCGAAGACGTTCAGGAGCAGCGTCGCCAGGAGGATCTCAAGGAATATCCATTTGTGTGGCGTAACGAACTGGAGGAAGTTCCGGCACGACGACCGGTCCTCCCTCGCCGCCTCAAACTCAGGTGTCGGTTCGAGGGTCAACGTGACGCCGTTCCAGTTCTCGCGGAACTCGGCTTGGCTGTACTTTCGCAGGCCTATGGCCGGGTCCGCCACCCAGACGTACTTCTCGTTCACTCGGTGAACCACGACGAAGTGATACCCCTGCCAGTGGATGATGGAGGGGTGGTGGACGGACTGGAGCGCGGCGTACGTCAGGCGCATCGCCCGCGTCGAGAAACCGACCTGCTCCGCTGCGGTGGCCACGTTCGCCAACGACGCACCGCTCTGGTCCACGTGAGCTAGATCCCGCAGGCGGCTGGACGAGAAGGATTTCCCGTAGTACCGCGCGATCATCATCAGGCACGTCGTGCCGCACGACATCTCGTCGTACTGGAGGATCAGCGGGAACCGGACCTGGCGGTGCCAAAAGCTGGCCAGTTTCCGGAATCGCGGCTTCCGCTGCTCGCCGGGCGCCGCCGGGTCCTCAGATGTGGGCTCCTCGAGCGCCCCCAGCTTCTGGGCCGCCAACTCCTGCTTGATCAACTCCCGGTACGGGATAGGCGGCTTGTCCTCGGCGTAGAACCGGATGCGGTCCTCGATGACGGCCCGGAGCTGCGCGGACACCTTGAGCATGGCGTCGAAGGCCTGCTTTGAGAGCGAGAACAGGTGGCAATCCGTCAGGCAGATCACGTCCGCATAGCGAACCGTTTTCTCATAGAGAGCCTTTTCGCCGAAGAAATTCCCTTCGTGCAGGAAGCCGATGATCTCCGGCTGGCCGTTCTCCCACCGCACAACTTTGGCCTTGCCGCGCTCGATGAGATAGAAGGCATCCGGTTCGGCCCCCTGGCGAAAGACCGCCTCACCGGCGTGGCAGAACACGAGCTTGAAGCTACGGACCAGCTCGCGGAGTTCCGCCGCCGGGACGCACGACAAGTCCGTACAGGACTTCAGGAACCGGTGAATTGACGTGGACCGGATGAAGCGATCGAAGTATTCCCGCTGCTCGGGGCTGGCCATCAGCTGCTGCTCGAAGGTACCCCGATCGAGCACGAGGAGAACGCTGTCTTTGACGGCCCTCGCCGTGGCAGTCCGGGGACCTTCGGTAATCAGCGCCGTTTCGCCGAAGTGGTCCCCCCGGGCCATGACGCCAAGGCTGATCTCCCGCTTCTGCCTGTCGATGGTGAGGATTCGTATCCGACCACTATAGACGATATAGAACTTGTCGCCCAGGTCGCCCTGCTTGAAAACGACTTGCCCTGCGCTCACGGGCCGGAGTTGCGCCGTCTTGAGCACTTCCCGCAGTGCCTGGTCGTTGCAGGTCAGGAAGAGGGGCACCTGCCGTACAAGGTCGACAAAGTCTTCTGTGTTCATGGCGACGGACAGGCTTCCCATCGGGGCGGCCCCAGCGGCACGGTCCACATTGTAGGTGCCCCCTGTGGCACCAGCAAGACAGAAGACCAACGCGCTTAGTGATGGAATGCAGAGACAGTAGCATGACGCATCGCGCCATGCGAGCCCTAGCGACATGCTAGCCTCACGGTTACATGGAGTCAATCCCGTTGCTCTCACCCGTTGCTCTCACATGACGGCACCCGAAGAACGATGATGGCCAGCTCACGTGGGCCACCCAGGTGGATACCACCGTGCCGGAAGCCGGCGCCGAGCAGGCCGGAGTGGCCGTGGCGACCGTTTTCGACACCTGTCCCTCACGAAAACTCCGTCCGCGTTGATTCTACGGCACTTACGCTACTTGCCGGCAGGCAAGCGTCGACGCTCTCATCACCTCGCTGCGATTGGCCTTCGCGCCAGAATCCGTCATCTGGTTGTCGCAGATAACACCCGCCGACACCCGCTACTCACGCCGCAGGCCCCGGACAGAATTTCTTGGGGACGCGCAGCCAGGCGCAGGTACAATCCTGATCAGACGTCCGCGATGGTCGCGGGCAGGGCCATCAGGGAAATCTCGGACTGACAGGGAACGAACATGGCCGTAGGCATCAATCGCCGCAACTTCCTACAGACGACCGCCGCCGTCGCCGGTGGCGCGGCGGGCCTGGGGCTCCTCAGCGGGCCGATCGGGTGCGTGGCGGAGTCCGAAACGCATGTACGAGCCACGGTTGGAGAGGGCAAAGCGATGAAACTCGGCTTCCACACCGACGCGTTCAACTCGGCCTACTTCAGTTTCGAAAAGTGCCTCGCGTGGGCGAAGGCCAACGGTGTCCGCTACATCGAGTGCGGCCTGATCGACGGCGTCTCGTGGATCCACGGCCTCGGCTACCAGCCGCACGTCGCCTTGTACGAGGACCCGCTCCTCCTGGCCCGCAAGATGGAGGGGTACGGCGTGCGGTTCTCGCAGGTCGATGCAGCCTACCCGCTCTCGGGCAAGGACGGCCCGCTGCGCGGCGTGCCGTACGTCATGAAAGCCATCGCGTGGGCCCACCAGATCGGCTGCGAGAACGTCGACACGACCGACGGCATGCACAAACCCGAGGGCCTCTCGGACGCCGAGGCCATGGACCTCATGAAGTGCGAGTACGAGCAGATCCTTGCGGTCGCCGAGGCCCACCGGGTCGTCGTCAACATCGAGCCGCACGGTTACTTCACCACGCGGCCGGAGATGATGGAGAAGATGCTCGCGTTCGTCGACAGCCCGTATCTGGGCCTGAACATGGACACCGGCAACACGTTCATCGCCGGGCAGGACCCGGTGGCGTTCCTGAAGCGGTTCCTGAAGAAAGTCCGGCACGTGCACATCAAGGACGTCTCGGAGTCGCTGGCGGCGGCGACGCGCGGTCGGCAGACGGGCATTGCTGTCAGCCAATGTGCGCTGGGCGATGGCGTCAACGCCGGTAACATCCGCAAGTGTATCGAGATTCTGCGCGACTCGGGCTACATGGGCTTCTTGAGCATGGAATGCGAGGGTCAGGGCGGCCCGATGATCGAGCGGTCCCTGGCGTGGCTCCGCAAGACCATGGACGAACTGAAGGTTCCGGTTGAAGCATGATGCAAGGCCCTGTCCCTCCCGAATAGTGCGTCCGCGTTGATTCTACAAGCACTTACGTCTCTTGTCTGCACCGCTCTTCGCCGCTACGATTGAGGTCTTCCAACCGGAAAGGACGGTCTCACCACCGCCTCGCTGCGCTTGGCCGTGGCTTCCGAATCCGTCAGCCGGTTACCCGTTCGATCCTCTCCATACTCTTGCTGCGGTGCACAGAAAACCTTCGCAAAGTTACTGTCGCTTCTTCCGGCCCCTGGCCCTGCCTTTGGCTTTCCGCGGCGATGCCTCGGCCTTCGTGGCCAGGATTCGTCGCACCTCCCGCCTGCCCAGTTTCCGCAGGGCGACCAGGGCTTCTCTGTTGTGGCCTTCGGGCTTGGCCTTCCCGTACTCCCAGGACCCAATCATGCCTTCACGTGGAGCAGCAGGGCGATGAGGGCGAGGCCGGCGGCGGAGGCGGCGGCGAGAATGAAGCCGCGCTGGACGCTGGTCCGCCGGGCGTAGGCACCGATGAGCATGGGGAGCGCCGTGCAGCCCAGCCCCCCCAGTGTGAAGAAGAGCCCGATGGCCCGACCGTGCAGCGATGCCGGGAAGTGCCCCAGCAGAACGGCCACGAGCGTCGGGTAGATGGGCCCGAAGATGACGCCCACGGCGATCACCAGCGCCGCCGTCAGCCTCCGTCCGCGACACAGCACGACCGCCACCCACACGCCGACACTGACGAGGGAGAGTCCGAGGATCACCAGCGTCTCGCTCCCCTTCGGGAGGGTGAGGGCGGTCACGAGCCGCGAGGCGGTGTACGCGATCCAGAAGCCGGAGAGAAGGGCGGCGGCGGAGCCTTCCTTCATCCCCTTGTCGGTCACGTAGGTCGTGGCCCAGGCCGCCATGGTGGCCTCGGCGGGCATGTAGAAGAACAGGGCGAGCGCGCAGAGCCACATGACGGCGTCGCCCAGCAAGGTGCCGAGGCCCGGGGCGGCAGCCGTCGTCCCTGCTTGCTGGGCCGGCGTGGGGGCGGTGGCGGGGAAGTGCGTCCCGCACGCCAGGACGGCGATCAGGATGCCTGTGGTCGCCAGCAGGAGCAGGGCGTTCCGCAGCCCGAGCCGCCGCACGAGGAAGGCCACGCCCAGGGGTGTGACGAACGAGCCGATGCCAAAGATGAAGCACCCGAGGTTGATCGCATACGCCGCGGTGCCGCCGAACGCGGGCAGCGAGAGCGGGTTGACCACGTTGATGAGCGTCGCCCATGCCGCGCTGAGGAGCACCGTCGCCGCCAGGACCATCCGGTACCCGGTCGCCTGCGCGAGCACCGCCAGGCTCACGGCGAAGAGGATCGAGCCGCCGATGGTCACGGGCTGCCTGCCCACGAGGTCGCTGACAAAGCCGACGGCGAACATGGCGGGGATCAGGGTGAAGCCGAACGCGGCCAGGAGGCCGCCGATGCGGGCCTCATCAATCCGCACATTGCGGGCCAGAGTGACCTTGATGCTACCGAGCAGGGCGGTGCCCATGCCTGTGGCGACGAGAATGACGATCACGAGCACGAGGAGCAGGTTCATCCGTGGTGCCTCCGAAGTATTCTGCCCGGCTTATTCTACAAGCACTTACGTTTCTTGTCTGCCCCGCTCTGCGCCGCATCGGCCAGGAAAGAGATAAAGGCCAAGCGTCGACGCTCTCATCACCTCGCTGCGATTGGCCTTCGCGCCAGAATCCGTCACCTGGTTGTCGCAGATAATACCCGCTGACACCCGTGACTCGCCCTGCAAACCCGGATGGAGTTTCGGGACGGGCAGGTTTCCTGGGCACACACGCGGCGCCGCTCGTCTTCAGCCTCGCTCCCCCCCTCTCCGCTCCTGCCTCCTACCGGGCCCGCCATGTACCCCTTCACATCAGGACGGCATAACCGCCTCTGCGATAGCCTCAAAGTCCGTCGACCGGGCTGCGAACACCACCCGGTCGAGGGTTGTACGAGACGCTCCTGGCTGCGAGCGCGGACCTCGACACCATCTCCGCCGACGGCCGGCTATCCGGCAGCGGCGATCTCCTCGAGCCGTTTCAGAAGGTCGGCCAGATCGGGGTGGGCCAAGCTGTATATCACGTAGCGGGCATCCCGCCGGGCCGACAGAAGGCGGGCGCGAAGCATTAGGCGTAGGTGGTGGCAGGCGTGGGCCGGCCGGCTGTTAACGGCTTTAGCCAAGGCGCCGACGTGCTGTGGGCCCTTCTTGGCCAGGCTCCGGACCAGGGCCAGGCGGGTCGGATCGCACAGGGCCTGGGCGATCTCAGCCATGCGTTTCAGGGGTGGCAGCGGCATAGGCGTCTCCTTTGTCTCCAGGGCACCGGGCATTGTAAACGCCGGGCAAGAGTTCGACAACTCTGTAGTATTCCGGTTACGTAACGTCGCGGTCGCGCAGGTGCTTTCGTGGGGGGTCACCGGTGCGGCACATGGTTTCCTCTTGGTTTCCATCGCCTCCTGCGTCACAATACCCGCGTCTCCATGTAAGGACGCTTCGCACCGATGACGCCCGCCGAATTCATTGCCAAGTGGACGCCCGTCCAGCTTCCCGAGCGAGCCGCCAGCCAGGAGCATTTCCTCGACCTGTGTCATCTCCTCGGCCAGCCCACGCCAGCCGCGGCTGACGCCACCGGCGCGGAATACACGTTTGAGAAGTCCGTTGCGGTCACCGGCCCCGCCTCGCGCGGATCGAAGGGCCATAGCGGCGTCGTGGACGTCTGGCGGCGAGGCAAGTTCGCCTGGGAGTACAAACGCAAGGGCAAGTACAAGGACCTCACCGAGGCGTACCGCCAACTCAATCAGTACCGCGAGGCGCTGGAGAACCCGCCCCTGCTCGTTGTGAGCGACATCGCCCGCATCGAGATTCACACGAACTTCACGGCCGCGCCGCCGCGCGTATACGCCATCGCCCTTGAGGAACTCGCATCGCGCGAGAAACTGGAACTGCTGCGCCATGTCTTCGAGGACCCGGACGCCCTCTCGCCGACGCTCGAATCCCGCCGGGTTACAGAGGAAGTGGCCCGGCGTATCGGGGCCATCGCCGACACGCTTCGTCCCCGCACAGGCAACCCCCAAGCCGCCGCCCACTTCCTCATGAAGTGCATGTTCTGCCTGTTCGCCGAGGACGTGGAGCTGCTGCCGGCCGGACTTTTCGGTACGCTCATCGAGAAGTTCCAGCACAAGCCGCGCGATCTCGCGCGGCGGATGACCGACCTCTTCGACAAGATGCGCCTGGGCGGCGACTTCGGCACTGAAACCATTCCCTGGTTCGACGGGGGCCTTTTCGACGAAGCCCCCGCCCTCGAGCTTTCTTTCGCCGAGATCGCAACCCTGATGGATGCCGCGCGCGAGAACTGGGCCAAGGTCGCGCCCTCCATCTTCGGCACACTGTTCGAGCGGTGCCTGAACCCGGAGAAGCGCGCCCAGATCGGTGCCCATTACACGAGCCCCGAGGATATTCTCCTCGTGGTCCAGCCGGTCGTCATGCAGCCCCTTCGGCGCGAGTGGGCCGAGGTCCGTCAGAAGGTCGGAAAGCTGCTGGTGCGCCGCCAGAGCGCCAAGACGCCTCAGGCGAAATCCAAGGCGGCCAACGCCGTCAACGACGCCCTCCAGGAATTCGATCATCGCCTCGCGTCGATCCGCATCCTCGACGCGGCCAGCGGGAGCGGCAACTTCCTCTACATGGCCATCCAGCAGCTTCTGGAACTGGAACGTGAAGTCGTCGAGTTCGCCGCCGAGCCGGAGATCGGCCTCCTCCTCGCGCCGCGCGTCCACCCGCGGCAACTGGCGGGCGTGGAGCTGGACCCCTTTGCCGCCGAACTGGCCCAGGTCGTCATCTGGATCGGCTATCTCCAATGGATGCACGATTACGGGTTCGCCGTTCACCGGGACCCGATCCTGGACAAGTTCCAGAATATCGAATGCCGCGACGCCATCTTGGACCTTTCGGACCCCAAGCATCCCGCCCAGGCGCGCTGGCCCGAGGCCGACTTCATCATCGGGAACCCGCCGTTCCTAGGCTCCAAGCTCTTCCGCCGGCACGGCCTGCCCGAAGACTACGTGGCCGCCATGTACGCCGCCTATGACCTGCCGAAGACCTCAGACCTTTGCTGCTACTGGTTCGAGCAGGCCCGCCGGGCGATCCAGGTGCGGCCATCGCTCCGGGCAGGACTCCTCGCCACCCAGGGTATCCGCGGCGGCGCGAACCGCGAAGTCCTTGAACGCATCAGGAAATCCGGCGACATCTTCATGGCCTGGTCCGACCGCGACTGGATTCTCGACGGGGCCAACGTCCACGTTTCAATGGTAGGGTTCGATGCGGGTAGCGAGCGAGATCGCAAGTGTGATGGGCGTGCTGTGCCCTCGATTTCAGCAAGCCTCGCCGCAGGCGTCGACCTCACACAAGCTATGCCTCTCCTTGAGAATGCGGGCATAGCTTTTGTCGGGGCCTGCAAGAAGGGCAAGTTTGAGGTGTCCTGGAACCTGGCCCGAGAGTTTCTCGCTGCTGGGGGCAACCCTAATGGTCGCCCAAACTCAGACGTTCTTACACTTTGGCTTAACGGCATCGACATCGTGCGACGGTATGAGGGCGACTGGATCGTCGATTTTGGCGTCGAGGAGAATCTGAATTCTGCGTGCCGCTACGAGAAGCCCTTCGAGCACGTGCGGCAGCACGTTAGACCCGCCCGAGACATAGTGCGAAACGAGGCCGAGCGTCGGCGATGGTGGCTGTTGGCGCGGCCCGCCCCAGACTACAGAAAGGCGGTCGCCGGACTTCCGCGCTATATTGTGGTGCCACAGGTTGCGAAGCACCGCCTGTTCGCATGGATGGGTAAGTCTCGTCTTGCTTCTCACCAACTGACCGTTATATCCAAGAGCGACGATTACACCTTTGGTGTTCTCCAAAGTGCCATTCACGAGATGTGGTCTCTGCGCATGGGGACCCAACTTGAGGACCGGCCTCGCTACACGCCCACCACCTGCTTCGAGACGTTCCCGCTCCCGTGGCCACCCGGGTCCGAGCCGGCCGGCAGTCCCTTGTGCCAACGCATCGCCGCCGCGGCCCAGGCCCTGAACGAGCAGCGTGAGCGGTGGCTGAACCCCCCCGAGTGGATCGACCCCATCGCCCGGAGCGTCGACCTGGCCGACACGTTCGCCGACGTGCCCGCCGAGGCCCGCCCCCTCATCCGTGAGTCGGCGATCATGGCCATTGCCGCCCGCGACCCGAACCTGCGGAAACGCACCCTCACGAACCTCTACAACGAGCGGCCGACGTGGCTCGTCCTGGCCCACGCGGAACTTGACCGGGCGGTCCTCGCGGCCTATGCCGCCGTCGATCCCGAGGGCGCCTGGTCCGAGGACTGGGCCGACGTCTGGCGCGACTCGGGCGCCGGCCAACCCCTGGCGCCGGGCCACACCCTGGCCGCCCGGCGCGCCGAGATCGACGAGCGGGTCCTGGCGAACCTCCTCCGCCTCAACCTCGCCCGTGCCCGCTAGGAGACTGTCTCAGACGGCCTGTGTCCTTCTGGATTCCGCAGCGGGAACCAGCCGCCACGTCGTCGCCCAGCCGGGTTGTCCATCACATCTTCACCACCTCCGTCTCACCACAGGTGTGCGCGGGCGTCAAAACCTTTCGGGTGGGGTTGGGGCAAGTTGTTACACACCCTTAACGAAACAGGCCAGCCTCTCTGACCGACCACTGGCGTTCCTTCGCCGCCGCGAGCGTCGGCATTGCGGCAAACGGCTGACGACGTGGGAGAGAACGGCAGTGCAGCGTGGCTCCCCCACGTGCCCCCATTCGCGACCCATTCGCGACTTTGTTGACAACTGCCGTCCTATGAGTCATACTGGATTGTGACAATCTGACGTGATGAGTCTGCGCGGTCCGGCTAGGGGGTGGGCGGTGCGGGCGCAGAAACGAACAGGCGGCCGGGGGAGTAATCCCGCGGTCGCTTTCTTTGTTAGGTGTTGGCACGCTGCAATTCGGCGCCGCCGGGCCGGCGGCAATGAAAGGGGTGGAACATGGCTCGGAAATGGCATGGCGTCGTATGGGCGGCGGGGGTCATCCTGGCATTGGGGGCCTTGGTTCCCGCGGAGACTTGGGCGGCAACGCAGACCCTGGCCCTGCCGGGCCAGCCAGCCCCCGGGACGGGCGGCGGCACGTTCTCCCATTTTTACAGTGCCGCGCTCAACGACTCCGGCCAGGCGGCGTTCACTGCCAACCTGACCGGCACGACCGACGGGAGCGCCGGTGGCCTGTTCCTTGGCGACGGCTCAACCCCGACGGCCATCGCCCGCGAGAAAGGGTCGGCCCCCGAGACGGGCGGCGGCACGTTCTACTGGTTCGGCTTTCCCGCGCTCAACGCCTCCGGCCAGGCGGCGTTCTGGGCCGCCCTGAGCGGCACGGCCGACGGGAGCGCCGGTGGCATGTTCCTTTTCAACGGCTCAACCACGACGGCCATCGCCCGCGAGAAGTGGTCGGCCCCCGGCCCGGGGGGCGGCACGTTCTCGTCTCTCAGCGATCCCGCCCTCAACGCCTCAGGCCAGACGGTGTTCTGGGCCGGCCTGACAGGCACGGCCGACGGGAGCACCCAGGGCATCTTCCGCCGCGGCTCGAGCACCGTGGTGATCGCCCGCCAAAAGGGGTCGGCCCCCGGGACGGGCGGTGGCACGTTCTTCAATCTTTACAGTCCCGCGCTCAACGCCTCCGGCCAGGCGGCGTTCACTGCCAGCCTGACCGGCACGACCGACGGGAGCGCCGGTGGCATGTTCCTTGGCGACGGCTCAATCACGACGGCCATCGCCCGCGAGAAAGGGTCGGCCCCCGGGACGGGCGGCGGCACGTTCTATGCTTTCGGCTTTCCCGCGCTCAACGACTCCGGCCAGGCGGCGTTCTGGGCCACCCTGATTGGCACGGCCGACGGGAGCACCAGAGGCGTCTTCCGCGGCGAGGGCTCAACCACGACGGCGATCGCCCGCGAGAAGTGGTCGGCCCCTGGCACGGGGGGCGGCACGTTCTCCGGTTTCAGCAACCCTGCCCTCAACGACTCCGGCCAGGCAGCGTTCTATGCCCACCTCACCGGCACGTCTGATGGAAGCAACACGGGCATCTTCCGCGGCGATGGCGTGAGCCTCACGGCGATCGCCCGCGAGAAGGGGTCGGCCCCTGGCACGGGGGGCGGCACGTTCTCCGGTTTCAGCGACCCCGCCCTCACCGCCTCTGGCCAGGCGGCGTTCTATGCCGACCTCACCGGCACGGTTGGCGGGAGTACAGACAACGCGGGCATCTTCCTGGCCGACAACCAGGAACGCATCGTGGCCGTCCGCAAGGGCGACGCCCTGGCGGGGAGCACTGTTACGGGCGTCTATTTCATGGGCGGCCAGGACCAAGGCAGCCGGTCCGGCCTGAACGACTACGGCCAAGTCGCCTACTCGGCCGACCTGGCCGACGGACGGCAGGGCAATTTCCTCTTCACCCCCGAACTCCACTGGCGGGCCTTCGCCAGCGGCAACTGGGACACCGCCGACAATTGGACCGTCGGCCTTGCCCCCGCCGCCGTACATCCGGTCATTATTGACCCGTCTTTGAGCCTGACTGTCACCGGCCCGGCCCTGGCCGATACCATCAAGACCCTGACCGTAGGCGCGAAGACCTACGGCCAGACGGCCGGGCTAAGCCTGACCTCGGCCACCGGCGCTCTGGCCGTGACCGGGGCCGTTACCATTCAGGCGACGGGCCGTATCGACGTCGGCGCGGGCACGCTCACCGCCGGGTCGCTCACGAGCGCGGGCACGTTCACGGTCGCCATCCCCGCCTCGGTCACGCTCGGGTCCTTCACGAACTCGGGCTCGGCCACCGTGAGCGGCGCGGCCACCGTGTCGGGCGCCGCCGAGAACGACGGCACGATGACGGTCCAGTCCGGCGGCATCGTGACCGCAAGCGGCGGCCTGACGAACCTCGGCAGTCTGACCCTCCAGGGCGCCACGCTGGCCGGCGGCACGGTGACCAACGATTACGGCGGCTCGATGAGCGCCAAAGGCGCGGTCAGTACGGCGCTCGTGAACAACGGCTGGCTTTCCCTTGCGGGCGTGCTGACCGCAAGCGGCCTGGTGACCAACCGCGGCACGATCTCGGCGTCCTTCGGCGAGAGCCTCCGCCAGAACGGCGGGCTAGACAACTACGGCACGATCGCACTTTCGGGCGGGGCCGTCAGCGGCAGCGGCACGCTGGCCAACAAGCCTGGCGCCATCATCCGGGGTTACGGCGCCGTAAGCGCCGCCGTCGCCAACCAGGGCCAGATCCAGATCGGCGCCACCGACACGCTGACCGTCAGCCAGGCGTGTGCGAACTCCGGCGTCATTACCCTCGGGGGGTTGCAGGCGACGCTCGCCGGCGGCACGATCACGAATACCGGGACCATCCGGGGCCTGGGCCAAGTGGCCAACACCGTCAACAACAACGCCGGCGGCACGATCCGGGCGGAAGGCGGCACGCTCATCCTG
>Ga0209777_10005407_pt1 | contig 14722 bp, 13 predicted proteins | sample FrelakmetHBP12HB_FD_187147 | JGI IMG/M metagenome (GOLD analysis project Ga0209777, IMG submission 187147) | Freshwater lake sediment microbial communities from the University of Notre Dame, USA, for methane emissions studies -HBP12 HB (SPAdes)... | ecosystem: Environmental > Aquatic >... | reverse complement strand
CCGGCCTGAAAGGTTTCTTTGTTGTCATACTTGTCCTTGGTGTAGTACCTAACTGTCACACCGAATGAGCCTCCGACGGGGCGGCCGTCAAGGCTAAAGCCGAGCGATCCGAAAATCTCATCGCCGTACTTGTACTCCCTGGTGTCCAATTTGAGCGGTCGGTACTGGCCGCGGTGGACATAGCCACCACCAACATTTAGGCCAAAACTCCCCCAATTCGGAAGTGCAAACCAATCGACACCGATATCGAGCCCCTGCCCATATCGACGCACTAGGAATTTGCGGGAGACGTCGGCAATCTCAGTTGTGAGTCCGTATTCGTCAGCCGTCAACTCTCGTTTACCCGTCGGCAGATTGAAAAACACCGACCCGGCGCCTTTACCTCCCCCGAATGCGTAAGTGAATCGTATGCGCGTATCGTTGAGAGACGACAGACTCTGCTTGAGATTGTTTGCTGTGTTGTTGTACTCCAGCCGCGACGTCGTGTTCGCCATTGTTCCGCTTAGATCAACATGAAACCGGTCGCTCACTACACCTGTCGCGTCCAATCCGAACACTCCCTGACCAACTTTAATCGCGGGCGTCCCCTGGGCACCGGCAGTAGGCAGATCAAGGTTCCAGTTCTGATACATGTAGTAAATCGACAACCGGTTCTGCTCTTCCGAATACCCGTCGCTCGCCAAGACCATCAGTAGTGTCATTGCTACGAGAACCATTCTAACAATCATAGCATCCTCCCTATCTCACCGAACCCGACACGGTTGCCGAGCCGGTTGTTGTGGGAAGGTCCTGATGACGCGGATCGGCATCCGGATTTGAAAGGTCGAGCAACTCACTTCCGAGTTTCTCGGCATTCGCTGGTTGTGCCGAACTGCCAGCCAAAACTGCCCCACTAAATCGCTGCAAGTCAACCGAACCTGACCCCAGCAACTGCGCCTGACTGTGGAATTCCTGGGCCAGACCAAACGATGGATCAATGCGCGTTGCTTCGACAAAAAAGGCATCGGCTTTGTCGTATTCTCCGCGGTCAAACTGGTCCACGCCGCGACCAAAGGCGAGAAACGCTGAGTAGGAACCAGTCGGCGACTTTTTGAGTTCGCGCCGCGCACTACCGCTGAGTTTGATGCCCAGGCTATCCAGCACTGCCAGCGTCATCTGTTTCTGCACGTTCATAGCTTTGGAAAACTGATCGTCGGCAGCGAATGCCGGACTGTACGAACCGACGCCCGTGTTGATTAGGCCGGTCTGTATGGAGAGTTTGTCAGCGGCCGGAGAATTGAGATTGGCTGTAACAAGGTGTTGCGCCTTGACGAATTTCCCGAGTCTCGGTCCGGAGTCTTTGGCAATAAAGCCCTTGTCGGCGGCTGCCAATTCGTCGGTTAGGTATTTCATCTGCAGGCGTTCAACAACTTGCAGTTCTTTGACCGAAGCCAGATCGTACCAGAGCGCGGCCGCCATTCCTTGCGCCAGTGAATTCACATCGTCACTCGACTTATCTGGGACGCGGAAAGGCAGCACGCCGACGGTCTTTTCTGCCGGCGTCTGACTCGCCAATGATTTCTCATTCTTCACTGCCTCAGCGACCTGCTTGCGCATCTGCTCATTTTGCACATATAGCAACCGTCCCTTGATTTGTAGCGCCATCGGGGATTTGCTGTTAGCCGTCAAGAACTTGGCATAGGATTCGGATGCGCCGGCGAAATCATTTTTCGTTTCGGCGATCATGCCGAGATATAGTGTGATGGTGCCATCCTTCGGAATCCGCGACTGTGCGCCTTTCAGCAACTTCTCAGCCTGATCGTAGTCCTGAAGACAATAGTAAACCTGCCCCAGCGCACTCTGCACATGAGGATCGCCCGGGCGTTCGCGCAGCGCTTGCTCGTAGTATGCTAGCGCCTGCTGATAGCTCTGCTTCTTGAGAGCTTCGTCGCCCTGTCTGAGGAAGCTCTGACTACAGCCTACGATTGCCATCAACAACAGTAGGGCAAGCGTCAGGCTGCCCCCTCTAGTTATGTTCATACCTCGTCCTCCTTAGAAACAAACAACCCGGGATCAGATTTGTTGCAGCAGGGTTCGCGTCGCAAGTGGCTTGTACGTCTCAAAATGACTCCGACTGCAGGTACACTTGGAAATCGATCAATATGACCCAAATCAATCTATCATTAAACGCAACCCGGTCATCTTCTTATGACAATATTACTGAACGCCATAGCCGGTTTGCAACATTATTCTTGCACGAGCAGAAATTATGGGCTCCAAATGGGTTTTTTCTAACTGCGACTCGATGCAGGCACTGCTCGCTCCTTGATGTTCACTCGGGTCGCGATCTCGTGTCGACCATCCGTGGGCAACAAAATCGTCGGTGAATGTCAGTACGGCGCTATGCCGCAATCACTTAGACGCTTTCATACTGACGGCGTTTGCAGCCCACCGGAGATTCACGCAGATTCTTGTTACCTTCTGACCTCCAAAAGCATCTCTTAGGCAAGTGGGAAAGAACAGCAGTCCATTCTGGCAGCTGGTCACAAGAGAGCACGAAAACGCCAGAGCATATTGTAGTCGATTGACGGGTAATTCTGGCGATGGAGATGATCTATACCAAGATGCTGTCATCAAAGCTTTCAAGGGTTTCGATGGTCTTAAACAGGTGGATTCTTTCAGGCCGTGGTTCTATAAGATCATCAACAACTCATACAAGGGTCGTGTTAGAAACCCTTGGTGGAAAAACGTTTTGTCTCGGCCAACTGAAGTTGCGGATCATGACTGGAATCACGATCCCACTGATCTCTATGAAGCAAAGAGACGCTTGGATTCCGCCCTGTCAGCGCTCAGCGTTGATGACCGCATCATCGTGACCCTAGTGGAATTAGAGGGATGGAGGATTTCTGAACTGGCTGAACTAACTTCCAAGACGGAAGGATTTATTAAGATGCGCTTGTCCCGTGCACGAACGAAAATGCGAAAACGATTGGGTAGCTTGCATCGAAGATCAACAAAACGCGCACCCGATAGAGGAACAGTGAATATATGCTGTGCCACCGAGCCCGAAGAAGACTAAATGAGTGTGATTGGCTCCATCGCAATTACAGTCTAGATGAAGAGCTAATGGAGCATCTGGGAAAATGTCATAAGTGCTACAGTCTGGTTCAGGCTGAAGAAACCTTACGCAGTGATCTCGGCGTTCTTCGAGAGGCGAAACCGGACGGCGATCTGTCATTGGACGCTATCAGGGAAAAGGCCGAGGGTTTGGCACGCGGGAGAGACAGAGTAGAACAAGATGTCAGATCTTTTGCTCATAGACTGGCGCTTGCTTTCGTGCCAAACACGCGCTACAAATTCGCTGTGGTAGCAATTGCCATTCTCGTTGGATTCCTTGCCGTGGTTCCTTTCAATTTCAAGGAAAAGATCGGTTATGAAATCGCTATCGGTGGCGTAGAGAAGAGCATTGCCTTGGATAACCAGAAGATCACTTCGCTTCTCGGTGCGCTTGGCATGGAGAAAGGCAAGGCGTCAACTCTTCTGGATTCGCTGGGGATGAGCGACATACGTCTCTCCGTCGGCGAATGTAGCGAGACCTGCCGTCTAACAATATCCGATTTGAAGACCGAACGAGACGTAAGACTGATGGTGAAAGCAATAATCGAACTGGGTTGCTGCCAGATCGACAATATTGCTCCCATCTTCCGCAATGAGTCAACAAGCCTACTGGGCCTTGCTGCCAGAAAACTGCTTTCTTGAAAGTCAATCTTGCCCGCCGTCTACGAACGGCGAGTTGCAACACACGAATTTGATACGAATAACATAGAAAACCATCGACCTGCCAAGACACTCTAAGAGAACGGAGAAAGAGATGAGGAACTCAGTACCAGTCATTTTGATCGCAGCACTCACGCTTTGTGGCATCGCACTCGCACAAGAGGCCAAAAGCACGAACGCCAAAGTCTTTATTGAGGAGACAAACTTCGACTTCGGATACATTCCCGGCGGCGAGGTCGTCAGCCATTCGTACTACCTGCACAGTCGGGGCACAGACTCGCTGAAAATCCTCAAGGTTCAGCCCGGCTGCGGTTGCACCAAAGCCCCTCTCAAGAAAGACGTAGTTGCCGTCGGCGACAGCGCGAACGTCGAACTGGTGTTTACGTCCACCAAGGGAGGCCATGGTCCGATCTCAAAGAGCGCCACCGTAACCTGTAATGACAATGATCGCCAGAACTTTCAGTTGACTTTCAAAGGCAAGACCTACGACTACCCTGATTCGCTGCAACCATTGACCCTCTCGGCTACAACCATCAAGATGGATGCAACGATGAAGTCAAAGGAAGCAAAACTAGTCGTCAAGAACGTTTCCAAGATCAACGTAAAGGTGAATCTGGTTAGCCTGCCGTCCGACTATCTGAAGATCGACATCCCTGACTCCGAAATCAAACCGGGCAAGGAGAAGGAGATCAAGATATGGATCAACCCTCTGGTCAATGATGAGGAATTCAAGAAGTCGTTTACGTTTGCTGTGAACGATTCCGCCGGCACTCGCTACACAGTTCCGGTGCTTCTCACCAAGGCAGCCGATGTGATGCATACCGTGCTCTCACCAGACAAGAAGGTCGAAGGCACTCACTGATGCCTACCGTGCGACATGCACAAAATGAAGAACCGCCCAAATGGGCGGTTCTTCATCAAGTTGTGATCGTAGCCAACTGCTAAGGTGTTCCGCAAGCCGCAGACCAGCTAGTGCAGCTGCAGGGAGCCAAACCACTCGAAAAGATGTAACTGATCAAGTACACGGCGTCACTGATGTCCACCGTGCAATCGCAGTTGGCGTCGCCCGAGCAGACAGCATAAGGTATCGGTGCTGAACCACCTGAGAAGATGAAAGAGATCAGGTAAACAGCATCGGAAATGTCAATCGTGTTGTCACCATTGGCATCGCCCGGTATACAGGTACAGGCAGTCTCGCAAGCATCTCCAATGCCATCGCCGTCGGTATCGGCCTGCGATGGATTATAGACTGTCGGGCAGTTGTCGCAAGCGTTGCCGATTCCGTCGGCATCGCCATCAGTCTGGGTCGGATTCGCAACCGCCGGGCAGTTGTCGCAAACATCACCCACACCTTCGCCGTCACTGTCGGTCTATGTCGGATTTTCGATCGTCGAGCAATTGTCACAGGCGTCGCCCACGCCATTGCCGTCGGTATCCGGACCACACGTGAGCGCCCTTTCGAAGATAATATCGTGACTGCTCCCGCTGCGACCGTCGTTCCAAGTGAGCGCTGATCCATTTATCACGTTGAAATCCGATCCAATGTAATCGCCGATGTACTGCGCCGCCGGTGGAATACCGAACGTGGTTGTTGGCGGAATTGGCGGCATGTCCGAGAGTAGGCAGTCTGTCCAGGTGAGCCCAAAGTCTATTGAAGTTGATGCCGAGGTCTGGATATTGGTATTCGGGGAATCAAGTCTCCGATCGAAATAGCTGATTATGATTCTTCCTGTTACCGGATCGACAGTCATCTTCGGTGCCCATTGGTCGCGCCCGTTACCCAACGCGTCTCGATTGACTCTGATCGGTAGTGTCCATGCGGCACCGGTGGGGCTGGACGAAAAGTAAATATCAACATCGATGCCGCCGGGAGCCGCCGCCCTGGCAACAAAGACCATGCCTGCGCACGGGCCCGGGAACGCTCCGACTGCAATAGTTGCGTTGGAAGCGGACTTGATTCTCAGATTCAAAATCGGCGGCACGGCAGGAAAGGCGGCCACGACTACTGGGAGTAAAAGGGGCGCCCCGAGAGCAGGAGATCCGATAACGAATACATTCGTCCCATCCGTCCACGCCACATACAACACCGACGGGTATTATCGGATTCCCCGGAGGACCCATCGTCGCAATACTGGGGCGATGAGCCTGCATTTCCAGACCCATTACTGGGCCGGCCCACAAGACCACCGACGCCGAGAAAGCGGAATAGTTGGGAGGAGGTCCCCCAAGAGTTTTGGAATAGGCGAAGTTGATATTGTATCCGTCGCCCGGATCGTCAAAGGCATTGCCCGTGCCGTTGGGATCGCCGTTATTATCCACATAACCGACCCAAGCCACATAGACAGTGCCAAAGCTCGGTGCGGGAACGGCAGGATTGTCATTGATCATGATGTTGGGATAGTCCAGCCAAGTGGCGCCGGGTGCGTTCACGGCTATGGTCGATCCTGGAACAAAAGGAGGAGCTGGTCCCAAGTTGGCACCAACACTGTAGAACGCCCCCATTGGATGAGACGCTATTGCGGGATTCCACGCAAAAGCATATGGCGCTGCTGAAGGCAAAACCGTACCCGGCGCCCAGGCGGTGCCACCGGTGGCGGAGAATGACCAGCTAATGACTGGTGCAGGAAACCCTGCGGGAAAATCAGACCACACGGCGTAGAGTTGCCCGGGAGCAATCTCGCTCAAGGACACTGCCGAGTTGTTTTGCTCGGTTGCTGCCGGTGGAATGGTGAAACTAGCGAGTGTGTTTGGTAGAGCGGATGCTGGTGGACTTGCCGCTGCGAAGATCAGCAACAACGCAGTCCCCACAAACGCCCATTTCCCAGTGGCAGGAACGAACCTTCCCATGGTCACCTCTTTTGTGGTGTTCTCGCGTGATGAAACTTCAAGTCAAAGAACCAAGTCCTTCAATGTTAGGAATCCTGACTCCGGATAGCTACCTCGAACTCTACGAAAAGGCGCCTGACTAGACTGACAAGCGCAAATGCGCCAGCCAAGGGACTATGATTCGAAACTTCTCGGCAAATATAGTCACAATCACCTAGAAAAGCAACGGTTTTCTTGGGTTTATGCCTAGCATTCTATTCGACGAATCGGTAACTCACAGACATAGAAAAGTCGATCCGGTAGACCGTGTCCAGGAAAGAAACGACAACAGTAACACGCCCGTCGCAGGGCTCTCGATACACTTGGCGGGAGACCATCCGCTGCAGCTGCTGTTCTGGCAACTGTCTGACCGACTGGCGGTCACGTGCCCACTGCGCTTTCCCCCTTGTCGCCCGATTCAACTTCTCACACTTTGACATCGGCGTATCCTTTCCCAAGTCCCGCTTCGTTCGGGACCGTTCGGTTTCTAATTCGCACCGAAAGCCTAAGTACTTTCTTTCCTTTCAAACAGCTTTGGAAGTTAACTCCAAATTGACGTCAAGAACCCGCATTGTTTGTCGATTAACTGAATTGAGGATACTATGTAAGCGCTCAAGAGTCCGCGGAGGCCCTACATGAAAGACAATCGCAAGCAGCCGAGAAAGAGAATCAAAGACACTTGCTATCTGATCGATACCGATCGCGAAGTGTCACTTGGTCGGGTCATGAACCTCTCCTTGGGGGGAATGCTTGCTTGGTGCGATCAGCCGATTGAGGACTTGACTTTCTTTAGGTGTAGGCTGGCGTTACCCTGTAAGGGGGAAGAACCAGCGGTAATATCTTTCGGTGCCAGAAGTATGTGGTGTGAGCAGGACGTTGCCTTTGAAACCTGGGAAGTTGGATTCAAGTTTCTGAGCATGTCCGAGAACGACAAGGAAATCCTCAGCAAGTATCTGGTGACGTGGCAGGGGACTTTTCTTCACTATACGCCTTGATCTCCATTCCTCAGCGCCTTGTTACCAAGACTGGGCTAATGTTTGTTTTCTGTTTCAGCGTCCCTGGCAACACGAATCGCTGCAAGAACTGAAAGGCAGAGAGCCTCGCTATTACCGGTTCACCGGCTTCCATTCTCTTGCGAAGGAGGAGACTCTCTGCAGTACTTAATGTCGGCAAAGTAACGGCTCTGATTAGCGGATACCTATTCTCACCGAAAGCCAAAGCGTCATGAGGAGGTGAAGCAAAAACCTCTAAGTTCCGATAAGATGACTACAGTGACTATTACAGGACAGTAAACATGACCAAGAAACCCGATCCCGGCAAAATCCTAATTGTGGAAGATAATAGCAGAGCGGCCGATAGTCTGAGACAGATGATTGATCTCTTTGATCTGGAAAGTGAGATTGCCTCGGATGGTGGCGAGGCCATGAAACTGCTCAAAAAGAACGAGTACTTCTTGGTCATCGCTGACACGCGTATGCCCGGAGTCTCGGGTTTCGAGCTCTTGAAACACATCAAGCAGAACTACCCCCAGACACCGATCGCGGTGATCTCAACAGGGGATTCGGTATCGACTCGCGGGATAGTGGTCACGAATCGCGCTGACTTCTATTTGCCAAAGCCCCTAAAAGTGTCTGATCTTCAGGAAGTACTGTTGCGGGCAAAGGAACTCTCCAACCTCCGTTAGATTAAGATTAGTCCCATAAGTCAAAACCGCCCCGGTCTTGACACCCCCCTCTACATTCTCTCATTCGGCTTACTCCGCCGGTCAAACCCGCAGACAATCATTCATAGAATAATCGATCTGGTGGACGGTGTCCAGGAGAGAAACGACAACAGTAACGCGCCCGACGCCAGACTCTCGGCACATTTGGCAGGAGTCTATCCGCTGCAGCAGCTGTTCTGGCATCTGTTTGACCGACTGGCGGTCACGTAAACGACCCCAGTTGTCGCAGGAATGCCAATTCTGACTGGGGACCGTGCCACTCGCCGGTGAAGTTCTGCTCAAGAACTACCGTTACTCAATCAAGGAACCAAATCCAATCTCGTTAACCAGTCTCTTTCCCCCCATTCCACCAGTCGATCATGCTGCCGCACGTCAGATACCAACAGACCCAACCCTATAGGAGCAGCAGAAACAGTTTACGAGTAATACGGGCTAACTCTTCTACTTTCGAACTGTATTTGCGACGGTCTAACCGTTCATCCCACATACAGCAAACCCTTCGACCGAATTGCCCAAGGGCTCAGAACTAAAGAATGGGGTGGATGATGGGTCTCGAACCCACGACCTTCAGGGCCACAACCTGACGCTCTAACCAACTGAGCTACACCCACCGTGGTGTCGGCGTGCGCCTATTAGCGCGGAGAGTAATATATACGGCACGCTGCGATGAGGCAACTCCAAAATCGAGCGCTTGGGTTCGTTGCCAATTAGGGCTTGAACCAGCCGAAACCAAAATCCTCCATAATTTGCAAAAACTCGGCGTTGCGATCGACCATGAGATCAGCCTGATAGTGCAGCCCGAAGTAGTTCTGCGTGACGTTGAAGTAGCCGTTCGCCTGGACATTCTTCAGACACTCTCTTGCGTATTCTTCGCCGTGCAGCGCCCGGCAGACTCTTGCGAAAGTCTCCAGACGCACCGGTGTGATTTCTTTCTGCCAAGCCGGATACTTCCCCTCATAAGCTGCCAGGAGTTCTGCGTCGGAGAGCTCATGGTACTTCTCATCATGGACAATAACCGGCGTACCCAGTTTCCTTTTCGGCAACGGCCGTACTTTCGGATAGCCAAGCGACACCAGCACAACGGGGAAAACGCCATCCGGAAGCTTGAACATCTGGCGCAGTTCGGGGAAACATTCCAGTACGGTACCGACGTAGACAGAACCCAGTTCAAGTGCGTCAGCCGCTGTAGAGATACTCTGAGCAGCAATGATCGTATCCTGAAACGAAATCCAGAAATGACGGAACGAGTTGTTGGCGGCAAACGGCGCATTCTGAAGCTGTGCCCAGCGCTGCAACCTGCGCAAATCAATGCAAAAGAGCAGATCAACCGGCGCAGTCGCGACGAAAATCTGGTCGCCACAAAGCCTGTCCAATTCCAGCTTGATAGCAGTATCAGTGATCTTGATTATCGAATACGGCTGCAGATTGCCTCCGGTAGCCGAGTGAATTCCTGCTTCCAGAATCAGTTCCAGCACGTCATTCGGAATCTGCCGATCAGAAAAGCTGCGGCAACTGCTCCGTTCAATCAGCATCTTGAGCGTTTCGTTGGGATACTGCCGGTGTGGTGATTCGTCCATTCCATGATGGGACGGTTCGGATTTGTTGTCGGTCATAGCTCGGATTCCTTGTAGCCTGCAAAGTGGATCTTAGGCAAGAGACATGTTCTTGTGGAAATGTAGATCGCGAATTTCGCCACTGGCTTCATTGATTGACCAACACCATCCGATAACGCGCCTTGCCCTGTCGGACTCTACCAATAGCGCTGTTGACTTGATCCATCGGCACGGCTTCGGTCTTGGCGACAATGTTGTGACGCGCCGCAAATTCCAGCATCTCAGCGATTGCCGGTCGACCACCAATCACGCTACCACAAATGCTTAACTGACCGAAAAGCAGCGGGAAGAGACTCGTGGTCACCGGACCCAGCGCGGCACCGACGAAGCAGAGTTTGCCATTCGGACGCAGTAGTTTCAGATACTCACCCCAGTCAAGATCCGCGTAGACTGCTGAGATGATGAAATCCAATGACCGGACGCCGCGCTCAAATACCCCTCTGTCGGAACCGACCACAAAATGATGCGCGCCGAAACTCTTGGCTTCAGATTCTTTGTCCGGCGACGAGGAAAACGCGGTCACCTCACAACCGAATGCTCTTGCGAACTGCACGGCCAAATGCCCCAAACCACCAATGCCGATCACGCCGACTCTCATCGATGGCTTAACATCATAAAGTCGCAGAGGTGAATACACGGTAGCTCCACCACAAAGCAGTGGTGCGGCATTTTCGGAAGCGAGGTTATCCGGAATCTTGAAGGCAAAGCGGCCGTCGGCACGAATCGATTTGGCAAAACCACCGAAGTGGCCGTTGCAGGTAGCTTCGTTCTGCAAGCACATGTTTTCCTCCCCCTTCTGGCACCATTCACAACTCAGGCATGAACTCCGCTGCCAGCCGATGCCAACACGATCGCCTTTCTGCAGGTGCGCAACTTGTGCGCCAAGTTGGGTGACCGTCCCGATAATCTCGTGCCCCGGAACCAGCGGGTAACGACTAAACTGCCAATCGTTGTCGATCAGATGGATGTCGCTGTGACAGATCCCGCAGTGCGTGATCGCCACCTCAATATCCCAAGGACCAAGATCGTCCGGTTGATAGGCGAATCTCTCCAATGACTGCTTAGCTGCCTTGGCGGCGTAGGCGTCTATTTGCATCGCATGTTCCTTTCCAATTGTGTTTGCGATTCCCTGCCCATGGTGACAATTAAACCACTCAGCAAGTCAGAAGCAATACGAGAAAACGAGCCCCCTCGTTAGTTACGAGCCAGCCTGATGAACTTAGTTGCGGATCATCATTCCGGTCGACGACCTCATCCCGAAGCGTTCGTAGAATTTCTGTAGGGGGCGGTCGCAGGTCAGGTCGATCATGTACAGGTTGTCGAGCAGTTTCAGCAAACGTCGTACCAGTTCGTCGCCGATACCTTGCCTCTGATATGCAGGTAGCACTTCCAGGAAAGGAATATACGCGCACAACACTCCATCGCTGATGGCGTTTACAAACCCGACAACACGACTGTTCTGATCATCGACAGCAAGCACCACGCGATACGACTGATGCAGCAGCCGCAGATGTATTTCTGACGATGGTGGTTTCGGTCAACCGACGAAAAAGCCGGTAAGCATCTCGGCGGAGATACCGTCTAGATTGACGCGATAGCTGATCATCTATTCCTCTCCTATGGATTACGACGTCAAAAGGGGAATTTGACTACAGGAACTTCTGCAACCACACGAAATCGAAATCTTCGTTGAACTTGCGTCCGACTCGCTGAAACCGGCCGCACTCCACGAAGCCGTGCGCTTTCTGAAACGCGATGCTCTGTTCATTGCGAGAAGATGCACAGCCAAGTAGTGTGTCAACCCCATGCGCTCGCGCGTCGGTCTCAAGTTGCTTCAGAATGCGGCCACCTATCCCCTGACGCGTGTGCTCGGGAAGAATTACGATCGCGATCTCGGCCGTACGTCGCAGCGTGTCGGCCCAGTGACAGGGACGAGCCATAGCCAGGCCGACCAGAGTCCCCTCGGACGATTCAATAACGTGCATGGGAAATTTCCCAGCCATGGAGCGCAATTGCTCAAAGAATGAAACTTCAACTTCTACTGAATGAAACACCGCGAACCTGGTCCTAACAAAATGATTGAATACATGAATGACGGCCTCGGCATCAGTATCCTCGGCATGACGGATCTCGTATGGCATCTCTGCAATCCCAGGTTTCTGCGAGCCCCGGCCAATCCCTACTTACACGCCGCACATGGCGCAGCGCCGTGGGAAAAGATGTACTCTATGAGATAAACGGCATCAGCAATGGTGATTGCGCCGTCGCAGTCGGCATCCGCTGCCTGAAATGGCGGCGCCGCACAACCTGAGAAGATATAGCAAACCAGATAGACTGCATCTGAAATATTGACATCGGTCGTCCCGTCAATATCCCCACAGACGATCTCTTCTCGATTCATGATGTCCAGCACGGTTGCGTACATGTAATCGTGCAACGGCTGTACCAGCGGATAGTGGTAGTCGTTCTCGAACACATTTGCCAGATTCTGCTTGAACGCAGCTCCGAGTAGCGCTGCAAACAGTGTGTGCCGCACTGCGGCGAAGTCGTACAATGCCAGACTGTCGAGCAACGGCATCATTTCGGATTGGAATCGCGGTTGTAACGGCGTGAAGAAACGGTGCGCAAAATTGACACCGGTGCTGTCGCGATACTTCAGCCAGATGCCATCAACGATGTTGGCATCAATCTGGCCAAAATTGGCGCCGCCGGTCAGCCAACTCTGAAAGCTGTTGTTGAAGGCGGTCCGCTGCATTGCGACCACGAAATCCATCGATGTATCGGCGGCGGTACCAAGCGGATAGCGGTCGGGATGATCGAGAATGTCTTGCATGACTTCAACCGCTAAGGCCGAGGCAATCCCCTCGCTGTAGTCGAGGACCGGACCTAAGCCCTGGCCAAACATATATGAAGGCCAAGTGAAGTTGTGCGCAATTTCGTGATACATGACAAACCACTGCGGGGATCGCGGCGGCAGAAACGGAACCAAAAGGCAGTTCTGCCAAGCACTACCCTTGATATTCCAGCCGAGTCGAAAAGGATTGCCGGAGATTCCACAGACTCTTTGTGTTTCACTCTCGCCAAAGTCGACTTCAATTATCTGCCAGGCACTATCAAAAGGGAATAACCCCATGTACTCCGCTTCGAGATCGTACGCATATTCGTCGACCAGAGGTATCTGATACAACTCGACTTGCGACTGAATGTCTTCGCCTTTTATCGATACCGGATAGTATAGGACAGTGTGTTCGCCGACCACTTCCGTATAGTCCAGGTTGTAGTTCTGCGAGAGAACTCGGACGACGCACGTGTTTTGAACCGTCTCTCCATTGAACTGCGCATTCACCCAAGTACCAATTTCGTTATCAGTTTCAGTACGTAAAGCATGCACATAACCAAGCGAGTCTAGGGAAATCAGCGACGCATTGTAACCATAGAAGACAACTGTACCGCTTTGCACAGTACCTGATCGGTCCTTGATCACCAGCGGTTGAGAGCTAACCGTTCCGGTCGTCAAGTGCATATTGTAGGGATAGAGGCGCAACGCCCCCCCCTTGTTCCCGACATCCTTGGGCGCAGCAGTTGCCGCTGCTGGGGCACAATCATCGTTCTTAGAGATCTGAAAATGACATTCTTTAGTACTTCCCGAGGCAGCCTGATCGGCGAGCAGACTGGCTCCAAACGCAGTCAGCAAGACGAACGTGCGAAGCCAGATGCGATCAGTTTTTTTCACGGCCAGAACTCCTTACCAATTCCGATTTGGCAACGACTCCTGCCAGCGTACTTCATTTTCGTCCGTAACCCATGCGCCTTCCTACTTGCACGTCGCGCATGGCACGGGGCCGCCAGAGAAAATAAAACTCACGAGATAAACAGCATCAGCAACTGTGATTTCTCCGTCGCAGTCAGCATCGCCGGAAGCCAATGGGTTGGGCGCTGCACCTCCGGAGAAGATGTAGTTTACAAGATATACCGCGTCAGCGATATTGAGATCGTTGCTATGGTCAGCATCGCCGCAGAGGTAGCCACCGCCGAAATTCTGCCAGAACCCCGACTGCAGCAAGTAGCTGCCGGCACTCGACGGTCCCGCAGCGGTTTGTCCGATCGTAGAACCGAGGACGAGCGTGCCAACCGTTTGTGTGCCGCCCCCGGAAGCTAATACCTGCCAATTTATCTGCTCACCGGCTTGGGGCGAAGCAGCGATGTTGGTCGGCTCCGGTACCTCGATGATAGGTGGATCAAGTGGTGTTGTCGACGCTGACGGTGACGGATTAATAGTCTTCGGCTGCATCACGTGCGTTTGCGGTTGAGCCGGCTCGGCCACGGCTGTTTGGGGTTTGGCAGCTTCGACCGGGATTTTCTTGGCGGCAGTGCCGACTTCAGCATTGACGAGCAACGACGCCGCTACCAGAACAATGACCAGGACTACCTTTGATCGCATAAATTTGTTCTCCTGTAAGATATCCAAAGATGCATAAACTCTATGTGAAGTACTCCTCGATTCTCGCGCGACAGTGAGCGTCGCGAACGTACGGAAACTCCCACTCCAAACATACTACCACCCAGTCTCCATTGTCACCAGATGTCTAGATGTCTTCCAACTGCCCAAGCTGCAGTGAGAACTCGGCATCAGTGCACTACAAGAACGTGAGTATATGTCACTGACAATTAATGCATTTAGATGGATTTGTCAACGAGAAAGTCAGGACTGGCGTGATTATCGGCATGTTCTACACGAGCCTGCCAGGTCGCGAGAACCCACCGG
>Ga0209777_10005406_pt1 | contig 14728 bp, 9 predicted proteins | sample FrelakmetHBP12HB_FD_187147 | JGI IMG/M metagenome (GOLD analysis project Ga0209777, IMG submission 187147) | Freshwater lake sediment microbial communities from the University of Notre Dame, USA, for methane emissions studies -HBP12 HB (SPAdes)... | ecosystem: Environmental > Aquatic >... | reverse complement strand
GGATTATCCCCGCCCGCTACTAATTTGACAAGCCGTTTGCGGTATAATTCCTTCGCTTCTTCGATTATTACCCTATAGGGGCACAGCGCCGCTGTGCCCTTACCGCGTGAGGACTAATATGGCAGAACCCGAACCCACCGGCCAGACCCCGGAACCTGTCAAACAGATCATCGGCACCGTCCAGATGGCGGATATTGACGAGACCATGCGCACGGCATATCTCGATTACGCCATGTCCGTTATCGTCGCGCGCGCCCTACCGGATGCGCGCGATGGATTGAAACCTGTCCACCGCCGCATCCTGTACGCTATGCAGGATATGGGCATCCGCGCCAACACGGCTTTCAAGAAATCCGCCCGTATCGTCGGCGAAGTACTGGGCAAATACCACCCGCACGGCGACTCGGCGGTGTACGAGTCGATGGCACGCATGGCCCAGGATTTCTCCATGCGCTACCTGCTGGTGGATGGTCAGGGTAACTTCGGCTCGGTGGACGGCGACGCCCCGGCTGCCATGCGTTATACCGAAGCTCGTCTGCACAAGATGGCCGAGGAAATGCTGGCCGACCTCGACAAAAACACGGTGGACTTCACCGACAACTTCGACGGCTCGCTCCAGGAACCAACCGTCCTCCCCTCCCGCATCCCCAACCTGCTGCTCAACGGCTCGTCTGGCATCGCCGTCGGCATGGCAACCAACATTCCCCCGCACAACTTAAAAGAGTTGGCGGAGGCCCTGATCTACCTGATCAACAATTACGACACGATGGACGACGTACCCATCGAGTTCCTTATGAAATTCATCCCGGGACCCGACTTCCCCACCGGCGGGATTATCGTAGGGACGGAAGGCATCGAAGCCGCATACGGGTCCGGGAAGGGACGCATCGTCCTGCGTGGCAAAGCCCACATCGAAGAGATGGCCGGTAACCGGCACCGCATCGTCATCACCGAAATCCCTTACCAGGTCAACAAATCCACGCTGATCGAGCGCATCGCCGACTTGGTGCGCAATGAAAAAATCGACACCATCTCGGACCTGCGGGATGAGTCTGACCGGCGCGGCATGAGCATCGTCATTGAACTCAAGCGCGGGGCCCAACCGAAGAAAGTGCTCAACCAGCTCTACAAATACACTTCGCTGCAGACCACCTTCGGCGTCCAGATGCTGGCGCTGGTGAATGGCGAGCCGCGCTTGCTGCCGCTCAAGAAAGCTTTGCAGATATTCCTCGAGCACCGGCAGTTGGTCATCACCCGCCGCACCCAGTTCGAGTTGGAAAAGGCGCGCGCCCGAGCCCATATCCTCGAGGGGTTGACGATCGCACTCAATAACCTGGACGCGGTCATCCAGACCATCAGGGAGTCGCCGGACGTCGATACGGCCAAAGAGCGCCTGATGAAGCGCTTCAAACTATCCGAACTCCAGGCCCAGGCCATTCTCGACATGCAGTTGCGCCGCCTGGCGGCTCTCGAGCGCCAGAAGATCGAAGATGAGTACAAGCAGGTCAAAGAACAGATCGCCTATTTCGAAGACCTGCTTGTCCATCCCAAGAAGATCCTGACCCTGATCCAGGATGACCTGCGCGAGCTTTCGGACAAGTACGGCGATGAGCGCCGCACGCATATCGCTGCCGAGGCTGTCGAAAACCTGAGCGAGTCGGATCTGGTACCCGATGAGGCCGTCCTGATATCGCTCACCGCCCGCGGCTACGTCAAGCGCGTCGCCGCGACCGCCTACCGTTCGCAAGGTGCTGGCGGTAGGGGCGTCACTGGTCACGCTACGAAGGAAGAAGACGAAGTCCTGACCCTGATCCCGGCCCGCTCGCTGGACACGATGCTGTTCTTCTCTGACCACGGCAAGGTCTACTCCGAGAAGGTCTATCAGATCCCGGATGCCGACCGTACCACCAAAGGCATCCCGCTGGTCAATGTCCTGTCGCTGAATGCTGGCGAGGTTATTACAGCTGCCCTTTCAGTTCCAAACTTCGAGGCTGCAGGGTATATTACACTGGCCACGCGTAACGGAAAAATCAAACGCATGGCTCTCACTGAGTTGGCTGCCGTCCGCCCCTCGGGCATCATTGCCGTCGGTCTGGAAGACGGCGACCTTCTCGGCTGGGCACGCTTGACGAAAGGCGATAGCGAAATCATCTTTGTCACCGAACTGGGAAAAGCCCTGCGCTTCGCCGAAGACAAGGTCCGCACCATGGGCCGCAGCGCCGGAGGTGTGACCGGCATCAGACTTTCCGGCAAAGATAAAGTCACCAGTATGGAAGTGATCGAAGAAGGTGGTGATCTGGTACTGATCACCACGCAGGGTTACGGCAAGCGCACTCCGCTGACAGAATATCCGGCCAAGGGTCGTGCCACCGGTGGCGTGCAGACTATCACCAAAGGTATAGCCGATAAGATCGGTATCATTACCGCCGCGCGAGTAGTCCAGGAAGCGGACGATCTAACCATCATCTCTGCCAACGGCATGGTTCTGCGCATGAAAGTCAAGGATGTAAAGCAAGCCGGGCGCGCCGCCCGCGGCAATCACATTATGGATGTCAAGGAAGGCGACCGGGTGGCTTCCATCGCCCGCACCGCCATCGCCGAACTCAAGCGCGTGGGTGTCAAAACGAATGGGGAACCAATCCCGGAACCGGGAACGCAGTTCGAAATGCCGTTGAAATAATTCTGGAATCAATCAGCTTGCCGAATGGTTACCCTTAAAAGAATTGCAGTGCTCATCAAGAGCACCGCGATCGTTTATTCCTGCCATCAGGGTAATTGATCCTGGAATTCTAAAATATGGACGATGGAACCACCTTCCCGGAAATTACCAGGAACATCGTCCCGAGCAAACCTATCATAACAACAAGCATCAGTGCTAAGATAAAACGCTGCCGGGCAGTCGTGCCAGTAATCTGGTCAAAACTGCGGCGCGGTTTGCGCGGCTTGGGGGGTTCGGGTGCGTTGGGATCCGGCGGTTCTTCGTCTGGCGTAAAAGAAGCCTGGTTACGCAAATTATCAAGCATAGGTCACCTCATCAGCAAGACAGCCGACACCAGCAAGGCAAATTGCTAACTTATCCTCTAAAAGTATATCACAAGACCGGACGCAGCCGCACTTCCCCAAACTGTACCGTGAAGGCCTGCCCTTCATGGGAACGCAGGCGCAGACTTCCATCCAGTTCCAGCCCTTCAAGCAGTCCCGTTCTCGTAGGAATTCCCTCGGTCCGAATTTCCACCTGCTCCCCCCGATAAGCCAGATGGTTTTCCCAGGCATTGGAAAAAGCATCCTCCGTCAACAAGCCGCGCCAGGTGAGCAAAGCCTGGAGAACATCTCTGAGCAAACTCGGCCGGTCTACAATCTCTCCTGTTTCGGCTTCGACACTGGTCGCAGGAAAATTTAACTGGTGAGGTGGCGGGACCGCTTCAGGTTTAATGTTCACGCCAATCCCCAGGACAATGCTATCCACTTTTTCTCCCATCCAGACAGCCTCAGCCAGTACGCCACAGACTTTACGGCGATGGAGTAAAACATCATTAGGCCACTTAATTTCCGGATGAAGTCCACGTATTTCCAGTGCCTCGCAAACCGCCATTGCCCCTAACCCGGAGAATAACGGTACGGACTTTTCCTCGCCCGGCAAGGGTCGCAGCACGAGACTGAATGCCAGCGCTGTCCCCGGCGGGTTAAACCAGCGGCGGTCGCCCCGGCCGCGGCCGGAGGTCTGCTCCTCGGCGCAGACCAGTGCCAGGTCCGGTGCGCCATCGGCGGCCCAGGCCAGGGCTATATCGTTTGTTGAACCAGTTTGCTGAAAGGTTCGCAAACCGCCCAGCGGAATATCTAAAAGTGTCTTGTGGAGAGTGCGTTCGTCCATAAGATAAAAGACACCCGGTGTTCAGAAGCACCAAGTATCAATATCAAGGCAGTACATACCATGGGTCGACATATCTCCCGTCAAGACGCACTTCGAAGTGCAGATGTGGACCGGTCGCATTTCCCGTGCTGCCCGCCAGACCAATCACCTGACCTTGCGTCACGCCCTGGCACAATGAAACATTGATCTGGCTTAAGTGGCCGTAGACAGTGGAATAGCCATTCCCATGATCAATCATGATCACGTTGCCATAGCCGCCCGAATTCCAGCCAGCCACAACCACCACTCCGCTATCGGCAGCATATATAGGAGCTCCGAGGCCAGCGGCAATATCAATTCCAAGGTGAGTGGGCGAAAAGTCATAACCGGAAAGGTAGTGATTATTTGCTGGCCATACGAAACCCCCGGTTCCCACTGGTCCATCGCAAGAGGCACCAGCCATGCTCGAAGTACCCGAACGACCGCGCGCCACCACTGGAACTATCCATTGGACAAGCTCGCGCTGGCCACCCGGCACCATTACATACGTGCCAGGAGTAATAATTGGGTTGGCCAGGTCAATATTATTACCCGGCCAGTCCAGGATATCATCTGCATTAACTTTAAATTTACTGGCTATTGCATCCAGCGTATCCCCTGCCTGCCACTGGTAGTATACGCCATCCGTTGGTGGGATATCCAGGGTCAGGCCAACGCGAAGGTTATCGGGGTTATCTTGCAGGGCATCGGAATTGGCCCATAACAATGTTTCTGGCTTGATATTATATTCTTTGGCAATGCTGAACAGGGCGTCCCCACGTTGAACGGTATAGTGCGAGATTTTATAGCTCACTGTCTGGTCAATGGCCGTATTCAGCGTCACCTGCCGAACAATGGCCTCCGCTCCGGTATCCAAACCTGTCGTAACGGGAAGGGATGCGGACGCTCCTTCTTTAGTCGGAGTAGGTACGGGCGCGGCAGAAACCTGCTGAGGAGTAATCTTCCAGAACGCGAAACCCAACAGCCCGGCGACTACCAACGCCGTTAATCCCCAGGAAATACCGTTAAGAAGCCGGGGGAATTTGGTTAGTCTACCAAATAAGTTCATAGACCTTCTGTCAGAGTCTCCAGGAATTCCTGGTTATTCTTGGTTTTGGAGATGCGCTGTAAAAGTGCCTCGGTCGCCACCGCCGAATCCATGCCTGCCCCCTGCGGTGGTGCGGATACCATCTGGATATACATGCGGCGCATGGTCCAAACACGCTGAAGAATATCCGGCCCAAGCAGCAAATCTTCGCGGCGGGTGGACGAACGCTCGATGTCCACAGCCGGGAAGATGCGGCGTTCCTGAAGTTTGCGCGTCAGGATCAATTCCATATTGCCGGTGCCCTTGAACTCTTCGTAGACCACATCATCCAGGCGGGAACCGGTATCCACCAGGCAGGTGGCAATGATGGTCAGCGAGCCGCCTTCTTCGATGTTGCGCGCTGCCCCAAAGAAATGCTTGGGCGGATACAAAGCCGAGGGGTCCATACCGCCCGAGAGCGTGCGCCCGGATGGGTTGACAACCAGGTTATAAGCACGTGCCAGGCGGGTGATAGAGTCCACTAGAATAACCACATGGCGGCCGATCTCGGTCAGGCGCTTGGCACGGTCGAGGGCGATTTCAGCCGTGCGGACATGGGAGGTAACCGGCTCGTCGAAAGTGGAGGCAACCACTTCAGCATCCACTGAGCGGTCCATATCGGTAACTTCTTCAGGACGTTCTCCGATCAAGGCAACCATCAAAGTTACATCCGGGTATTGCGTTGAGATCGCGTTGGCGATCTGTTTCAGGATGGTGGTTTTACCGGCCTTGGGCGGTGAGACGATCAACCCACGCTGACCACGTCCGATGGGAACGATCAAGTTGATCAGGCGGGTGGCAAGGATATCCCCCCTGGTTTCCAGGTCAAAGCGCCGGTCGGGAAAGATGGGGGTAAGGTCCTCGAAGCGCGGCCGCCGGCGGGCCTCTTCCGGATCAATCCCGTTGACAGATTCAACTTTAATCAGTCCATAATGACGCTCTGATTCGCGCGGCGGGCGGACATGGCCGATCACCAGGTCGCCGGAGCGCATTTCATAGCGCCTGAGCTGCGCCTGCGAGACGTAAACATCGTCTTCGCCAATGTTGTAGCGCGCGGAACGCAGGAAACCGATGCCTTCGCTCATGATCTCAAGGATACCGCCGCGCATGTCGATACCCTGCTGGGCCGCCTCCGCCTGGCAGATGCTCAGGATAAGAGCTTCTTTTTTCAAGCGATGGGCATTTGGCACGTTGAATTCCTTGGCCATATCACGCAATTCAGCCAAGGGTTTATTTTCAAGTTCAAGAATGTTCATTTTGCTTTCTCAAGGTGTGGTTTGAAAGATGGGTGGATGGGAAGATGAAAAGATGGAAATAGTCAAAGAACAAGCGCCCCCAGGGCAGGCTTGTTTGGGGTTTTCGATTTTAAGAAGTTGGGTAAGATTTCAGATGAATCAACTTGTCATCCTGTCAGGATGAACCAAGCGGTCAAGTTCGTGCGCATTATAGCATGTAACCATAGGTGGTGCAAGCAGGTTCAAGACCCATTTCTGTCTGACAGAATGCGGTTCTGCATATCCCACAGGCGGCGGTAGAGACCGCCCGCAGCAAGCAGGCCGGCATGGGCGCCGCTCTCGATTATGCGTCCGTGGTCAAGCACAAGGATTTCATCCATGTGCTCCAGCCGCACCAGCCGGTGGGTGATGAGCAGGAGGCTCCGGTCACGCGTCAGCGAGAAAAGCATGTCGAGGATGAGCCGCTCGGTGAGCGGGTCAAGGTTGGCGGTCGGTTCATCAAGCAGGAAGATGGGAGCATTTTTTAGCAAGGCACGCGCAATCGCGAGGCGCTGGCGTTCCCCGCCACTGAGACGAAAACCGCGTTCACCAATGATCGTTTCATAACCCTGCGGCAACCCGGCAATGAACTCATGGATTTGCGCTCGTTGCGCAGCGTTCTGGACCTCGGTCTCGGTGGCCGTTGGCCGGGCCAGAAGCAAATTCTGACGGATGGTATCGTTAAAAAAATACGTCCGTTGGGAAATAAAGCTGACCAGCCGCCGCACATCCTCCTGGGCAAACTCGTGAAAGTCGCGGCCGTCGAGCAAAATCCGGCCCTGCGAGTAGTCCCAGAAACGCAGCAGGAGATTCGCCAGGGTGGACTTCCCCGCCCCACTCGGCCCGACAATGGCTATCCGTTTTCCAGGAGCCAGTTGGAAAGTCATATCCTGCAAAGCGGGCTGGGATTGGCCGGGGTAGGAAAACGCGAGATTGGTTATTCGCAATTCGTGATTGGTGATGGGTAATCCAGACAACGAATCGCTCCGAACGGATGGCGATTCCGGAACCATCGGTTCCGCATCCACCACTTCGAACAGCCTCCGGGCAGATTGCAGGCTGGACGAAAGCATCTGTCCGGCAAGTGGGAGCGGCATGACTGCCTCAAAGCCAGCCAAAGCTGAGAGAGTTAGCACAGCCAGCATCACGCCGGATACCCTTCCCGTCGTGACCAGCGGAATGGCAAGCGCCAGCACTGCCAGCATTCCCAGGTTCACCAGCAGGGTGGTCAGCACGTTGGAAAAGCCGGTAAGTGAGGCAAGATGCCGCTGGGTCTGGCCGTAAGAACTTCCGTCTGCCACGAGACTCTCGGAGTAGTCGCTCCCACGGCCAAAAACGAGCAAATCGGCCAGGCCCTGGATGCCGTCCACCAGGCGAGCCTGGAGTGCGGCGCGGCGGGAAACAAGGTCGGTACCGGTACGCCGGCTGAAGGTCCAGGAAAGCAGCGGCACGACCATCCCAAGTATGAGCGTAAATGCCAGGTAGACCCAGGCCAGGTGCAGGTCATACCGGCCGAAGAAAATCATCATTCCTGCAGCAATGACCGTTGCCACCAGCGGCGGAGCGACCACGCGTACGTAAAAGTTCTCCAACATTTCCACGTCGGCAACGATGCGGGACAAAATATCCCCTGCGCGATATTCCATCAGCCGGGCCGGGGCGAGCGGTTCCAGCGCCCGGTAGAACCAGAGGCGCAGGCGGGCAAGCAGGCGAAAGGTTACATTGTGGGAAGTCAGGCGTTCGACGTAGCGGAAAACGCCGCGTACAATCCCGAAAAAACGCACGCCTACAATGGCAATCTGCAGGGCACCCAATTCCGGGTGCAGCGCGGCGGCGGAAACCAGGAAGGCGGCTGTGCCCATCAGACCGACATTGCAGCCGACCGTCAGCGCGCCGAGCAGCACCGAGAGCGCCACCCAGCCCCAGGAACCATTCAAGAACTGCAACAGGCGGAAAGCAACCGGCACCTGGCGTTTGACCGTGGAATCCTGCCGGCCGGATTCAGAGCCGGGCAAGCTCGAAGACTCAAGTCCTTTTATTTCTTTGTACTCTTGCAACTTGGCGGGGATAGCCACCGTTTGCCCGGCAGCGCCCACCAACCGGGAATAGATGCCGCCCCGCGCCAGCAGTTCGCGATGTATGCCTTCTTCCACCAGATGGCCCTGCTCCAGAACAAAAATCCGGTCGGCTTGATAAACAGTGTTCAACCGGTGAGCGATGGTGATGACCGTGCGCCCGCGCATCAGGATGTGCATGGCGGATTCCACCAGCATCTCATGCTCCGGGTCCAGGCTGGAGGTCGGTTCATCAAGGATCAAAATGGGAGCATTTTTCAGGAACGCCCGTGCCAGGGCCAGACGTTGGGACTGCCCGCCGCTGAGACGGGCACCTTCTTCGCCAATGACGGTCTCAAACCCCTGTGGCAGGGACCGGACAAACTGATCCAGGTACGCAGCTCGGGCTGCACTGGCAAGTTGCTCGTCAGTGGCATCCGGTCGCGCCAGGCGCAGGTTGGCGGCAATCGTGTCGTGAAAAAGGTACGGATTCTGGGGAACCCAGGCAACCATGCTACGCCAGGATTCGAGTGAAAAAACAGTTAATGGGTCATGGTTAATATTAATTTGCCCGCTGCTTGGACGGATAAATCGCAGCAGCAGCGCGGCCAGGGTGCTTTTCCCTGCACCGCTCATACCGACCAGGGCAATGTGTTCTCCGGCATGGATTTCCAATGAAATATCTTGCAGAGCAGGTACAGTCGCACCTGGGTAGGTATAAGAAAGAGCAGATATAGAGAGGGTAGAAAACAGGGGAGTGTCCGTCCTAACTGGTTGACTGCTCTCCATTCTCTCCTCTTTAATCTCCAGAATGGCAAAGATCTGCCGCGCGGCGGTCGTCCCCGACATTCCGGCGTGGAAGCGCAGGCCAAGCATCCGCAGCGGGATATAAAACTCCGGAGCTAGTAGCAGTAGGAAAAAGGCATGCTGGAAGGCAAGATGTCCATAGAGCAGGCGCAAACCCACTTCCACGGCCACCACCGCGGTGCTGACCGTGGCCACCAGTTCGAGAACCAGAGCCGAAAGGAAGGTGACGCGCAGGACACTCAAAGTTCCATCGCGGAAACGGTTGCTGGCCTCGGCTATTGAGTTGGCATGATCCTTGCTGCGGCCCAGTTCCTTGAGCGTGGTCAGCCCCTGCAGGCTGTCGAGGAAATGGGCGCTTAGGCGGCTGAGCGTATCCCACTGGCGTTTGGTCAACACTTCAGCGGTTTTTCCGATCAAGTACATGAAGACCGGGATGAGCGGCGCAGTCAGCAGGAGCACAAGCCCCGAAAGCGGATCACGGGGAAAGACAACAATCAGGATGGAAAGTGGGACAAGCGCGGCGATGATTAATTGTGGCAGGTACTGGCTGAAATAGGCATCCAGCATCTCAACCCCCTCGACCGCCGTGTTAACCAGTTCTCCGGTGCGCTCGCCGCGGGTGTAGGCCGGACCAAGACTCAGGATCTTGTCAAACAGCCGCTGGCGCAGGTCGCTTTTGATGCGCACCGCCACTGCGTTGGCGCTGACTTCACTCACCCAGGCCAGCAATGCCCTACAAAAAACAATCACAAGCAACAGCAGGAGAAGTCCCGCCACATCTGATAACAACCCCCCACCCAAAAAGACCTCGTCCACGATGCGGCTGAGGCCGGCTGCCTGACCGATGGTCAACAAACCGGTCAGGAGTCCGGAAAGAACCGCAGCCACCAGGGCAAGGCGGCTATCACGGGCAAGAGTCAGCAACCGGCGGGTCATGGAACAATGGGCGGATATTCAGGGATTCAGATATTTCTACTTCATCATCCAAAATGACGGCAAGAAAATACGCAGAAGTGTATCCGCAAGCACACCCAGGATGAGCAGATTACCAAACAAGCGGTTGTGATGGAAGGCAAAGCCAGAGAACCAGGTTGGCCAGGCCGGCCATTCCTTGGGCGGTTCAGCCGGGCACGGCTTGGTTAATACGCCCACAGCATACAGCAGGCGCTTTCCGGCCAGAAAAACGATGAGCAACACAGGGGTGAAAAAGCGCGACACAAATACCAGGTAGAGGATGACGACATACATCAAGATAAACACAGCTATATTGATATAACGCGCCGCCTTTTCCCCGATCCGGACTGGAAGGGTACCCACGCCTTTTTTCTTGTCCTCGGCGGACTTATCAATGTGCTTGCCGATATTGATGCTGACCACGCTCAATCCGAAAGGCACGCCCGCCAGGGCAATATTCCACACATTATCGGTCCAGCCGCGCGCCAGGACGATATACACACCTGCCACAAGAATTGGTCCCCAGATCAAGAAAATGGCCAATTCGCCCAGCCCCAGGTATTTGAGTGGCCAGGTGTAAAACAACAGCACCAGCGCACCAAAGGCAAACAAGCCAATGACCGCCGTAGAGAAATTGGTGTAAAAAAGTGCGTATATGCCCGATAGAAAAGCCAAAATCCCACTGACCAGGAACCAGGTGATTTGCTGGCGTTTGGTCCAAAAGCCCTGCACCAGTGGGTGGACGCCGTATTGCGTACGGAAATAGTTGTCCTTATCAATGCCGCGGCTGAAGTCGGTGTAATCGTTGAGCAGGTTATTCGTCCCGTGGGCAATGAAAAGACCAAGCGTCACAATCAACCAGGGTAGGAATGAAAAATGGAGATCACGCAGGGCGAGGAGTCCGGCGATCACAGAGGAGTAAATGGTCACATTTGTTACCGCCGAGCGGGTGGCAATCAACCATTTCGAGACAGGGTCAAGCGCATCCCACTCCTCCTTCTTGTCCATTTTGACCAAGCTGGAAAGAGCAGTGTTCCACATTTTGAAATTGATTTTCATGGGGAATCTCCTGTTTACGGATACCTGTAACTCAATTCTACTGCTTCTTACATTAATCCGTGAGTATGAAATTATCGAATTGTTTGTATTTCATGGAACTATGTATAAAATAATAACGCAGTATCCTGTAAATGAAGATATGCTTTTTCAAACGTAAAAGGGCGCCCGCGGCGCCCTTCTGGTTCCCAGGTCTTTTGGCCTGGTTTAGTAAGTGAGGTTTTCCGGCTTGGCTTCCACGCGCTTGCGGAAGATCCAATAGGACCAGATTTGATACGCCAGCACAATCGGCACAAAGATGGCTGCCACGATAGTCATAACCTTGAGGGTATAAAGCGACGAAGCGGCGTTCACGATGGTCAGGCTCCAGGCTGGATCCAGACTGGAGACAAGAATTCGGGGATATAGCCCGGTAAAGACCATGATCGTGGCAAAGACGACCGTCAGCGAACCGGTGATAAAAGCCCAACCACTCTTCCTGGTACGAATGAGCCAGCCGGTCACGAGCAGGGAACCTGCGGCCAGGAGGGCAGGGATAAGACCGTTGATGCCGGGCTTGGTCAGGATATCGGTGGCAAAGAACGTCCAGGCCATAAATGCGACTGTCAAGCCAGTGGCAACGATCCAGGAAGTGAAGGCTACCCTCTTCGCACGTTCCGCAATTGCATCAGAGACCTTGCGGGTCAGGAAGTTCGCGCCGTGCATTGTAAACAGGGATACAAAAACCAATCCACCGAGCAACGCATACGGGTTGAGCAAGGGCAGCAAGCCGCCGTAGTAGTTCATATCCTGCTTAATGGCGAAACCGCGCATCAGGTTCGCCACTGCCACGCCCCACAGCAAGGCCGGGAGCAGGCTGCCGGTGAAGATGGCCCAGTCCCACAAGAGGCGCCAATTCTTGCTTTCGCGCTTGCCTCGGAACTCGAACGCAACGCCGCGCAAGATCAGCGCCACCAGCATCAAGACTAACGCCAGATAGAACCCGCTGAAAAGTGTGGCATAGACATTCGGGAAAGATGCGAACAAGGCGCCACCAGCGGTTATCATCCAGACTTCGTTGCCGTCCCAGACCGGGCCGATGGAATTTATAATCGCCCGGCGCTCATCGTCATCCTTCCCCAGGAAAGGCAGGAGCATACCAACACCATAGTCAAAGCCTTCCAGGAAGAAGAAGCCAATGAACAGGATGGTTACGATAATAAACCAAACAGTATTGAGGTCCATTTTTCTCCTCCTTCTTTACTCTATGACCTTTTCGGCCTCCGGCTCAGATATGCCGGATTTATACATCAACCAGCCAGTGACTGTCACAAGCGCGCCTAGAAGAACAAAAAACAGGATTAGCGAAAACAGAACATCACCTGTAGTCACATTGGGTGAGACGGCGTCCTGTACTTTTTGCAGGCCATAGACAATCCACGGCTGGCGGGTAGACTCGGTCAGAACCCAGCCCGCCGTACTGGCAAGGTAGGGCAGAGCCATGCCCGGGAGCAGGAGCTCCAAGAATAACTGGCTTTTATCCAGGAATTTAATTCTGGGCTTGACAAGCGCCAGAAAGGCCAGCAAGGCCATGAGCAGGCCTGCCCCTACCATGATGCGGAAGGACCAAAAGGAGAGCGTCACGGACGGAATATAGTTCCCAGGGCCATACTTGGCTACATCTTCGGCCTGCCAATACTGCAATCCTTTAATTCCACCCGTGAAATTGCTATACAGAAGGAATGAAAGGGCTTTCGGTATTCGAATTTCAAAGGTATTATCCTCCCCCTTTTGATCGATACCTGCAACTAAAACAAGATCAGCGGGTTGTTCATCCTCCCAAATTGCTTCCGCGGCACAGATCTTCATTGGTTGGGTTCTAGCCAGGAATTTACCGTGAGCATCCCCCACCAAGCCAACCATTACAATACCAATCAGCGCATAGACCGCAGCCCAGCGGAAAGCTTTCTGAAAAAAAACAACATCGCCTCCATTTTTGCGCAGCAGGTGCCAGGCACTGAACCCCAGCACAATAAAACCAGCGGTGGTGATACCCGCCGCCAGGACATGGGAGAATTGGTAAGGCAGGTTTGGGTTGGTAATCAGGGCGAAGAAATTCGTCATCACCGCCCGGCCGTTCTCTATGGCATACCCAACCGGGTTCTGCATGAACGAGTTGGCAATCAGGATCCACAGGGCGGAAATGTTCGAGCCGATCGCCACCAGCCAGGCCGCCGCCAGGTGCACATTCTTCGAGAGTTTGTCCCAGCCGAAGATCCACAGGCCGATGAACGTGGATTCCAGGTAGAAGGCCAGCAGGGCTTCAATCGCCAGCGGCGCGCCGAAGATATCACCCATAAAGCGGGCATATCCCGACCAGTTTAAGCCAAAGTGGAATTCCTGCACGATACCTGTCACCACCCCCGCCGCAAAATTGATCAGGAAAATCTTGCCCCAAAACTTCGCCAGGCGCTTGTATGTCTCATTGCCAGTGGCGACATAGCGGCTTTCAAAAATCGCCACCAGGATCGAAAGTCCCAACGTCAGCGGGACCAGGAAGAAGTGGTAAATTGTGGTAACGGCAAATTGCAGGCGTGAAAGAGTCACGGGATCCATAACATTCGCCTCCTGGAAGAAATTCTAATTACCACAGTAATTATATATTAAGACAATGTCATTGCACAACCATCCGCACGCGGATCAGATCCACCGGTCAGTACGCCGGTAACCGGATCACGGACGATGACCTGCCCGCGGCCAAACAGCGCCCGCTCCCAACCCGTCACTTCCCGGACGGGATGTCCGCGTCTCGTCAGATCGGCAATGGTCTCCGCCGGAATCCCATCCTCCAATGCCACATCCCCACCGGCGGTTCCATCGCTGATACAAAAGCGCGGTAACTCCAGCGCAGACTGCGGATCAAGTCCCTGAGCCAGAGCCAGGAAGACTTGCACGTGTCCCTGTGGCTGCATAAAGCCACCCATCACCCCCATGGGACCAAAAAGGGTCCCATCGGAAACGCGCGTGATCATCGCCGGGATGATGGTGTGGTATGGGCGTTTGCCCGGCGCAAGTTCATTCGGGTGGCCCGGCTCCAGGCTGAAATTATGACCACGGTTCTGGAGCGTGAAGCCCCAGCCATGCGGAACAATTCCCGTCCCGAAGCCCATATAATTGCTGTTGATGAACGAGCAGGCATTTCCCCACTGATCTACGACACAAAAGTAAACCGTATCTGAACCTGCCACCGGCGTGCCGCGTTGCTGGTCAAGAGTAGCGCGGTGTGCGTCGATCAATTTACGACGCCCGGAGGCATATTCTTTGGAAATCAAGGCCGGATAGACCTCCGAGGTTCCAAAGACTTCGGAGGTCTCGCGATGACGAGGATCTGCCACGTACCAGCGGCTATCGGCAAAAGCCAGTCGCAACGCCTCGATTTCCAGGTGCAGGCGGTCGGTGGCGAGCGGTTCGGACGGCAGGTCAAACCCTTCAAGGATGTTCAAAGCAAGCAGCGCGGCAATCCCCTGCCCGTTGGGCGGACATTCCCACAGCCGCAGACCACCATAGGTGGTGGAAATAGGTTCGTCCCATGTGGACGTATGTGCCGCCAGATCATCCACCGTCAAAC
>Ga0209777_10005405_pt1 | contig 14732 bp, 10 predicted proteins | sample FrelakmetHBP12HB_FD_187147 | JGI IMG/M metagenome (GOLD analysis project Ga0209777, IMG submission 187147) | Freshwater lake sediment microbial communities from the University of Notre Dame, USA, for methane emissions studies -HBP12 HB (SPAdes)... | ecosystem: Environmental > Aquatic >... | reverse complement strand
GGCCTGCCCGGGCCGATCCTCATGACCCCTGCGCCTAGGTCCTGGTCCTTTATCTCATCGTCACACCCGTCCTCGTAGTCATCATCGTCGTCTATCATCGTTGTCATCTTGTTCGCCTCTTTTCGTTGGTTGGGTGGATGTGCTCTAGATAATAATCTGTCAAAACTAGGATATATATTCAGTATCGAACGGTTCTAGTAAAATACGGAATTTGAATTATCAAGCGATTAGATGCTTATTCCAATGTTATTATATATAAATAAATATTAAGAATGTACATACCAGAATTAATTTATAACAAAAATTCACAAATAACTCGATATAACGATGCTTTCCAGGCATCCGAGGATGAAATCGATGAGGTCTCTTATAACATTCATCTCTGTCATTCTCCTTATCCTGTCTTCTTTAGCGCATTTCAACGTGGCCGATCCATCTATAAATTCGGGGATAGTTGCATCTCGAAATTTCATATCCTCCGACGGTCTGAATTGGTCGGACCCCGTGAAGGTCACCACTAACAGCGTGGATGATATGTATCCGTCAATCGCGGTGGATGATAATGGCATGACCTATATCGTGTATTATCAGAACAGCCAGAACTTCATGTTCCAAAAATACCAAAGGAACGGGGCAATTGCTGTTAAAGAGACTCTTCTTCAAACAGGATATATGATTTTCCAAAAACCTGCTATTGGTACTAAAAACGCACAACCGGTCAAATATTTCGATTTAGGTTACAATGATATTTCACATCTGCTTTGGGGCGAAAGTCCTCAGAAAAATTTCCAATATCAGCGCTTTACTGGGACTGGAAAACCATTATCTACAACAATGTATCCAGACGTATCACTATCTTATACTGAACTTGCATATCTCGAGGCTACTCCGAAGAATTATGCATTCTTTGGGCTTACTTCCTCCATGAGTGGGGAGAACAGTTATTTGTCCAGAATGGATTTGCAATATGATTTGCTATTAGTTAATGTTGGGTCAGATGCTGAAGGAATCACATTATCTACTGATAAATGGAATCAAGCGAGTGTCCATGTTTTCACGAGATCCTCAACAAGCACAGGAATATTTCATATAAAATTCACAACCGACCAACAAAGAGTCATAACTCAGCATGAGATATTCAAAGGAATTATAAACGGGACTGGTCTCGACAGTCCCATGCCGTCCACCACCATCTCACCTAACGGCCATGTCCATTTCCTCCTTTATTCGCAAACAGCGAGCCCAAGAACTATCTACTATGCAGAGACAGACAAAGACGGAAATCCTTTGCTAGGTGGTCATGCAATCACGGTCACAAAGGATGCCGGTGATTATGGCGATATTGCCTCTGACAACAAAGGAAATATTATTATTGTCTGGGGAAACGCCAACGATGGCCAGGTCTATTACACGAAAGTCGTCGATGGAAAAGAAAACGAATCCTTGGCCAAATCCCCTATACAAATATCGACGGGACTTGCAGGCAATTCCTCATCGCCAAAGATAGCCATTGACCATCATTTTGGCCTCCATGTGGTCTTTGTCAATGATGTCGGGGGCGACAAAGAGGTCATCTACAGATATGCTTATCCTTTCGCCTTCGAGCTCCTCATGGACCCGAATGAACAGGCAAGGATGATGTTCATTGAAGACGGAGAGCTCAAATCCGGAAATTTCTCCCTCAAGAATGTGGGTGGCCAAAGCGATGCTATCGCGCTCAATGTCACTTATGAAATCAGCGACAATCAAACCCAAGGCTGGAAAGCCTGGATTGAGAACGCCTCGGTCGAGCTTGAAATGGACGCTTTCTTGAAATTGAAGGTTTTTGTCCAAGCCCCGGAGATCGCCAATTTCGGTGCATATCTTGAAGTGTGTGTCAATGCTAGGGGCCATAACCACCCTGAGACTAACGCCTCCATTTGTTTCAAGTCATTCTTCATTCAATCGATATTTATTTCAATCACATGTGACGAAGAGACGCACCTGATTTCGGCCGGGGACTCAACCAAATATACATGTGAGGTTTGGAACAAGGGAGATATCACCGAGGATATCCTGATTAAAAACATCGATTCTCCGGAAGACTGGGCGGTCAATCTGAGTCAGGATACCTTCAAAGCAATTAAAAAATGGGAGAAGATTGTCTTTTTCGTCAATCTTACGGCCCCGAAATGGGCGATGGCCAACGAGGGCGCTACAGTGACCCTTGAGGCATCCTATGTATCTTTACCAATCGTACATGCAATTGCCGTCCTGCGCGCCTTGATCGCTCCAAATCTCTCCTTGCAGCTCAAGTCCGATGATTCGATAAGATATGTCAATCCTGGAGAGAGGGCAGAGTTCAATCTTTCGGTCTATAATGATGGTAACCTCAGGACCGAGGTTGTCTTGAGCCTTGCCTCCAATAATAATACCAATTACTGGAACCCTGTCCTCGATAAAGAATATTTGGAAGTCTCACGCGGCACATACGAACAATTCAATGTTATGGTCGTTGCCCCATTGGACGCCTACGCCGGTTCCTCGCTTCTTCTAACGGTTTGGGCCAAGGTAAATGGGACAGAAGTCCAATCCCATTTTTCTCTCCTGGTGATCGTTAAAACGGTCCATAAAATATGGGTGAATGTGAAACCATCAACGATTGCTATCAAACCCGGCGATATGGCGAACTACGACGTTGATCTTATCAATACTGGAAATCTTCTTGAAATAATGACCTATGAGCCACAGCATATGGAGCCCGGGTGGCTCTTTGGAATTAATAATAGTCGCCTATCTGTAGATAAGATTTTTCTTGGAATGGACGAAAGCCAAAGAATGTGCGTGACCTTGTATATACCATCTAACGCAACAGCCGGTCTTTATGATATAGCCATCATATTAAAGGACAGTTCCGACTATAATGTGACCTTCCATATCACCGTTAAAATATTACAGATTTATCCGATTGAAATGGACACCTCGGTCGGAAGAAAGAACGGGACACCAAATGGGGTCGTTTCCTTTGATCTAGATGTTACAAACCAGGGGAACGGACAGGACCTCATCAATCTGACCCTGGTGGGCCCTCCACTTTATTGGATATATCACTTTGAGCAAAAGGGCTCGCCGGTTACAAATATCACTCTTAAGACCAAAGCCAAGGCTACCGTTCAGATTTTTTTGCAGATCCCCTCATCTAATAAATTGGATGCCTATCATTATTTATTCCATATTCTGGCAACGTCGAGTGGCGGTTATAAAACATGGGCAGATGTAACCATTGATCTCCAGTTGGCAAATCTATTGGTCGGGAAAATAACCTATAATCCGACGCGAATGGTAAGTAAACACAATGTACTCATCCAAGTCGAGATAAAGAACTACGGTTACACGTCCTGCGATAATGTCTCAGTTCAGTTCTTCGATGGAAATACACTCGCCGGTGAAACGGTGGTCGATAGGATGCTAATTAGAAACGACAAGATTGTCATCTTTAATTGGATCCCAACAGCTGGTACTCATACGCTCAAGTTCTTTGTCGACTCAAAAAACACCACCTTCGAATTCAATGAGGACGACAATATCCAGATCAATAAAGTAACAGTCCTCAGTTCTAGTCTGCCACAGTCACATTATGAAAATATCCTTCCCTTGTTGATTATACCAATTATAATATCGGTTGCAATCGTTTTAGGTCGGCGCAAGTAAGCAGAGTGGAAACGATATTTTCAGAGATTGATTAAAAGAAAAGAAGAGACAGGGACGAGACCCTGTTACCGTGGACGATCGATTTGGTCTCATAGGTCAGTTAAGCTCCCACAGCCAGATCGCGCCGCCCCTTACACCGCTCTTGATGCGGATCCTCTTGGCCTTGCGGAACCTGCGGTCTGCAGCCAGGAAGTTGCTCACCTGGGCAGTGGTGACGCCTCTAGCGACCACCATGCTCAGGTACGAAGCAAGCTCCCTAGCGCTAGCCGCGCCGTACTTGGCCATGTACTCCTGGATCATTCCCAGGATCCTCATCTTTCCTCTGCTGCCAACCATGGGTCTCACCTCCATGTCTCTTTTTCTTTGTCACGTTCTGCTTTGCCTTCTCACCTTCACGCTCCTTCTCAGTCCGGTCCGCCCAAAAACCCAGCCCAGGTCCGATGCAGACCTGGCCGTCGCTCAGTCCATGGTGGCCTTCAGAACCAACAGCGACCTTAAGCTCAGGTACGAGACCTTTAGCTCGAACCTGAAGCCCTAGGGCCAACCATCAGTCGTTTGTAAAAACCGGAATTTGGTTCCGGTCCCGACCAAGGCCTGAGGACTGGGTTTTACGTCCAATAGACGTTTTCACCCTGTACTTCTCGGGTGGGGGCGATTGATGATGCCGGATTCCCTCCGAATATGGGCCCAACACCTAGGCAAATACCGGAGTGACTGGCTGTCTTTCCGGCCTGCGTGGGCCTCGGATGGGAACTCCGATCCGATGGCAATTGCATCGATTTCATCATCTGGCTCTCACCTGTCCTTAGGACCTAGGTTTATCGTGCCTGTTTCCCAGGCACAGTCCTTTGTTATCCAAGCGGTAGTATAAAAGATTTTCCGAACGCGGTTCGAATGGTCCCCGACGGGCTCAAACCATATTTAAATAGAATCGCAGACATCCTCATTTCAATGGCAGAAGACAAGGTCAAGATTATACCAACTAACATCGTGATGGAGGACTTCGTACAGCCCGCGATAGGATACTACGAGGAGAATTTGGACAAGATAGCTCCTTATTTCTTCATCGATGGGAGCCTTATCAAGATGATCGGCTTCCAACAGCTCATCGTCTCCAAGAAATACCAGCTAAAGCGCGATGATGCGCGGTCTGCCAAAGGTATCGACTATGTACGGGAATGCGTCGCGCAGATACGGGCCCCCAAGGACCTGATCAAGGTCATGGCGAGCTGGTTCGCCTTTGACCTTTGCCTAACTGGCCCATCCTTCGTGAACCCGAGCATCGGTGCGAACATCAGGAAAAGTTATTGCAGGGTCGGGGAGAGGTATTTCGACTGCCATTCCTGTGAACGTGTACTCTGCAGGGACAATCTCCTCTGGGACCTGAGCACGATCGTCCTTGACCTGGATGCTGATGAAACCTCTCTAGCAGACCAATATGCTCTCGTCAAGGCCACTCTCGATGATCTCGGTGTCGATTATCGCATCAAATTATCTTCTTTGAAGGGCCTCCATGTGAATGTCGGGCTTCCCAAATCCGGTGGCAGGACCATCTTTGAAAGGAGCATCCATCATTATTGCCTCTACAAGGAGCTTAAAGAGCGGAAGATACCGATCGATGATAACTCCCTGGACCCCGTTCCGATCATCCGGGCGCCATATGCCTTGCATTACAAGCGGCTCACACCTTCCTTGCCAATAGATGACGATACAATCCGAGATGGTATCGGTGCACTGAAGGCCCTCGAGAAATTAGCGCTGGGCAAACGCATCGAACATGGAATAGATGTTGTAAGGGATTGGGACCTCAAATGGAACGTGGGGCCTTCCGACAAGGATGTATTCGATAGATTGCTGAGCAAGTGGGGCGAGAAGGCCCGCAAGGCCATCCTCCGTGAGAAGGCCGGAGGTCCCGGTGTCAGGAGCGAGGTCGGCAACTATCTGGGCAAGGGCAATTCGATGACGAAGGATGATGAGCACGCCGCCCTCAAACTGCTCCTTGAGGAAGGAAAGCCCGAAAATCTCGCCTTGAGCATCATCGAGCAGAGCCGGAAGAGACCACCAAAAGACAGGTCTGAACCACAAACGGTCAAGGACACCCGGTTCGAGCTCCAAGAGGATATTCCACGGCGAGTCCTGGAACTACCTCCCCCGCTGGTCTTCCTGCTTCTCGACAACTTCACTTTAAAGGAGATGCAAGATCTGACGGGCGCTGAGCCACTAAGGCTCAAAGCTCAATGTAAGAATACCGACGAAGGAATGAGCCTTCTCTTCGAGAGCTCAAAGCTCCTGAAGATCTATCCGAAAAAATGGAATTGCAAGAGCGTTTACATCGGCGGGCTCTACTCGGCCTACAAATATTGCTCGACAGCTGATACGGTTATCTCCGTGAAGACCGAGCAGGTCTGGGACCGGGACATGAAGATACTCGAAGAGCTCGAAAAGAGGTTGAACGAAGGCAACAACGAACTGATCGTTGCACATTTGCTAGGCCTTGATTACTGCAAGGACCAAGGGTTGGACCCCACCGGTGCAATGCTTATTCTTAAACGGTTCATCAAATCGCTCCTTGAGAATAATTCCAATATCGTTTTAACGACGGACCATTCCGGCGAGGAATTCGTACCTTTCTTCGCAGTACTGAGGCATGAGGACTGACCCTTATCATAGCCCGGTATAATCCCCTGGTTCTTCCCCGGTCTTCTTCTTCTCCGAGTTCTCCAGGGCCCGCTTCGCTCGCTCATCATCGGGCCTGATCTCAAGGACCTTACGGAAGCAGGTGCTGGCCTCCTCGAAGCGTTCCATCATATACAAAACGACGCCCTTGTTCTGGTAATAGTCCATGTCCTTGGGGTCCAAAGCTATGGCTTTCTCGAGGCATTCCAAGGCCTCGTCGAGCCTGTTGAGGTCCTTTAGGATCGTCCCCTTGTCATAGAAAGCGACCGGGCTCTTGGGGTCCCTTTTGACCGCCTCGTCGAAGGCCCACAGAGAACTTTCAACGTCCCCGAGGATATCGTAGGCATGGCCAAGGTTGATGTAGGCCCTAGCGGAGTTCGGGTTGAGCTCCGCGGCGCGCCGAAGCTCCCGCACGCCCTCGTCGGGCCTGCCGGACTCGGTGAGAAGGCTGCCCTTGAAGAAATGGTGCATGTGGTCCTCGGGCTCCAACACGATCAATCTATCATAGGTCTTTAGGGTCTCTTCAACGAGCCCGAGGTCCTCGAGCGAGAAGGCCTTCTCCTCTAGCGCCCGGACATGGTCGGGTTCGAGCTCGATCACCTTGTCGAACTCAGCAACGGCCTCTTCGTGCCGCCCGCGCTTGGAAAGCACCACTCCTTTGAGATAATGACCTTCGACCATAGTGGGGTCGAGCTCTATGGCCTTGGAAAGGCAACGGCCAGCCTCGTTGTCGTCGATACCGGCCTCTAAAAGCGCCCCCTTCTCGTACCAATAAAGCGCGTTCTCCGGCTCTGCCTCGATGGCCCTATCATAGGCCTCCCTGGCATCGTTCCACCGGCCCAGGGCCTTGAAGGCCTTAGCCGCACCACGCCAGGCGATCCCTATGTTGAGCTCGCCCAGGGCGGCCGCCTGGAGGAATTTGGAACGCGATTCCTCGTAGCGTCCCATGCGCAGGTCCTCGTCGGCCTCATCGCACAGACGTGCGGCCTGTTCATCTGGGTTCTCAGGTGCTTTGACCTCTTGGCTCTGCTTCTCGTCGGGCACGATAGCAATAGATTCGTGCCAGAATAAAACGATTTTGGTCAATCGGAGTTGACTTTCCTTTCATTAATCTGCGGTGCCAGCCCAGCATAGAACCTTCCAATTGCCGTCGGCTGGGCCCAGACCGTATTACCTTTCATTGTTTGTTCCAAGAGCCCTTCCCTCTCGAGCTTGCTCAATACCCTTTCAAGCCGCTGATCCTTGAAACCGGTTCTCTTGGACAGAACCCTGACCTCTCGCGGACCCGACATGCCCTCGATCACTGACCAGTCATCAGATGAGAACCTCCGGTGGATCTCGAAATCCCTGACCGTCGGGAGCTTTATGACAAGCTCCTTGCCCGTCGCGCTCTCGACATCGCAATGGTAGACCTCGACACCGGCGTTCATTGCAGCAAATAACATCGCGCCAACCAGGGTCTTGGGGCCACAGGAGATATTCACCTTCAGGCTCCCCGGGAGCGGTGCTTCCAAGGTGAGCGGTTTGAGATCCTCCAGGGTCTTGTAACAGGTACTGAGGCACTTCTCGAAATCGTACGGGTCCACCTCGACATGGATGAACTCCCCGCCGCGCTCCAGGGTGTTTTGTTTTATCGTCGGCAGGTCAGCATCGCCGGAATCGCAGACAAGAACGAGCCTGTCGTGGGGCAGGTGCTTGCGTGCAACATTGAGCTTCCTCATGGCCCGGCCGTAGGTCGACACGAGGATGTTGCGGATGCTGGCCATTACTCTAATCCTCCATGACCAGGAGCTTGAGGGTCGGGATGGCCCTGACGACCTGGCCCCTGCTTGAGCGCGGGTCCCGCTCGACGGTCACGAGACCCTTGTCCTTTAACCTTTTTAGATGGATCGAGAAAGTCGACTTTTCCATACCCAGAGCCTTTCGGACCTTCGCGGTCTGGGCGCATTGGTCCTTTTGGGTCAGCAAGAACTTCACGATGTCCTTTCCCCGGCGCGTAAGTTGCGAGGTGACATCGATCTTCATTAATGGGAGCCGTATGACCTCCATTGTTTTTTCCTGCGCGTATTCCGTCGGGACGCCCTTCAAGAAACAAACTATGAGGGCCGCCGCGGCCATGACCTTGGTGCCGCCCGTGATGTTGAAGATGGCCTGCTCACCCTTGTACTTGTCCATGGTCTCTTTGATTATCTCAGCGACGTATTCTAGGTCGTAAGGTTTTACGATCTTGATCCGCCTGAAGGGGATGTCGGCCTTCTCGCAGTGGTCCTTTACTTTACTGACCGCGGCCTCGACCTTGGGGTCCTCCGCGGACGCGAAGACGACCAACCGCTCGACCCCAACGGTCCTCAGGGATGGCAAGACGCTCTCGGGCACGTACCCTAACGTAGCGAACACAGTTACCATGGAATACTAACCTCCCTTCTAATGGAGCAATCTATGATATTGGCTTTTTGAGATTTGAATTTATCCGAACGGTTCATGTTGAACATGAACTTAGATGCTTCTCTAACTTGCTTTATATTATAATACCGAATAACATATTAACAGACAACTGTATTTTATTCTTTGGTAAAAATGGCAGCTTGGACCAAACCAATGATAGTTCTTGTCTCTATTGTCGTAGTGGTAGTCATAATCTTTGAAGCTTCCACAATTTCCTACTTCTATCCAAAACCAATCGATAAGAGGAAGATCCCGCTCTATCGAAATACCGTTTTGGCAGCAGATTCAGATGCTGATGGAAATATCTACATGGTCGTCGAAGAAAAAATCCATATCGCATTAGGAAGGAATACAGCGAATACCATCATCGCCAAAAACGAGTCCTATGTCGATTATCACGACAATGTCAGTCTATACATCCTTAAATTAGATCCAAAGACCGGCCAAAGGGAATCAAATCTTATCCCAAATCAGACCAAGTGGGACCAAATTGTACTGCGGACATATAAAAATCAAGTGTTTATATTCTATACTTATACAGAATGCACCCATTCGATTGCGATAAACGATCCATGGAACATTTATCATCTAGATTATGGCGTATTTACATCAAATCTCACGTTCCATTATATTGGACCTGTTGCAAAGAGCACTCTCAGTATGGGGATTACATCCGTCAATTTTTATCCCGACCCATCGAGCATTCTTGTAAGTTCGGATTATGACCTGTATTTGATCAAAAACCAAAAGGGCTCTTCTGCGATCCGTTCATGCGCATACAGCAATATCGATGCTGATGGCTTCATCTACTGCAGGGCAGGCTATATAAATCAACCGAACATGGAATACAATTTCTATGTGCTAGGCCCTGACCTCCGCGTCCTATCGAATAGTACTTTGACCATAGGCTGGGACCCGGAATTCATAGTCATTGACGGTAAACCCTTTGTCCTGGACCATGAGTTTAAGGGCAACAATAAGGACAGGCCCTTTAATCTTTACCCGATCGTGAAAGGGACGACGAACCTCTCCATGGACGAGATTAAGCTCCTCGAGATCATCAAAGCTGGTGAAGGGCCGACCATTTCTCCCACGGCAGTCTCTTTGAAAGGAGACCTTCTTTATGCTACTTTCAGTTATCTTAAAATGTATGGCATAGTTTCAGGTGGTTCAACAACGGTCAAGGTCTTCAATCTCAGCAAAGAGACCCCCTTGATCAGTACAAAGAAATATGATATGGTTACTGTGAATTCAGCCACAGTCGGGAACGATGTCTATCTCTTAGGATACAAGGAGCAATGGACCGAATCCTCTAACATGACCCAAATCCGAAATGAAAAAATAACTGCATGATTCAGATCTGAATAGATGTGGAGCCCATCTTCCTTAATGCAACCACACGAAGAACAATCTGATCCTTAGTGCCATCGACAGTAAGAGCGTAACGATCTCGTCGAATTGCAGCAAGAGATACATGAAGGGAATGGCCATCACCCCTCGGTAATGACCGTTCCCTTTGTCCCGTTCACGATCACCATTTGCCCCGTCTTGAAGATACCTGTAGCGTTCCTAACCTGCGCAACGGTCGGAATGCCCAGCTCTCTAGCAAGGATGGCGCCGTGGGAAAGCATCCCGCCGACCTCGAGGATGAGCGCACCGGCCCTCATCAGGAAATGCGTCTGGCCCGGATCCAAGCAGCGTGTGACGAGGATGTCGCCTTTCTCCATCTCGATGTCGCGGTCCAGATCCTCGATGACACGGACCCTGCCGCAATAGGAACCGGCCGAAACGGGCTGTCCTTTGATCGCCCCCTTCGAGATCCCGGTCTCGATGCGTTTCTCGACGACATCGAAATCCACGCCACCCCTCAGGTACCTTCCAGGAGTTCCCTTGTGGTCCTCGAAGCTCAACTTGTTGAAACGCGCCTTTTTAGACAACCCTGTTGCCGGATTACCCAGAAGGAACCCCGATAGGTCCTTGATTCCTAAGAAGAAGACATCATCGATGTCCTCGATGACCCCGGCCCTTTGCATCCTCGCGCCGGCTTCGACGATGACCTTTCTCATTTTTGCCAGTATCAGGTCCAAATAGAACCTCTGGAACTCCCTGAATGCGATGTACCTCGTGAAGTATCTCGCCAGGACCCTGAAGGTGTACCGCTTGCCAAACGGCAGGCCTTTTTCGATCTCCTTACGGGCAAGTTCCCTTTCCTTTGGGCCGGCCGTAGTGCCCGTGATAGGTAGATCGGCCCCTTCGAGCACGAGCGACCTGACGATCCCAAAGGGTATCATCGGCTCATCGCCCCACGATGGCGACCTGAGGTCCCTGCTGAGCCTGCGGTGGCCGTACCTTGTCAAGATCGACTCAAAATGCTCGACCAGAAGTTCTCCTCCATGGACCCCGGCCAAGGCTTCTTTATACCTCTCATAGTTCCCGTGGTCGGGCTTCAGAGCCTCTGCCGCTGCTGGCACATCTCGTATAGCATCGGCAAGTCCGCCAAGCTCCCTTGTCGCATCCAAGGTCCTGTTGTCCTCGAGGCCGACCATGAGCAAAGCAAGCTTGCTCTCTTCTATGCCGTTCTTTTTGAAGAACCGGCCCATGACCTCGGTGAGGGCGATGCTGTAAAGCACTAGGCCCCACTTGGAGATCCTGATGTGAGCGGCCGTGATATCCATTAGTTCCTCGTGAGCCTTCAGAAGCTCTTTGTCGTTAAGACCCTTGATGTTCCCAAGCGCATCGAGCCTCTGGACGATCTGCGGGACGACCGTGTCGCGGAAATGCTTGTCAAGGTTCGTTATCCATAGCTTCGGGTTCGTCCCTAGGAAGACCAAGGCCCTAAGCAGGTCCGTACGGGAACCAGACCGCTTTTTTGTGGACAGAAGCTCGGAAAGGTCTGGCGGCAGGACCTCGCGAAGCCGCCTGTCGCCCGTCTTGGAAGGCAGATTGGAAAAGAGGAACTCCATCGGGGCCGTCGCGGTGTATAGATGGTTCTTGTGCCTGACCATGAGGGGGCCCTTCAAAGGAAGATCGACCTTTAAAGATTCCAAGGTCTCGCCCATGTAATATTTTGAATACAGTTCATTGAAGACCGAGAAGAACAGTGGTGAGACCGGCCCAGAGAAGAACTCCTCGGCATGGACCCGGCTGTACGATTGTCCCGAGCTCGGATCCGGTGGAGAAAGCCTCGTGATCGGCCTGGCCTGCAGGATGTAAAGCGTTCCTTCACATTGTGCCCACTCGATGTCGAGCGGATATCCAAAGCCCTCTTCGAGTTGCCTTGCGATTGTGACGAGCGCTTCCAAGGGATGCCTCGCATCGAGATCGTCGTTGACCTCGAGCCTCTTGGGTGTCTTCCTGCCCGAGACGAGAGCCTCGCCAAGTCCCTCCACATATTCGATGATGAAAGAGCTCGAGCCACTCACCGGGTCCCGCGTGAAGAGAACGCCGGCTATGTCCGGCCGGAGCATCCTTTGGACGATGACCGCCATGGGCTTCCCCTTCGACGAGCGCCAAACTTCAACAAGGGCCTTTTCCAGCTCCTCGAGGGAACCTACATTGAGCACCGTCTTGAACTGGCCCGCGTTGGAACTGTTACCAAGGTCCTCGGCGACCGACGAGGAACGTACCGAGACCAACCCTCCGAGGGACACAAGTGCTGCTGAAAGCTCGTCCTTTAGGCCGGAGGCCCTCTTCTCTTCCTCGCCGGGCACATGTGCGCTCGTGGGCACGACCACGAAGTCCGGGACCCTGACACCGAGCAGGACGCACCGGTACAGATCGAAGCCCTTCGAACCCAAGACACTCCTGTCGCCCTCTTTCACTAACATGTCCTCACCTCACAGCATCCCCATGAAACTGACATAGGCCTTTGCCCTCGACAGCGGCCTGACCTCGTGGTACAGATATTCCAAAAGTCCCTGGCCCGTCTTCCCGTTGCATCTCATCTTCGCGATGGTCTCGTGAAGCACGGCCCTCTTGATCGGGAAAGGGACCCACGACAGCACCTTGCAATCGATCCTGTATTCCTTGCCGTTCTCGTCGCAAAGTTCCACGACCGCTTCTTTCGGGGTCTTCCCATCCTTCTCATAGACCGTCTCGACCTTGCTGCGGACTATCGGTATGTTCCTCTCACCGTCGAAGACATACCCTTTTAAGAAATCCTTCGTCCCAATCTTGCCTTCCCACAGGTTGAAGGCCAGGTCCTTGGAAAAGGCGCAGCAAAAGAGCCTGTAATATCGTACCGCGCTCCAGTCCCTGATGCCCCAGGAATGGTCCCTGTGGCCGAAGCAGGGGCCGACCGTGATGACCTCACCGTCAAGCTCGATGGTCCCCTCGTAACTTCCGGACTGCTCGTAGTGCTGGGAGCCGATCCGTTCGAAGGTCTTGTCCGACGGGTCCGTTATGTAATCATGGATCTTATTGACAGGCGTGAAAAGGACATCGACCGAGCATTTCTTGGAATGATATTTCAACCTCCAACCCGCACCCTCGACACTGTACTCGAGGCCTTTGACCCGGAACTGGTACTTGTTCGGCACGGGTCTTTTAAGGTTGAACAGCAGCTTGAAGAAGGCCGGCTTGCCATCCTTGATGACAAGGACGAAGCCTTCCGTCCTGTTCTTGGGTGGCCTGAAGCCGATGGTCGATATCAACGAGAGGCCGGACCTGGGGTCCGACATAACGAAGTAATAGCTCTCCCGCCAGGCCCTGTCATCGTAAACGCCGCCCCCAAGGGCCTGCTGCTGGAGGTGGTTGATATCCGTCAGATCGATGTAGCCGAGCGTCATGATTACTTATTCGACCTTGAAAAGATTAAATATTGAGACTTCCATGGAAGTCTATGTTCGGTTTGAGGCGTTTTCGAGTTCGGACCAACTACAACGAGATGGTCAGGCCCCTTGCCCAGCGGCTCTTGGGGGACCTTGAAAAGCTAGTGGTCCTGGAACAGTTCACGGTCTCTTTGAAGGACTTCATGGTGCTTTGCGAGGTCCACTGGGGAAAGCACGTCGAGGACCCCCACAAGACCCTGACCGAGATGATCAAGGACCTTCACTGGTTCCAAGAGGTCATGGTCATCTCCTCGGACAGGACCCGGACCTTGTGCTTCATCAAAGGTGTCTACGACGAACTGTTCACGGACCTTTTCATGCACACGACCAAAGAATACCTCTGTTTCCTGGAATATCCTGCGACCTTGTACAAGGACCATGCCGTCGTGAACCTCATAGGCCACCCCAAGGAGGTGCAAAATCTCCTGAAGTTCATGAAGGATTGGGGCGGGCCTTTGGAGATCGAAGCCATCACGCAATACCATTCCCGGGACCGAGGCGTTCTTAGCGGTCTGACGGACAAGCAGCGCTCCGTGCTCAAGTTCGCGTACGAGCGGGGATTTTTCGACCATCCCCGGAAGGCAGATGCCAGGAAGCTGTCAGCCAAGCTGGGCATGAAGCATACTACTTTCCTGACCCATATAAGAAAATCCCAAAAGCGCATGTTCGACGAGATCTTCGGTGAATGAGCCCAACCTCGAAAGGATTAAGACAAAGAAAGTACAGTCACACCACAGGTCTGCCATGGAACTTGGGGACGTTCTCATCTACCTGGCCCTGCTCTTGGTCGCAGGGGCCTTGCCCGGCCTCGTTGCAGCTTTGAGGCTGCCGAAAAAGAAGGCCGCGGCAAGGGCCTCCCGGCGGCTATCGACGATCCTTCTGGGCTGCGCTTTCATTGTGACCTTTTCGGTCTGGGCCCTCATGACACAATACTTCCTGAGCTCCAACATGACCTATGCCTATGTCAATTCGCATTCCTCGACGGACCTGGACTGGACCTATAAGATCTCGGCCGTATGGTCCGGTGGCGAGGGTTCCTTCCTGCTTTGGGTTCTGTCCATGCAAGGCGGGCTCCTGGCCGAAGACTGTTCT